>ERZ1740065.2395-NODE-2395-length-11642-cov-12.211271_pt1 | contig 11642 bp, 7 predicted proteins | sample MGYA00581738_ERZ1740065 | MGnify/ENA primary metagenome ERZ1740065 (study PRJEB43018, sample SAMN04849749) | marine metagenome | isolation source: floating plastic debris | place: Pacific Ocean | collected 2008-09-01 | study: EMG produced TPA metagenomics... | reverse complement strand
TCGATTAAATTAATTCGTTTTTGCACGACCGTTTAAAAATATCAACAACGCGCTCGCATTCCGAATACGCCTAATAAGTGGTCAATAACATGGCCTGCTGTACTTGCAATGGTACCTCATATCACTCAATCACTGCCCAATAGATGGAGAGGAAAATACGATAAAGTATCTTAGCTGTGTTTATTTTGAATGTTTTCGTCAGGCCGATGGTGATTTACAGCAATGAACTGAGTCCAAAACACACCTTATATGTATGCTATATCCATGCCTGATGGAAGGCTTAATTCACGGGGTTATCATACATTCAGCTATACTGTGAGAATGGGGGATAGCCTTGCTATATCATGATAATGAACATGATTCGTGAATGTTGATCTACCCTCATTAGGATATGTGAAATGAACATCATTATAATAAATAAGAGCCTACTGTACATCTATCTACTCATCAATCCACTGCCAGCAGTGGGCTAGGCTATGGCGATGTCCAAAAAACATACAGCTCACTACTTTGCAGCAGCAGAGCTGTGGTTTCCGTTACACTGGCTGTTGAATAGCTGCCAACCAGTGATTGACAAACACGTGTGCAAGCTGAGCGCTAAAATTTGAATTTTTCCAGATTGCTATTTAGAGTGACATATTGGTTTCCTTCATTTTCACCTATTCTCATTGGTCAGAGCTAGTAGAAAGCTGTATCATCATATGTAAATTCTGCTGGGCTACAAGATGGGAGGAGTTTCATTACAACCCGGTAGATGGAACCAAAGTTATGACTGTACTAGTGGGAGCAAGAGGCTAGTGACCAAGCAGGCTGAGCCGACGGTCATCAACAGTAAGAGTGATGCTGATTGGCTGCTCTTATGCTTTTATAGTGCACCCCAGTGTTTGATGAATGCCTAACTTCTTCATTAGTGATAACCATTTTAGCAAACAAAAGTAATCTACTCGGCATCTTCACAAGAGTACTCGGCGATGCCTCGGCACATAGCTACTGATGAGTCAACACACCTGAGTGGTAGCCGCTCGTTAGATGAAAGCATGCGGGAGATTGGTGATTGAGAGACAGAGAAGCGAAGTACCAGCCCATCATTCACTCTGTGGCTGAGATCAATCAATCAGTACAGAATATTCTGTCCTCATCCATCGGTATTAGTATGATATTTGCATAATCTTATCAACAATTTTCTGCTTGTTATCTCATAAACTGGCTGCTTCAGATGTCATCATTGCTTCCGGCTCTCAATCACTGGTAACGTGCTCAAAACGATGTAACCACTGCACAAGACTTAGACAACAGCTTCTTCAGCCATGTCAGTTCAACAGGTGTTTGTCATTCCCCTGTCAATTTTTGCGCTCAATCCAGCGCCTATCCGTGCTCACTTCCGCGCCTATCCGTGTTCACTCCTGCTCATTCCCGTGCCAATCCACGCTCACTCCCGCGGCTATCTGCGCCTATCCGCACTCACTTCTGCTCACTCCCACAAGTGCTGATGCACGAATATCTACGGGAGAATGACAAAAGCTGATCACCATAGGTCAACATGAGGTGAATATGATTTCTCTAACATGCTATTGGATTTCCCGTCATCATCATGTGCCACCTTTCTACATTGAAGTCTTATTCACAATCACTTGTTTTTCACGCGACAAGCAAAATCTGAATCTAACTACAATCGGTGCATCCAGATGTCACTGGGTCAAGCTAAGCTATTTATGAAGCTCTTTCTCCAACTTCTACCACCTGCAAATCCATTCATATTCATAGCAATCAATTAGCTGTCCACCAGCTTTGAGTACAGCCGCTGCTTACATGACAATCTAGTAGGTCAGTGATGTAGAGAGACCGAAGCAAGCCGTCAGCCACAACCATCAGTCCATCATCAACTTAGTGGTTAAAATCAATCTTCCTTTGCTTAATCCTAAACGCCTCATCCTTCTTGATTGCTGCTTGAGTAATATTCGCATAATCTTATTGGAATTTTGCTCCTGTTTCTCGGAAACAAGTAGGCTTGCACGTCATATGAGCCGTTGCTGGCTGTCAACACCTACACCAGACAATTTAACTGATGATATAACCCCCACTAGAGAGTAGACAATAGCTCTCTCAACAGTATCTGCTTCAGCATAAGGATGTGCAGGAGAGAAATCTTGGGTTTAGCTTCACATCACGCCCCAGTTGCCAAGATTTGTCATTACAATGACAAAACTCGAATGCTGACATGTCATTAACTTTCCCATTGACGGAAGTAACAAACCACATTATCTACTGGAGAGCTATCGCCGCGGCTACAAGTCGACCATCACAAGGTTCATTTTGATTCATCACAACCCATCAACTTATTATGCTACAGCTTACCACCTCCCTATGTTATTACAGGATTCACCATACAAAGCCATGGCTCAGGACTAGCTGATCCCACTGAAGATAATACCGTAAATAGAATAAACCACACTGTTTGCCAACATTCGTCAGAGCACAGATTGTAGCATGATCGTCTCACTCGTTCCTGCATATGTTTGTGTCAGTTTCAAGTATTAATGGAAACTACTGATGCAATGATGTGCGCCAGAGGGTTTTCCTCCAGGATTAAACCCAGACTGTGAGCAGTGTAAGTGAGGACAACTCCCCGCCCCAAGCAGTTACACAAGCAGGGCGAATACTTGAGCAAAGCAGGACTAATTATAAGTGATATCTGTGCTTCGACCAACTTGAGAAAACACAGCGCTTGAATGGTGCCTGTCTTATCAAATGTGTGGAGGGTGAAAATTCTTTTCTAGACAGCTTGCAGCTCCAAACAGACAAGCGAAATGGCTACAAGTTCTGAAGGAAAGAGTCTACTATGGGTCAATGGGCCGTACCTGCAGCCATGTCTAGACAAATGAGTCCAGGAGACCGCCTACAGCAATATCATTGCCTACCACTCTGTCGCTCAAATGTAACTGAAAGCAATTCCGAAGTTGTCTGTCTGGGTCTTCATAATCCTCTACTTGAACTGACGACGAACAATAGCGATGATGCTAGATGTCCACTATACAATCCATGTAAGATATGTTGTCTGCTTAGAGGATGATAAAAAGAGGTTAGTAACCGAAACATAGTTCAATTTGCTCAACGAAATTCTACCTGAAATGTCATGAGCTCTTTTGCAGTGCATAGGGCTTTTGTCATTCTCCCATTGACATTCACGCATAAGCGCGTGCAGGAGTTAGCAGGAGTTTGCAGGAGTGACCGGGAGTGTGCGGTAGTGAGCAAAGATAGGCACAGGAGTGAGCATGAAAATCGACAGGAGAATGACAAAAGGCATGCATAGTAATGTTGTCCTTACCGAGTTATCTTTTGGTTTTTGAAGCAGTTCAGAGAAGTTGGATGAAGCTGCGAAGTTGCAAAGAGAACACTGCTTAGGAGTTGGTTTGCCAAGTCACATTCTCAGCCAGGCATTTGCGGCTGCGCACTGCATAGCTGATTGCTTATCAATGACTCTGATGGCTGTGGCTAGTGCTGCTGTGAAATTAGTGCAAAGGTGGCTTCTGTATCTATTCGCTAGATGATAGACCAAATATGTGAGGAGGGCAACGCCAAAATTGTAATATGGAATGCTGCAACCTATTCCAGTACTGTGTTTGACTGATTTGCAGAAATTTGTTGAAATACTGAAAAGCATCTTTTGGTTTTTCTTCTTTGTTCCCACACCACTTACTATCATAGCTTATGCTATTTGGATCCCTTCATTCCTAGAAGGACATATTCAAGGAGATATTAAGTATTAAGTGCCCCTGGAGGTGTTGAATTGGTAGAATACATGCCTCAGTGGCACCCTGCTATGTCACAATGACGTACCTCTCTATGTGACCTACTTGAGGTATAGCAGTAGTATTTAGGTCCGCATAAATAAACATTGATTTATAGCCATTGTAGGCCTCTAACGTTTTCTTATGCTTCTATTTGGAAGCCCATTCTTACAAACGTGTATCATTCACAACAAATACTCCACCAAAGAGAAGAGATTCTACTTCCAATCATTCGACCTATTTGCATAGAAGTGATGTTCAAACGGGGAGTGATCAAAGCAAGCTAGAGCGGAATTGATATACATTTCTGCCATTCTGGCAAATTCCGCAGAATATCAGGCTGCTGCATCATCAAAACTATGAGTATGAATATAACTTTTCTGCCTTCAAATTTAAGTGATGAACAGATCCACCATCATTTCAGCTCCTATTCCACAATTTACACTTGAAACATTGAATATATGATCGGTTTCACTGAACTTATCGCTTCAAATGCAATCCACATATGCAGTTTTGAGTCATTTATCCATCCTATCATATCAATACAAGGAAACCTATTGAAATCAGTGAAAATTGTGTTGTTGCGCCTGCCTGCTTGGCTCTGGCTGACTATTGGGGTGTTGGCTACTTCAGCTTTCCGGCACCTGCACTTGTCATTCTGGATGTCAGATAGCTACTGATAAAACAGTTGAGCATAGTATGCACATAGCCACCAAGCCCAACCCCACCAGCCCACCAAGCCCCAGCTTTCGAGTTTACCACCTAAATAACAATATATCCTGGCAGCCGAATAGAACAGGGCCAACAAGGTAATTTTGATGCTCATTCCTGTGTTTCTGTTTGCTTCCCAATGTCTACTGCATTGTTCTTGAATTACATATTTTCTTCCTCATGAATTACTTTCAGTTTTACGGATTATTTGGAGTTCTTGTACAGAAATATACGTATTATCCAGTACGAAACTATTGCCTGAAAGTCGAGCTTTCACAATTGACATTATTTCAATCAAGAAGGAGACTGTCATGTTATTTGTCTGCCGAAGTTGTTATTTATTTAGTTATCAGAATTCACTACATTTCATAAAGTATATGGTAAGAATCCAATAATAATGAGCAGAGTCAAGCTAGCACTAAACTGAAACAGGCAGTAGAGCATGCAGGTCACTACTCAGATAATGATGATGTTATTAAAATGTAAATCTAGCCGAAGACTCCTCCTCCTACGAGACCAGTACCGAAGCCGCCGAATCCTCCAAATTTGAGTTTCTTCAGGAGAAGTTTCCTCAGGAGCAGTTTCTTCAGCAGTATCGGGCTAATGAAGCCTCCTCCGAGTCCAAATCTTCCACCACCAAACCTACCAAGTCCTCCAAAGCCAAGTCCTCCAACACCGAGTCCTCCGACGCCGAGTCCTCCGACACCGAGGCCGCCTCTGAAACCATAAATCTGTCATGCAGAGACAAGATCTGCAGCCACCAGCGTTATCTGCTGTGTGCGGTGATTCAAGTAACTTTAATTAACTGTAATTAACCGTAAGTAACTTTAAGTCTTTGTAAGTAGCTGTAAGTCACTGTAAGTCACTGTAAGTCACTGTAAGTAGCTGTAAGTCACTGTAAGTAGCTGTAAGTCACTGTAAGTAACTGTAAGTCACTTTAATAACTTTAAGTCACTGTTCCTGGTCAAGTTTTGTTACTGTATCATGTGCTAATGTTAGTGAAGTGAATTTTGCCGAAATTATGACTTTTCAACTGTGTTAATGACAGTTAAGGTTTTTTTTACAGTTTCTACTGCAACAGGGCTAGAGACAAACTTACCCGATAAACGTAGCCTGGGTACTGACAAGAAGGAAGGCGAGAGCGATGACAACTGCTACTTTCATGTTGATGCGTAAAGTGGTGACTGCAAAAAGAGGGAACCAATTTCAATCAACGATATTAGCATTGTCTTAATTTCTGCGCAGATGTAATGTTGACCATTCTTCTAGTAGCAGTGAGATATTCTACACGGTAAAAGGTAGCTCTCAACTGGAGAAAGACAGAAATGGAGACAAATTGAGAAAGATGGAGACAAATGGAGAGAGGGAGGAATGGGGAGGAATGGAGAGAAATAGAGAAAGATGGAGACAAATGGAGAGAGGGAGGAATGGGGAGGAATGGAGAGAAATAGAGAGAAATGAAGAAAATTTAGGATGAGTTGAGGAGAAGAGAGAGCAAAATAGAGAAGGAGAAATGGAGAAGGAGAAATAGAGAAGGAGACATAGAGAGAGAAATAAAGAGCGTGAGAGGGTGAAAGAGAGACATATCTACATATAGATAGAAAGAGGTAGATAGAAGGTAGATAGAAGTGAGAAAGCACGAGAAGTTCACTTACATGTGTGTTGTGTGGAGAGCTTTATGAACTGAGATAATGTTCTCTCGCTGATCACTGGCCTTTATACCCAAGACTCATTTATGACTCAGCATATTTGGAGAGCAGCAGCACCTTAAATAACAACCTGTGGTGGATTAGTGACATTAGAGGTATAGTAGCCAACGGTCAGTCACGATCGCCAGCCATATTTAAATGCATGTTTAAAGTCAGCAATCGTTTACTTCATTGTGATTCCAACCCGATCAGTTAGAAAAATTGATACTGCTACAACCAAATCTGAACATCCTGCTGCTTTATGTCTTATAAGCTCGTAGTTTGAAGTGTCATTTAGTCTGCTCTAGGAAATGTATGCCTGTACATGAATCTCATACCAGCTTAGCCACCATCTGGTAAACATACAGCAGGCCCTTCAATATTTTTGCATTGAAATACGTGTGAGGAAAATTAGATTTCTCATGACTAACTGGGACCTTGGTCACCATTTAGTACCGCCCCTACACTCTTTCTTTGCCATGATGATACTGACGGTGTGTCACTAAGTTTTAATAGATCAAAGTGTCATTTCTTACTTATTACTTGGCTGTTCCTGCAACTGAATTATCTCCATCACCACCACCATTCACCATATACCATTCACCGTTCGCATTCATCACAATCAATCAAATAGCCTCACAAGAAATTGCCAGCTCCACCCAACATGGAGTTCCACTGAGAGTAAACAGTGTCTGTTCACACTCCCATGCATCTAAAGCAATCGTTCTAAGCAATGGCTGTCCGCATCCCCATCAACTCTCCCACATCGCTTGGGGTCATCCAGCATTATAGATGCCTTGACTTTGGGACAAAGTTGCAGTCTTGTCATTCTCCCGTCGATCTATTGCACGCACTCAGGCACATGTACGCACCCACTCCTGCACATCCTGCATGTAGACATATCGACAGGAGAATGATAAAAGCCCAAAATTGCTTAATGATGTTCTCTCGTGTCTCATTGGTTAGATCATTCTGAAATGAGTTCAAATACAACATAACTGTACCGTCAATAATTTCAGTTGAGCCATTTGCACATGTGGATGAACTTCATCTTTAGAGATGTCGAAGGCCATTGTCAACGGAACCTGCTATTTTATCATCCGATGTCATCATTTTATTCAGCCGAGCTAGTCAGAGATTGTGAGCAACGACCAGCATATCTATATGCGCTGATTTGCTGGCAAGTGACACGCGTTAATTCAGCATTGCCATCAATCAATCGAATTCCTTAGCTGCAGTGCTTCTGGGTCAAAGCTTAGCATGTCAGATGCAGACTTAGCCTCAGGTCTAGCTGCAGACCTTTACCACTCAACACCTATTTAGCAAGTTTTGCACCATTTTAGTGGCAGCTTCACGCTTGCTGAGTACCTCCAGTGTGAAAGTACCTTAACGTCCATCGCTTTAAGGGTAGGCTACACACTCGCAGAAAATCTGCTAGCACAAGCGCTCAAACTAGTGGAATCCGCTACTTGCAACTCGCAAAGCACGTTGAACTTTTACATGAGTGAATTGCAAGTAAGATACTGAATGGGTTTCCACACCACCTGAACTAGATGTACACCGAACAGCTGGCTGACAACAAAGGGATTATTCTGCAAAAATGCTAATACTCTGTCACACTCCAGCCACACACGCTGGCGCTACTCACTATCACATTTTGCAGGTTTTCTGAGAGTGTGTTGCTGGGCTATGATAGATATACATCACCGTCATTCTGAGACACCTTACCGAATAGTAAACACTATTGCAGTAAAGTGTGAACCGGTGCTTTGATAACAACAGCTATTAAGAAACGATGATGTTATCACTGAATTGTTTTGATGGAGACGCAGGAAGAGTTTCTTGCAATTTTCGCTTAGTCAGGCAGTTTTACGACCTTTCAAATAAATCATAGACAATTCTGGTCTCACGAAGCAGCACTGACGCGGCAGTTTCTATCCGTAACCTCGGTGCAAGACACGACTCTGATTGCAGGGATAGTATGCTCTAAGTAATATTGTTTAGGCAATAAATATAGCCCGTTTCTGAGTATTTCGCAAGTTGACAAGATCGTCAAATACACAGAAAATAGGGCAGTTTCAAATAAACTAGGCCTCGGTGAGTTTGAGCACATGGGTATTATCACCTTTGCTTTTCTGTAAGACTTATGTCTCTACAGAACGATATGTAGACAAGACAACACAAGTTAGATTAGTGCCATATTTATTGCAGTCCAACAGTCTTTCGTGAAGAGAAGAAGCAATAAATCTGCATCAATTTTGTTTTGGCTGTTTCCATAGCAACAGGCTCTACTTGGAGTTCATGACTGGCAGACACTTAATGTGCAGCATACCTTACAACGGCTGATGTGTGACTTGGGGTTTTAATCCTTCAAATATTTAATGATGTGAAGCAACTAATCTTAGGATTAAAAGCTGACAAAAGGAGAATTCTCACCCTCTCATAATTACGTTGCATTTTGACACGATAAACACTAGGGGTAGCTCAACCAATCAGGTACTATAGCGACTAAGCCTAGGGGCAGCATAAATACAAGATTATTGACATTTATTGCAGGTTTTCCTGTTACATATCTCAGGAAATCTGCTGACGCCCAAGCTGATGCTCCTGTGAACTCGGCCATTTACAAGAACTATTGTCCATAAAAAGGCTGTGAACTTTGCTTCTTATGATCACAGGCCGAGTTTCCCACCTTTACAAGAGGCAGATCCAGACATCGACCCATCAACTCATAGCTGTCTGAAGAGAAGCTTTCATCTTTTGACTGCATAACATGTTCTGTAGCTACTTCAACCGTGGTATATATGGATATGGATGTGTAATGAGCATAGTTGTAGTTTCCTCATCTATTTCATGGATAAAACACATTTGAGGCAGGCTCTTTGGCTGACCCAATTACAGCTTTAGCAAAGCCAAAGGCTGCGTGCCCCTCTGCTTATATTTAATAGCACGCCATACCTGATATCCTCTCAGTGAGACGTTACTAGGGAGCTGCAGAAAAACCTTCAGAAACTAAAACTAACGAACTGCGTTCCATATTCTAGCAGCTAACCAGTTGGAGCCTGACAGGGAAACTAGATGTGTGTCATCTATGAAAGGATCACTTCGCTAATATTATGCCTGTGTTATACGGCATTGTCACCATAGTTGTTTCTAATGTTTCATACCAGTTAAACAGGGGCGGATACAAGCTAATGCCATTGATGCATATGGGTAAACCCGCCCCTGATCTCTATCGAGCTTTCACCTCCGTAAAGAAACCATAACTACACTCATTGCACATCCATATAAGCCACAGTTGCGGTAGTTACAAAACAAAACATGCAGTCAAAAGAGGAAAGCTGTTATTCAGACAGCTATGAGTTGATGAATTTTTCCTCACACAGCCACCCAACCATGCCGCTAAAGCTAAACAGTTGGCTATGCAGTCAACTACTTCAAATTCCTCTATGGGCAGCTATGAATGGATCGTGTTTTTGTTTCAGTTAAAATAATTTACGTCCGTCCAGTTCTGCTTGATTTCCATGATAATCATCATAGCATGATATGATCTGGCAGCGTAGTTATGGCTGCCTGTGATGTACCTGTCTTCCCATCACATATCGTCATCAGTAAAACATTTCCTGGTTTCTTATTAATGTCTGTAGCGCTACTACTGCTTTCTTCAGCAATGCAACTTCACTGACCAGTGATAATCACTGCATTCAAATCTTCAACACGAATTATATAACAACAATTTCTTTCTTTCACGTAAACATTCGATTTCTAACAGAGTTGTTGAAAGAAGCATGCTTGTCCCCAATTCTATATGGCTATGTTTCCTGTCTCACCATTAGAAGCTGCCGTTTTATCGCAAATCTTCAAGGAGGCCCCTCCAAGTGCTCAACTAGTATGAGATAGTTTTACTTGGTCACAGTGGCTATTCTGCCGCGGAATCAATGCAACTTTCTGTCTGAGAAATCTCACAGAACAGTACACTGCTGCTCCACGGTCATCAAACGAGTGGATAACTTTGTTTTTCTGCCTTTGAATTGAAGCGTTGTGCACACCCAGAATTATATCAGTTTTGCTCCACTATGTAGATCTTGAAGCACCTGTATATGATCAGTTTCACTGAGCTCGTGTCTTAAAATGCGATCAAAACATGCAGTTTCATTACGCGTTTCAATCTCACCATGTCAGTACAAGGAATCCTATACTGAAAAGTTTTGAAAAATATGCTTTTTTGCTGCACATATCCATCTCATCACGTCAGTACAAGAAAAATTTACCCAAATCAAAGGCGCTTAACCTCATGACAACTGAAAAACAAGCTGCGTTGTGTTTTACTTGTGGAATGCTGTATTTATTAGTTATCAGTCTTGATTTTTTTTCTAAACACTGCTAATAATAAAACTCATACAAAAATGAGCGGGACATGTAGAGAACTGAAAGAGATGGCATTGCACACCGGTCTCTGGATACCGGTGATGTTAAAGATTAGCAAATCTAACCAATGAGCGCTTATCCAATAATACCACCGCCGAAGCCACCAAAACCACCGAATGCAAGTTTCTTCAAGAGAAGTTTCTTCAAGAAAAGTTTCTTCAGGAACAATTTCTTCAAGAGCAGTTTCTTCAGCAGGAATGGGCTGACAAAGCCTCCTCCAAATCCTCCCAGACCAAACCCGCCAAGTCCTCCGATTCCACCGAGGCCACCTCTAAAATCGTGAATATATTTTTAAGCAACAAGATATACAGTCACCGATGTCTGCTGTTTCATTTGGCATTTGGGCAGGCATCATTGCACAGGATGCCTATCAATTTTGTTGAAATTTTCGATATGATTTTAAAATACTTCGCTTATTATCTACATCAGCATTTTCGATAAAATTTCTGCAACAGGGCTGGAGACAAACTTACCCAATAAATGTAGCCTGCGTACTGATGAGAAGGAAGGCGAGAGCGACAACGACTGCTACTTTCATGTTGGCGAGTGAATTAGTGGTAAAGCTGAGACTGCAAAAAGAGAGAAAACCTAATCTTTGAGCTAAACGCAGGAGGTAAAGGATAGCTATTCCCTGAGGGGAGAGAAGGAGGCAGGTAGTGAGAAGTAGTGCGAGAAAGAGATAAAACTTATTTATTTATTTAATAAAGATGGAGAGATGAAGGGAAATTGAGAGTAATAGAGAAACAGAGAAAGATAGAGAGACCTAAAGGTAAATGGTTGAGACATGTGGAGGCAAGCAAAGGGAAAAAGATGGAGACAGAGACCGGGTGAGAGTGAGGAGATGAAGAGATGTAGGGAAAAACAGAGAGAGGCGGTAAGGATATATAAAGAGAGAGGAAGGGGAGGAGAGAGAGAGGGGGGAGTGAGAGAGAGGGGGTGAGAGAGAGAGAGAGAGGGAGAGGGAGTGGGGGAGAGAGAGGGAGGGGAGGAGAGGGAGGGAGTGGAGAGATATATTGGAGGGGGAGTG
>ERZ1740065.2394-NODE-2394-length-11643-cov-12.507335_pt1 | contig 11643 bp, 7 predicted proteins | sample MGYA00581738_ERZ1740065 | MGnify/ENA primary metagenome ERZ1740065 (study PRJEB43018, sample SAMN04849749) | marine metagenome | isolation source: floating plastic debris | place: Pacific Ocean | collected 2008-09-01 | study: EMG produced TPA metagenomics... | reverse complement strand
TCGCGAATTCCAAATCACGAGTCACGAGCACACGAGTGTGTGGCCGGACCTTTAGTAGTAGATCAGATTGTCATCCTGACACCCATATTTCCCGGTAGTATGTGGAGTGGCAGACGATTCCTTTCTCAAGGATCTGGTGAGTTTAAAGGCTGACAGCAGGCTCCAATGCTGTGTTTTTGTGACTGGTGATGATTTTCACTGGTCATTTTTTTATTTGTTGCCAGCCGGTTATCTTTTGGCTGATGCCAATTCTTTTCATGTCTGACTTCAGATGAGCTCATCTCCATTTTAAGTACTCATCTCCGATTTCTTTTCATTTTGAACTCTCAATGCTCACCATCATGGCCGCCACAGCAGCAATTGCACTGTGAAAGTAGCCATTGGTTTTATGGAGTGGTATGACGGAGAGGTTTGTGATGAACGGGAAGCATAAATCGCACTTACAAGTATCTTATTGTAATTCAAGTTTGAAAAGCAAAATGTAATCTCAGTTGGAACAAAGATCTGTTCAGAGTTGTCTTCTCTTTGCATTATTGCTGATTTAAGCAAAATATGCCAATATTATCAGCGTAGTTGAGGTGATGTATACGTGTAACCATTTATTCCAATTGATGCTGTTTGATAGAAACAGAAGATGATCGTTCAGAACTCTATCATAAGAGCTTCTGACGATGAAGAGGAATTTACAGTCATCACCGTGTTGAAATAGGTAGTCGATATGACATGACATGATATAGTCATTACAAAGTTGCTCCATAATTGGAACTGATGAGTCATAAATCCTCTTGAATAGCATTGCAGTAAACACAGCAGCCGACATCTCATCTGTAGTCCGAGTGTTGGTGGTATGACATTGATCCCAGGCGAGGAGCACTTCACACATCAAATTCGATTTAGCAACTCCTAGGACTTTACAGAATACACGTCTCTAAAACAGAGGAGTCAATGTTGTTAACAAAGAACTTACAACTTATTTATTCAATCATCATAATAACAATGTCTTACCTCAAAACAGCGCTCATGGTCCAACGGAAGGACTCTTCATCCTAAATCAACTCAATTTATACCCATATCACACTGACTTGGAGGCTTTGAAGGTGTTGGATGGAGTTTCGCCGTACATGAGGAACTTAACCTCATTGGTCGACGTCTGGAAGTACACCTTGTCGATTTGGTTCCTCATTTTTTGACAGCATTGGATCTGGAGGCAAACTGACAGCTCAGACTATTGTCTTTTGTCAGCTATGTCCTGAGCCCTGACCGCCGTGGTGTTCTTGCCTCTGCTATCTGATAGGCCATGAGAAACAGTTAACACTGTCTCACTGTCTCAATGTCTGCGCAATGAATATGATATAGAATGATATTTCGAGTACATGACTCACGCTCTGGATGTGGAGCTGAGAAACCTCACACTTACTTAGAGTATCAACTCCGTAGTCTACCTCCACCTTCATTTGAATGGCTAATCTCGTAGATGCCATAGTAGAGTCACTGGCAATCCTCTCTCAAAACCCCTTCTGTCAATCAGCCATGAGACCATTGTCAAAATTATCAAAATTATGTGTTCTTGAGATGACAGCAATGGCGCTATTTACTTGATCCATGTATTAAGAATGTCTAAACACAGACATTTTTTAATCAAACGAAGATGGGCAAACTAATTTGCCAGTACTCCTGTCGTGATCTTTACTTTGTCGTTATCGACAAACTTATTTAGGCTATGAAAAGGGTTCCAGGTTATCACTGAATTTTCACACTAGTATACTAGATACTAAACTTATACGCTCTGGCATTGGACGGGTTTGGCAGTCTTAATCCTCTGGATTGTGGTGTTTCTCCCTTCGCACCAACTTCCGGGACTCCCTCCCCTCTTGCTCTCTCGCTATCCGGTCTCTCGCCTTCTTCACATCTGCCTGTCCTTTCAGCCCGGTCACCTCTCGGTTAAGTCTCTCTAATTATTTGTTTAGTCTCTTTTTTTCTTTTAACCGCAGTCGCGCAGTTCCCTTTCCTGCCTCCACATATCTTTCATCTGACTGAGCTGCTCCTCACATGCAAGCCTTAGTTTTGGCTCAGGCACCGGAGGTCCTGCTTCTTCCCACATGGTGATCAGCTGGGCAATGGAGTCCTGTTGTGCACTCATGTTCCCTGGTGCTGATGTCTCGTGAGGGTAATTCACACTATTTTATAGCCATTAGCCGCCTTCTCTTTAGATTTATCATTGGTGTGCTTAGCAACAGGCGCTGGATAACTGCACCCATTAGTTCCAGGCGTCAACGCGAAATCTTGTGTGTACGATTGTCCATGGTCCTTAATACTTTTTGTGGGCCCACGTTTCATGTTTGTAGAGCAATCTTTATTCGTTCCCAAGTAGAGTAGATCAGCAAGCAGCCCTGAGACTGAGCCCGATCAGTTACAAAAAACAGCCATTTACATAGGTCAAAAAAGGGAAATGTATCGCGCAATATTTATGCAACTAGTATTTTATCGAAGAGATACAAGTAAATGAGAGTAAATAAACGCAGTAATAATTGAATAATGAAAGAATAATATGAATGCTCCTTTTTTTACTGTTATTTTATATAGTTATTCTGACTCTTTCGTAGAGGAGTTATGTATCTGGAGCCTGTAGGTTTAACAAGAGAATCATAGCTGAAGCCAGGGGTTAAATAGTTCAGGATGTCAATAAATTTAGGTTGAACAGTTTTTAGACATTTCATTGAAAAATTACACTTAATCACAAATTTTATCTGGTCGTGTTTCATGAGGTAGCGAATTAAGGGTGCAAGTAAGATACCATGTGCTTTGTGATCACCACGGACAGATAACCATGCGATTTGTGATCTCCACGGAAGATATTCAGGTCATATCTTTGACTGTTGAGGGCATGAGAAGTTTTGTGTTGCAAGATGACGCCAACGCTGCATTGGATTTTCACTTGGGAGTTAATTTTTGTTATCCACAATTCAATTAACGATTTTTTTAATGAGGATGTTAGATCAATCATTCAAAAGTTAAAAATTTCAGCTACTCTATGACGACTTAAGTATCTTTTTACAGAGCTCCATCTTGTTTTTAATAGACTTAGAAACTCATCATCATCATCATCCTCGATATCACTTGTGCTGTCATCACTACTGACATCATCATTACCCCCATCATTAACCATTGAATGCTGACCAGAATGAGGAACCTGCTCACCAGAACGAGAACGCTGTGCTGCGCCACCAGAAAGAGTAGGATGATATGAATGACAATTGATATACAGTGGAGTAAGACTTGTGACATTTGTCATATTTAAAGTCCACACCTAATTGTATAGACTGTTGATGACGCTTCAAGTTAAAGTGAGATTTGAAATGTCACAGAAGAAAGATCGTGGAGGCATTGTTGGTTTCAGCCAGTGAAACAACTCTTGGACTCACACACATTTGAGGCATGGGAGGAGGCACTAGATCCGCTGATGTAGCGAAGAAAATTCACTGCATTGACTGATGAATGCAGATGAAGCTCGTCCAGCTTGTTGCTGATCGTCCTGAAGCGATGAAGTTGAGCACAGACAGACACTTCGTTCTCCAACATTTCCAGAGCTTTCCACAGGTTGACAGTTCCTTTGCAGCTCCTTGTGAGAGACAAGTAACTCAATTCCAATGACAATTTATATCAACTCACTGAATGTGGCATGATATATCACGTACAATACTTACTTTGTCGACCGGAATTGCTTCCTCCTTGAAATGGCAATTTCACATGGGGTCTCCCCTCAGTTTTATTGATGGTGTCAACTGCGTAAACCGCCTCTATTTTTTGCTGAATTGCCAAAATAGCGGAGGCCATTTTGGATTTACTGGCAATTCTCACCCCATATCCCTTGTGACAGTCTGCCATGTGTCCATTCTCGAACTAGAACTAGTTTGTTTTAGAGACAAGCATAAATGATATATTTGCATGTCATGTGTGTCAAAATCATCAAAGCATAGAACTTTTTCAGTTAAAGCTCAATGCTCTCTTTATGTACGATCATGTCCATCTCCGTTGTCTCCCAATCTTGTTCCGGGCACAGTATATCACCTATAAGTGATGGTTCTATTGCAGGCAAGCAGCTGCCAGCTTCTGCTTCGGACATCTCGGTATGGTAGCTTCTGATACACTTTGCCAACAGTCGTGTGGTTTATATGCACTGCTCTGGTAGTGGGCCGGCCTTATGGATGTCCACCTAGGGGTCACGACCCCTGGTTATGCATTGTTAACTTATGTTATGTTCTTAATTCCTCTCCCTCCAGTCTGGTTCATTTTCTATCGAAGCGTCGGTCCATCCTGCAACTCTCAGGTCATGTAAGGCCAGCAGTGGAACTGACGGACAGGTGAGCTCAATCCACGTCATGCGCAATGTCAGAGGGCGCTGCACTGAGCTCCCCAGTGCTGCTATCTGCCGCCTCCTTCTCCTGCATTCTGCCACCATTCTAGCACGCCTCCTCTCCTCCTGCAGCTCTGACTTCGCTTCCCTGGCTTCCTTCCTGTTCCTCGCTGCCGTGAACCGCTCTGTCGCTGTTTGCCTCCGTTCCCGGTGTAATTCTCGATTTGCCCGGTTACACTGGTGGTGGATTTATGTTTTTATCTGATCAATTCGAATATTTAAATCTGTTCAATGAGCTTAGATTATCGTAGTTTGTTTTGTTTGTAAACTGCGATCTCCTGCGTTCTAGGCAGCCATGCTACCCCTGACGCACATCGCACCGCGATACGTGTTCAGTCAAACAAGGGCAACAGCTGTCTCAGTGCAGAACACACGCACTCAGATATACATAAAATACGATACTTTATTCACAGAGTGGTATGATGAGTTGGTGTTCTATTGTTACTGAAGTCGGTGGAATAAAAGTATAATAAAAGCAAAAGGAATAGAGATGATGAGAGTGAATAATCGGTCTGGATTGTTCAAGAGTCTATCATAGACTGAAGTCTGATGCTATTGTTTTGTAAATATGTCATGGTCCAGCCCACATCTGTTGGCCTGGACCTCCGGAGTTGTCTTCCCTCCAGGTGTGTCATATTACTTCTCTACAGTCTTGTTGAGGATTCCATCTCGGCAGTCAGCTGCTTGAATTCTCTCAACGCATCATCCCTTTCTCTCTCTAGGTTATAGATGCGGTCGGTGACTACATCTAGACTCCGAGGTGCCGAGGGGTATCCAGTTTGTAGTAACTGCGTACTGATTAGCAGCTTCTGCAGCTCTTCGACAGAGGTATCTTCTTCACTTACACTCGATGCTGTTATTGCATCCTGGTGTTTAACGGGTGGCTCATCTATACGGGAGTCGTCCTCTCCTGTTGTACAGTTGGATGTTTACTTATTACATGGTCTCTCAGTGTTGTTGATGCGGCGAACTGAACTTCATACGCTGGAGTTTAGGACAGCAGCGCTATAGAGTATGTGATCCTGTGTGTGCATAGGGACTATATGAGAGTTGTCTTCTCTTTGATGAGAGATTCATAGATAAATATTAGATGGCATGAGCGAGGAGTAGTTGCGTTAGTAACTCTGGATAGTGATGAGGATTGTTGTGTACTGAGTTACGGAGACGCGCGGGTGCAACACCCATGAGAAGGAGAGTTATACGTCTGGTCAGACCCGTTTCCTCGCTCCCTCTCACTCCTCTCTCAGGCTCTCACTCGGTACAAGAGCTAACTTTCTTTGTACGCTTTAGATGATCTTGACGATGTGAAGCAGATGTGTAAAATGACGGGTAAAATGGCAGAAAACGCTTGATAAATTCCCCCTCAGGATGTCGCAGTCAGCTATCATGTAATTGATACAAAATGAATTGTGGCTCACCCAGGCTGCATAGACATACTCCGTGTTAGACTCTATGCTAAAATTCAGCTATAGTGATGATTTTAGTGGATACTGCAGACTGGAATTGCATATGTAAAGATAAATGCAAGACAAATAAATGCAAAAAGGCCTGTTGGGAAATAAATTGTGATGACTAGATTCTGGACCACTACGTAGTGCAGTGACTGCTCCTTGTTCCAGTTACGAACCTCTCAAACTGTACGTGAATACAGAATCAAGGTGTTACTCTCTAGAGGTCTCACCGTTAACCACTCGTCCTCTCTTGTTCAGAACTCAGGATCTCATGCAAGTTGGGATTCTCGTTTCTTCCCTCCAGCGCCCGGTCCAACCTGAGTCACTGCCTCTGCTACCCGATGGAAGAGGGGGTGCTACCTAACTACGTGGAGAGAGTAGTACAACTTACATGATCGGTTGCGGTTGCTCTCAGTGTATTCTTCTAATTACTTAATGGTTAACAAAGGTGATAATCGATTAAACAAGTAAAAGAGAATTTGATGCTCAATACGAGTAGGTTGATAAGACTGGATTCATTAAAATGACTCCATAGACGAGACTGATCTCTGTGTTCGTTCTGCTGTCTTTTTATAGCGGGCCTTGGTACCCATTGGCCATTAGTGTCCCTACGTCAGTCACATTGCATATTTTCCGTGTCACGTTTCGCCTTATCTCTTGAGCGGAGGGTGCGGCCGTGATCGGTTATTTCGTGATGGATTCTTGGTTTTCCATCCTTCTCATCCAGGGTTGTTTGTTGCCCGTATTGTTGTGCTGACGTAAATTGTCAGCCATGATGCTGATTGATCGGATATGGACATGGTGGTACCGCTCTCTGATCTTCACCTTCCCATTTTTTTCCCATGTACCAACATGTCCTGTCTCATGCAAATCCTGATCCATCAGCTTTATTTGCCTTGTTCTTGATCCTGTTCATGCCTTGCCCTGTCACGTACACAGTCCTGACCATTGTTACAGCGTCAACACCGTCCAGTCCTTGTTTTCTGGATTGATGCTGCTGCTGCCACCTTGGTTGTGACGTCTCCATACTTCTTCATCATTACAAAATCCAATGAGTACAAATTGCAATGATGCTACTTTTGTAACGATACGCACACCTTCTGAAAAAGAAATGTGATGTATAATAGATGCAAAGGAATGAGTTATGAAACTCACAATTGATGCTCAATTGCGATTATTTTTACGTATACAGTACTGCAGACTGGAAATTTTAGAGAGGGAATTTTTTGTGAGTTTTCTTTGTGAATTTCCACAGTAGTCACAAATTTTTAGGAAAATTTTTCAGCGATGGAGTTTTTCTCAATATTTTCCACCACAAAACGATTCCAGGCAACAATATTATATAAACCTGTCAGGAGCTGATAACTCCCATTGACTGGCAATCACGCAGTAGCAATGAGGAATGGAGCGTAGTTATTTACCCTGCAGTAAGAGCTTCAATCAGCTGCTCTGACACTTCCTGTATGGCATTGTCACACGCTGGTTTACAGTCTCGCTGTCAACTACAACAAGTGAAATCTGTCAGCTGACTCTACTGCAAATTGCAATTACTGTCATTCCATCTGATATCGCCAGGCGGGCCAATCAGGTTAGTCAATCACAGGAGGCATGGAATCGGCTACCGGTGAGCAAGGAAGGAGCTGCGATTGCGTTATATGTAGTACGGTACTGGTCTAGCTGTTGATACCAGCAATCATGTGTTTGTTTGTTTGCAGGTAGTGTGATGGTCTGCTATTCTACTAATATTTGTCCATAATCTGTTGAAGATGCTAACAGTTCATGTACCGAAGCTACTCCTGCGGTTAATCATTGATGTAAGGGTGGCAGCAAGTATTGGAGTTGTCTTCCCTTGTAATGTAAGCGCTCCATATCAGACGAGGGTAAGTAACATTGGAATTGTGACAAGAAACTCGTCAACATTCTTACAGTTCATTGGCTACAAATACACCTGCTGGATTCACTGATTGCAAAGATTTCAGCAAGTCGTAGAGTTGTCTTCTCCTGTAACGTTTCCCTATCTTTATCAGACAACGGTAATTAGTGCTCAAAGTTTGAGAATTATTTCTTGTTCAGTCTGCAGTTTTACTCACTGTATCTGATGCCTGCTTTTTTACATGTACAGAGAATCTGATCAATGAACTGATAAAAATAACTGAAAGCGTTCTTACCTAATCGATGAAGGTTCAGCTCCGACTACGGTACGAAGGTCAAGATGAAATATTGAGCTATCATCATACTGCAGGATCATAAGGAGTAACCACATAGAAGTGATGCCATGTGCCAGAAACTGTCCAACTGATCTGAGCGACTGGCTAGGCTAACATCGTAGTATCCATGGGTAGGAAATTAGCTTCAGTCTGAAGAATCGGATCCTGAAAACATTTTTGCATGGTGATTTCTGTTTATGTGAACTGCTCTCTCACCATCACCTCGTCATCTAACCCCGCTTGCCCATCCTCTGCCCCTCTGTCTCTCTATTCACAACTTTCAAAAATTTTGAAAGCTGAAACTTAGAAACTTTCAAAAATTTCCCCCTTCGCTCCCGTCTGCCCAATGTTCCTAACACATGATTCATTATAGGAACTGAAGGTGAAGGTCAGTCTGACACATGAATCCATGATTCTCAAGACATCACCGTCACTGCTAGCTATCATCCTAGCAGTTATCTAGGAGATCAATGTCAGTCTGAGGGGAGGATCGTAATTCTGAGCGCAGGCTAACATTTCATGAGTGCGCAGTAAGTGCTGATATAGTCCAGAGATTTCACTTTCAATAACTGTCTATGATTAAATTCATTGATCGCACAACCGCAGTGCAATCCTCACTCCTAGTACATGCTGGGCGCATCACAAATACGGTAATCCAACTTGGGTGTCTCGAGTGCGGTCATGTGTTTGAGTCATAGACTGTCACTGCCGTGCTCCATAACCATATACCAGTATACTGTTACATGACTAATGGAAGTCTAGGGTTACTTCTGCCAATAGACGATTCCAAGTAGACGATTCCAATAGACTTCCAAGGGGAATTCCTCCAACTCTTAGTTTGGTGTCTTATCCAAGGGGACTGTTTACGTGGCTAAGTGCTGACTTGGCTCTCGAATGGAATATAATTTAACTTGAGGAGGAACCACATTTATACAGCATCAATTTGTCGGTACGGAAATCATCAAGTGTTCTCATTGTGTCGATAAGAGAGCAGCCCTCTGAGTTTGAGATATGTCAGTTTCTCCAGACTATATGTAACAGCAGCTTGTAAGAGACACATGGCAGGTCTATGGATACATACATATAACACAAATAAAGATTGTAAGGCTGCTAGCAGAGAGCCCCTGGCAAGTCTGGGTGAATAAATTGTCATTATCAGCATTGTTCTGTAGTGTAAGCTGCCGTAGTGTATATGTATAGGTTAGCATGCCTGTCTTGCAAGCGGGAGATCCGCAGATCGAATCCTGCTGGATGCAAACTTTTACAAGTGTCCAGAGTTTTTCTCACAGAACTATTAGCAGCACTGTTCACACAAACTTCTACCTTTATCTCTCCCCCTATCACTAATCAGCCTCATCACCATCAGTAACATGTCTCAGAAATTGTCACAGGAAGACAGCCAATAAAGAGAATGTGAAGCAGATGTCGAATCGATGATATATTTAAGTGGTTTGGTGTTGGCAACAGGACGAGATTATCTGATATTCAGCTCTGCCTGTGCAGAGGAGGACACATCACTGAGAGGACTGCAATAATCCATCGGTGCTGTAACAGGGGAGTGTGGAGGAGGAGAGTCGTATTATACAGAGTCTGTCCCGATGAGGCGGCGGGATTCTGTCAGGCAGGACGTAGAGAGGAAGACTGACCTGTAAGGAGACCATGTGATGTAGCCTGAGGTGTTTGCTCTAGTGTAGTGTATCCTTTATTATTACGGAAACTGTTCCTGGGTCTCTTATAGGGAGTTATCTACTCTATGTCATTACTAATTTTATCATCCAATCATCTGACAGTAAGCGCCTGTATATTAACTACGCGTTTTGAGGATTCATTAATTGTTCTCAAACCCATATTGTTAGAACGCCTATCCAATACTATTAAACTTATCGCTGAACCTGAAGACCTGTAACACATACCTAGTAACAAAATATGACAGCTATGCCGCTCTGAGGAGATCCATGACACAACTAGTCAGAGCTGTCATACATAATAGTGTCTCCTCAAACCTAGCACACATACCGGTACACACGACTCATAGCTGAGACAGCCTTACTTACCTGTCGGCAGACCAGCCTTCATTCTCAGGTTACAGCACGACTGCATGAGACAGTGCAGTCGTACCTGACAGCAGACATCCCGCACTGACCAGTTCCCAGGTCGTAGGGGTGAGGGTGATGATGTCATAACCCTGTCGGCAACGCAGTTGAGCGGCATCAAGTGGAGACCAGGCACAGATGCCTACGGAAGAGAAAGATGAGCAGACGTATGCGGCGGATAACTAGGCACATGAGTAGGATTCTCAGTAGCATACCTGACATTGAGATGAGCAATGCGGTGGAGCAGGTGAGAGGTGGTAGTAAACTGGGTCAAGGTCATCGAGCAGGCAGCATGGATAACAGGCTATATTTCTCAATAAGGCGTTACTCAGATCATAGCGATGAGAGGCAGTTTGGTGTACGAAGAGAAGATAACTCCTCGCGAACTAATTCGCACGAGATTTTCAGTGGGATCGAGGCTATAGAAGTATCCGAGGAGAGATGCGAGTCTGCTCATACAGGCATCTGCCCATGCTGTCAGGGAGTGGGAGACAGTAGAGTCGTGTCGGATTTTTACCTGGTACAGCGCATCAGGGGTCAGGAATTCACCGTAAGCAAAGAGACTGAGACAGCCGTACTTACCTGTTGACGGATCAGGGCTCTTTTTAAAGTTCCAGCAGGACTAAGTGAGACAGTCGAGTTGTAGAGACGTGCGGAGTGGATTAATGGCAGACATGAGATACTCGACATACGCAGAGTTGCCAACTGATCTGCAATATCAGCCTGTGGAGAAGAGAAAGCATCACTGCACAGACTGTGTGTTAGTACTGAAATCCATTCAGAGTTGTAAGGCTCATACCGATTGTTTGGTTAGATGAAATGAGGCAATCGCTTGCATCGAAGGGAAGCAACTCTTCTTCCTCAGACTTTCCCACAGCTGTCAGTCGGTTAGAGGTAAACACAAGTGACATTTTCAGTGTTCATCAGTGCTGGTTTGTCACCAGATGCAGGAACCTGTTATCCGTGTGTTAACTGATCGTGAGCACGAGTGGCAGTAAGGTACCCAAAGAGAAGACAACTCCTCGTCCTCAGCGTGGCTCTTAAGTGAGACTTCCTGCACACGGACAGGCGCAGGTGACCGGAGAGGTAGAAGAGGTATGACAACTCCTAGTTGTAAGGAGTAGATGATGTTATGACGGAGATGGTGAGTCTACCCAAAGTCTCTGGTTATGAGAAGTGGATTAAGTTGTTGTCTGTGACCTTGGTAGCAGGTCAGCATCATCAGCTGCTGGCTGAGACCTGCGATGACGGGAATAAATGAGCTAACTGGTGTAATGGGAGAATAGAGGACTGCGTGAAACGTATCTGCACCTCAGCATCTCTGAGGGTAGACAGTATCTTGTTTGCGAATTGGCAGACAAGTAACCAGCCTGAAAGGTTCCCTCAGCGGCTGTCGAATGTGAGGCTTGATGAGAACAGAAGAGGCGTTCTTTCTCAGAGCCTAGCGAGAAGGCGTACGAGACCGCAGAAATCCAGGA
>ERZ1740065.2393-NODE-2393-length-11644-cov-11.427388_pt1 | contig 11644 bp, 15 predicted proteins | sample MGYA00581738_ERZ1740065 | MGnify/ENA primary metagenome ERZ1740065 (study PRJEB43018, sample SAMN04849749) | marine metagenome | isolation source: floating plastic debris | place: Pacific Ocean | collected 2008-09-01 | study: EMG produced TPA metagenomics... | reverse complement strand
CCCCCCATTCACTGATTCAACCACTGGTGCGGAGTGAGAGAGGGGACAGCGTGCGGCTCTGCCAGCCGTCCGCCCAGATTGGCTTTTAACTGAAGTCGAATGCAGCTGAGACAAATCAGAATGCTGTAATTATCATAATTGACACGGAATGAAAGGCTTGAGTTTGCCTGCTGCGCAAATATGATCAGCATGCGCGGTGTCATCTTATGGCCAGTTATCCCAATACACCATCCATCTGTACCAATCAGGCCGTCATGACTTGATTTATAATTCTACATAAAATTTGACGTTGTAAACTGTTGAATATGAAACTTCAAAATGCTGTTCATGCGTGAGAGGAAGGAAGAGAGAGAGGGGGGGGATAATAGATAGGAAGAGAGGGAGGAATGAGATATGGAGAAAAGGGGGGAATTGAGAAGGGAGGGAAGAGATAGTGCAAGAGGGGAAGGAAGAGAGGTAGATAGAGGAGGGTAGTAGGAGAGAAGGCGCGACAATGCACGTGCTGTTTTACAAGAGCTTACAGTAGTGAGACCTATGTCATGAGCAACCAGCTAGCTATGGGGAGTCGTCCTCTCACTCTGTCACCCTTTCTTTGATTCAGACCTGTTTTATGCAGCGTGGACAGCGTGAAGTCTTTTACAGCAGCTTTTGTATCCTGCCTGAGCTGAACTTATCACCGGTCCTGTGTTAGATTAGATTACTGGGTCAGGGTCGTTTGGAGGTCAGCGTTAGAACTGCACAGCTCACACCTGTTGCACCGTTCAATGTCGTCCTATGTCTGTTTTGGCAGCTTCTACGATAATCGTGTCATCATGTTCATTAATGCCTCTCTGCCCTAACAAACGCTTCATCCATTCCTCCTTCCTTGCGCATCGCGATGCATTGTGGGTAGGCGTGGTGTAACTCCCGAGAGGCTGGTTCGTTTCAGGTTTATGCAGCATGTTTCACATCTCCCCTCCCCCAGTTATCCGTGCTAACGATTGACAAATATAGTTGTTACCGTCTGGTACGGGAGTTGTCTTCCTTCACGCTGTCAGCTCTCTTGTGTTTCAGGTTCACGACTTTAAGAAATTTCAGCCGTTGAAGCCGCGCCTGATTGAGAACGTGGACAGGATGCTGGGCGAGGAGGTGTCTCGGCTCATGCAGATGATACCGGCCGAGGAGACCAGCATGCCCGCGCCGGAAGTGCGCGGAGGCGCCTTCGAGGGCATGCAAGAAAACCCCTTCAACTTTGGCGCCAACGAAGGTAACTGCAACCCTCCTGACAGATCGATTCAATCAGTTGATAGAACATAGATAGTAATACGTTAGTGGACAAAATACTGTCGATTCCGTGCAAATCAGTAGTATATCAGTAGTATATCAGTAGTATAGCAGTAGTATATCAGTAGTATATCAGTAGTATTTACTTCTTCCTATTTATATCAGTAGTACTTTGAATAATTGTGAATTTGAATTTCAAGCTTGTGTGGCATAAAATGGCAAAACTTCATTTTCACCGTCTGTACACGTAAAAATAATTGTGAATGAGCATTTAATGCGATTTGCTTTACTATACGGCGGGTCTACCTTTCACAGCGTGTGTATCTAATTGCAGTGTAGGTACAAGATTGAAATTTTGCATTTATCTCTCAACAGGCCTTTTTAGCATTTACTTCTCATTATTATAATTATTCTCTCATTATTGTGCGGTCGCTAAAATTTCTAGGGTAACAGCATCGCGTTCTTATATTGGGTAGACAACTCCCAATATTGTTTAGTTTCCCATTAAAGTCAGTCACACCCCACTCGTCCTCTCTCACCAGTGGTGTTGACTGCTCACGATCTATACCACCCGGTTTCTCGTGTTTACGGATCGTCTCTCATATGCAGGAGTGGATATGGGCCGGTTCGCTGACGAGGAGTGGATCGTAACGAAGGACAAGGACCGCTATGACCAGACATTCTTTAGCCTTGGGCCCCGCGATGGCAAGATTGCGGGCGCTGCTGCCAAGTCCGAGATGGTAAGATCTCTCTACTTGTTAAGTGGATACTGCTAACCAGCTAGGTATGTCGTTGTGACGTAACACGGTCGTCATATCCTCATTGTAGGTAAAATCGCGTCTACCTAACGCCGTATTAGCCAAAATCTGGAAGCTGTCTGATGTGGACCGGGACGGTATGCTGGATTCTGACGAATGGGCGTTAGCTAATCATCTCATGAACCTTAGGCTAGAAGGTGAGCTCGGATAGCCAGCCATATCGCAGATCAATCCACAAGTACAATCAGTGGGTACCAACTCTCTCATTTATCATCATTTCAGGTCACGAGTTGCCCGCGGAGTTGCCTTCCCATCTCGTGCCACCCAGCAAACGGATGCTACACGATGACTAGTCACGCGCCTGATTGTAAATTATTCACGTCCGTATCGCCCGCTGCTCAACATGTCATTGTCATTGCTCACTCGACGACAGCCGGCTCTCTTATAGGTTATTCTCTTCACTTGACATTCGTATTGATATGTCCTTTACTACTGTATCTTATTAGTTCGCCTGCATGTGTGGCAAAAAAAGTATCAAACTCCTGTTGTTTGCTACCAAATATATCCGTTTAATTTTCCACCAGAGATGCTAAATAGCTAATTTAATATCTATGCCAACCGTCTTCTCTAACGATCAAGTGACGCAATCGACACACCATACTGTCACTATTTTTATGGCCATTAATTTTGGTGCTTTCGTTTTCAATGGTGAGACAATATCACACACTTTCTCGTTTCCAACACAGTGTTTGGGAAGATATCATAACTTTAAGCGAGTAAAAGGCATGAAACGAACAACCACTCGTCTAATGCTTGCATTCACTATCAGATTTATCCCATGCTGATTCACATTAGGAGAAGATTCAGCTCTGACATTCGACCTCAGAATTCAATATTGGAAAACCCCCCCGGAAAACTTAAGACTGGGCCTCGCTAGCCCTATTTTCATCTGCCAGCCATTTGTCTTTAACATATTGAAATATCAACTTGATTGTACCGGATGCAGCACCAACACATTAACTTACTTCCAAATAATCTCGCTATTTGGGCTATAAATTATTGCTATCGTTGGAATTCGCTACAGCAAATACACTCATTATGTCTTGTATAAGAGTTGTCTTCCCATTTACGGGATCGCTATCATTTTTATTTCTTGGAAACGCTAACATTTCTGTGAAATCTATCAAATCCGGTCCTACAGTAAGTAGGGTTGGTAACAGATGAGAAGGAAATACTGTAGACTAGAATTATTTTGCGCTGGAAAATATTTGCAAAAACGGCAGGAAATTTGGATGGGAAAGTTTGTGAGTTCGAAATTTTTTGCGAAAATTCATCACAACTATAATCACTATAAAACCATTGAAATTTTTTCCGATCATAGTGTGACCATTCGCAAAAAATATTGCAAAAATATTCCGTCGCAAATAAATTCCAGTCTCCAATATCAGGACTAGGATATGACCTGGAACGGTCCTGACAGGCAGCTGAGGAAGCTTCTCAGGTGTGCTGTAGCTCCCTGGACCTTCCATTATCATCGTCGCCAAACACATCATTGGTCGCCCAAGCTTCTCCTGTGGTCTGTCAGTAACATCTTGCTGTACTGAGCTCAACGATAGTAAGCATGGCTGTAGGCAGTTTTCAGGTATAACTTCTCACTTCTTTTGACCTGACCGGTTGAAAACTACTTCTGGCACTCGATTCATACTCGCTGCAAACAGCATGGCTAACAATTGTTGTGACACTGTTGTGGTAATCATACAGTCTGCTTGGCTGAACACCGAATCATTCATCATCAGCCTGGACAGTCGTCACACTGCAAACGAGAGGAATCGGTGTTCGCTTAACACTTTTCCTACACTGTATTAGGGTAGGTTGAACTAGGTGGGTGTTCTGGCTACTCCTAATAAGTGTGATGTGCAACATCCTCATTCTTATGAAGTACTTTGATTGCTCCTTGAAATTCAGATTTGGTTTGTTGATGATTGCCAGATTCCTGAGTACTGAATAGTATGAAAATTATCCAACGTGAATTTGAGTCTCGAGTGTTGCAACTCCCCCAGTATTTCAGCAATGTTCACTCTATGTGCCAAACAGAGGCATTGCAGATATAATCGCTTTAGTAGAATCTTCAATTGTGCTGCTTGATAATTTAAAGCATGTTACAAGCCAGGGCATTTTGTAAGGCTACTACAGTAATCGTCACATGACCATAATTACTAGCTTTGGTCCTGACCTGGAGTTGGCAGGCTATTGGAGTAGAGATAACTCTTCATTAAGACTGGTTCACACTAGATGCATTTTCAAGCGATGGTCACGCTCCGACAAATTCCTTTCTTTTTTAGCTTTGGTGAAGCGCTATTTGATTGGCTACTGAGTTCCCGGAAAATACGCAATCCTAATTAGCATATACACACGAATGCATCAGTGCCGAATAAAATTCCAAGAAAATCGCTGATTGGCTCTTCAGATTTTACGCCAGTTTTTTTAAGCGAGTGAGCGTCTAGTGTGGCCACTGCTGGCGCATACGGCAAATTGTCGCCTGCAACTGACGCTTGAAAATACGTCTGGTGTGAGCCAGCCTTTAGAGTAATTCTCTCATCACTCACCATATAACTTGGTTGTAGTTGGATGAGTGCTCCCGCAATCTGATAGCTTCTTAACTCAGAAAATGGCTGAATTGGCGGAAAATGAGTTCATAGTAGATTCTGAAGAAGCAAAGGAAGTCTTCAAAGATTATTTCATCAAGAGTCACGACGAGGAGCCTGGCGAAGGAGAAGATGAAGAGTCAATGGACACAAGTCAGGTTAGCTTCGACATCCATTCTGACTCGGAAGATAAGACGCCTCTACTTGACACCTCCGATCAACAGAAGCTGGACGATAGCTCTATCCTCTCAACATCTTTCAACAGTGCCGAGCTGATAAATGAAGAAGTGAACCATCATCAAGCCTGTCCGTGTAGCTGCGCCAAAGGCAAAGGAAAGACTCGCTGTATCACACAGTTCACCAACAAACAGATATCTAACAGCCGTCTGTCCGTGGTCGAACTGGACGACGACTGTCGAGATGCGGCCATCTTATCGATGATACAAGCGGGTTTCAATGCCAGCGAAATGACGTCGAGTAAGAAGCAGATCCCGAGAATGAGGAAGAATCCGCACACAAGCTACTACTTTCTGAGTAAGCCAGTGTGCCTGAGTACGATTTCCTACATCTACTGCGTAGGTAAAAGCATCATGCAGACGTTGAGACAGCACTTTCAGGAAACCGGAGGCATAACGCTACGCCACAAGAAGAAGAAAAACAACTGGAGGAATGTCACGTTTCAGCAGTGTAAGATGTTTAAAAGCTTTATGAAAAATTTCATCGAGCAGTACGCCCTCGTACTGCCTGGCAGGATGAGTAAGTTCAGCCGCTATGTTACCGAAGTCCTGCCCAGTCACCTGACCAAAGCCAAGATCTACGAGGTCTACAAATCGTCACTCCCTGCAGGAGAGAAAAGCTTATCACATCGATACTTCTCATCGCTGTGGAAAGATTTCTTTCCCTCGGTGACTATATGTAAGCCGATGAGTGACCTGTGCTGGACATGCCAGAGGAATAATGCCATCCTCTATCAGTGAGCAGTCCTTACTACTCTCTAGTTCCATTAAATTGCTTTTCAGGTGTTCTCAATCATCTCTACCTCTGTATGAGCAGTGATACTATGGCTTCACCTATACGGATACTTGCACACGCGTTGTTCTATGGTGGCTAGCCATATAGCATAGTGAGGTATTCATGATTCGCAGTACCGCAATTGCTGGAGGTATTTATAGCCGGAATCCTATTAGGAGCGGATTTCCATCTTACTGGGGACATTTCCGTAGGAGGAGACAACTCTTATGATAATAAGTAAATCATGCGTAACTGTCAAGATTTATCTTGTATTTGAGGTGCACCTTTGGGCTGTTACATTGCCTAACATCTCACCTGTAACTTCCTGGCTGAACCAAAATCAACTTTCATCCTATTCTTTCAGCTCCTCGATGAAAACACAGAAGGAGAAGCAGACGGCGCTGGCTGAGCAGACGAGACACCTGAAGGATGTGAAGGTTGCTCGCGATCATTACAGGAGCTGCATCAGTCATGCTAGGGATAGCAACCAGGCTATAGCCCATATCTCATTCGATATGGCCCAGCAGGTGAGTACGTGAATGGCGCATATCTGACAATATTGCAGGTATTCCTGTACTTTATTCCTTTTCTGTAAGGTACACTATCCGTCGGATCCCCTCCAGCCGGGCCCAATATATTTCAAAGACCCGAGAGCGTGCGGAGTGTTTGGTGTGACTGACGAGACGGTGCCCTGTCAGACTAACTACCTGATAGATGAGGGAGTCTGTACAGGCAAAGGAGCTAACGCAGTTATATCGTACGTTCACCATTACCTGGAGAACTGCTGGAGAGGCAGAGCCAAGAGGCTGGTTGTACATGCCGACAACTGTGCGTAAGTCAGCCGCTTTGTTATCTCAAACTGAGAAGTGCTTATTCTCAGTCCACAACTTTTACTCAGAGTTTGGTGGAGTAGACATGAGTTGGGCAGAATCAAGGGAAGTGAGTGTAGTTAGGTGGAGTGGTGTGGATAATGTGCAGAGATTGAAAAGTCAAGGGCGGAGTTAAGATAGAGTAGGTGTGGCTAAGTTTAATGGCGGGCACTGTCAGAAATTTTACCTCCGTCTCAATTTCAACTCTCAGAATGCAGAAACGGACGGATCCTTTTTATTTTTTGGAGACTTGAAGATTTTAACTAGAGCCAAAAATTTGTCAGTGAATTTCCAAAAGCTTACAGTTTGCGTTTTACCGCTAGCTGCAATGAGTTCAAATATGTCATTGGCTGTGGGCAGTCGGTGTAGAGGTTTTAAGATAAAGGTTCTCGCAGCTTGGACAATGACCTAGTACTCTTTGTCAATCAAGGTTTCTCTCTCTCTCACCCCGTAGAGGACAGAACAAGAACGACACAATGCTGATGTACCTGGTATGGAGAGTGCTGATGGGCTACCACGACTCGGTAGAGCTGAACTTCATGGTGGCCGGACACACCAAGTTCGGCCCGGACTGGTTCTTTGGGATGTTCAAGAAACGATTCAGGGTGACGTTTGTGTCGTCTCTGGAGGAGATGAAGCAGGTTTGTTGTGTTTTTGATCATTAGTTTGAGGTTAGGAGAGAGTTTCAAGAGCAAAATGATGTTTTTAGTTTGTATATAGATTAGTACCGGGTTTCCTCGACTATAAATTAGCATGCAATATTTTTTATTATGGACTTGTCTTTACCCCCATCTAAGACTTGCGTCTTATAATGGGGGGAGTTGGTAGTACTAGGTATGTAACAGTCATAGCCCTGTACCATGGGTACTGTACATTTGAATTCCACAGCATCCTGCCAGCAGTGGTTATGATATAACCATTGGAATGCCGCACCTGCAGCTGGTCACTATGAATAGGCATACTAGCAATTCAACTTTTACCCTTTTTTCACCTGCTGAGTTTTGTGCTCAGCATTTTTTACTCTCCTATCAGTAGGAACACAGATTTCATGAGCACCGGTGTTAAGCTGGCGCTATGCTGGTATTACTCTGGTACTAAAGCCAGTGATAGCATGCTGAGTGCGTAACACTGGCATGAAACTGGCAGCGCCTGTCGGTAGGAGAGTAAAAAATACCTCGTGCTCTTGATGTACTTGTAGTGCGTGGAGTCATCATCCCAGACAAATGAAGCTATCTTAGTCGGTGATGAAAGCGGTACCATTTATGTACCTTCGTATGACTGGAAGGAATTCTTCAGTTCCTACTTCCATAAAGTTCCAGGCATCAAAAAATGTCAGCAGTTCAGCTCCTCCGCTTCTATTCCAGGTGTGCTATCCCACATGGCCTACCATAGCTTTAGCTATTGTTATTGTTCTGCCTACTGCATATATGGTAATCATTGACTGTCTAAAATATAACAAGAGTCACAGATACTCTATATTTGTCACATTAGATTTAACGTTTTCTGCTCATATGTCAATTAGTAAGCATTTAAGTAACTATGAGTAGGTATTTAAAGCATACAGACGCTACAGAGAGGAAAAACAGTACACTATCAGTAAAAATATGAGAAGAATTCGTTTAGAGGAGTTGTTTTCTCCTGGGAATTAGCAGTAGTGAGTTATTCCAATCAAAGCAAACATGAGTCTGCCACAAAAACCATATCGGCGCCGCCCAGAAACATGATATCACGATTCTCAATCGAGATTTTAGCTAGCATTTTTCGCGCTTTTCCAAGTTGACCTATATAGCGGCTTTACATCTGACTAGGGAACTACATTGCTATAAGCTTTCCCGTAACACATATTGCGCTCTATGTTGACCTGGCTGGCTTTGAACCAAGTAGGCTTGCAGATGAACAGCAAAACGGTGCAATCGAGTGTATTGTCCATTACTTCTGTATTATGTTCCAATTGTGGAGGAAAATCTACTCTCGTGTCAATTACTAGCTCAGAGTTGCAAACTCAAATTGACAGGTTCACTGATGACTTCATTCTTGTACTTACTCTCTTGCACATTAACTCAATTTAGCAGTGTTTACTCATATATCTGTTCAATATGAATTATGGTTTCATAGTACGAATACAGTACTAAAAAATTTTGAGGGCATGAAATTTGTTTTGTTTCGATACGAAGACGATCTACCAGCATAGCTGTGGACTTCCATGCACTAGCAATAGCGACTGGCAACATATGCGTCACTTGAATTACTGGTGCCACACCAAGTGCCAACAAATGGAATACTGATTTGAGACTAGCTTGAACTGACTAGGTGAAAGCTCACAAGTTGTTTACTTATGGAATGATGACTGCAGTAACTGATCAGAATTTGACTCTTGTAAAATATGACGCCTTGTTACCAAGAGACTCAAACACCGGTTTGAAAAAGCAGAGTGAAATAATGAACAGCTGGAAGTTGATTGTCGCATAACAGTGGTATTAATTCATTAAATGTTACGAAAAAAAAGAAAGCAATGCTAGTAGTTGAATAAAAATGGTCCAGTTGTGTAATAATGGCTCGATAATATTGTCCGTTCATCCATAAGAACGTCCTGGTTTAGTAGCGCCATAGCTTGAAGTCGATTTCATCCTGATGAATGTGAATACAGCTAGCAGCTGAGCAATCTAAATTCAATGGCATTCAATTCAATAGTGCGCAAGCTATTTTGTCGAGAAACTTCGAGCGTGACCTACTTACGAGATGCGACCTACTTACGAGACGCACACAAGTATATGGATAACAACTTTGATTATGCTGCTGTTTTCCTCAAAATCACCGGGAAAAAATATTCTCCCATGTAGTCCTCGGTGACAATGAACTTTCATAGCCTGTGTCTCTTCAGTATTTTAGAAATATGTGCCAGTGAAAGCTCTAGTATACATGGTGAAAATGGTAGTCAAGTCTATGATGTTCCATTGTAGCAATCGATAATATGAGATGACAACTCCAATGAATTGCGATTCATGACATCACATTTTGCAATGTCAAGGTCATTTTCGGCTCTAAAATTTTATTTGAACACAACCAACTTTGCACCCGAATAACTTGTCTGCCCCTGGATTATTTTGTACCATGTGTGCTGAGAACATAGGTAAACATCTCTGCCTCCTAACAGTGTAGTGATTATGCTCCTATATCTGTATGCTTTAAGTAATGGTCATTGGTCGTCAGCCTGGTTTGCAAGACCGGTAGAGCAGTCAAAGAAATAGCACCCGTATAGTGTCATATTATCTGACCAGCTCTTTACACAGGTGTGAATGGCTGACCTTCAGAATCGTGTCACCGATGCCTGGTTGTTTGAACGCAAAATAAATCCCAACCACTCAAACTTCCATCTCCATAGTCGGTCACAAAAGATTGGCCAGGCACATAATCACGTGATATTTTCCCTGACGGAGCTAGCTTTGACCTTGACCTCACTGAAATGGTGGAGCAAGGAGGTGTCGAATTATCTGGCAAAGTTGCCGAGTAAGTTGCCTATGGTGGCGCCGAAACTAAATTAACCTCCAACAGCTGTGCAATTCGTGTCTGTATTTACAAGGAGGCTATATGTGAAAAATGCAAATCATCATGTTACATCTACACTACACCACACATACTACTACACTACACCACACATACTACTACACTACACCACACATGCTACTACACTACACGGTATCTGCCCGGATGCTATAGCAAAGTCCAAACATGGTTCATTCACATTACAATATTTCAGGTCGGCTGGAGATGAAGCTTTCCTGCTCGTCTGAGAAAGCGGAGATCCGAGACATCTTAATCGAGAAGCCAGCAAAGACAGCAATGCCTCCAGTCATACCACCTCCCGGTCTGTCGTACGAGCGTCAGGAATATCTGTATAGCGAGATCAGAGAGTTCTGTAAGGAGGAGGTCAAGGACCTTGTCTGTCCGAAACCATTGCCTAGGAACAAGGAAAACAAACAGTTTGATGATGAAGACATGGATAGTGCTGTTCTATCAGAGACAGATGAAGGTAAACCTGAATTTACATACTGCTATAAACTCTTATAGGTACTCATCAGAGAAAATAAGCCTACTGTTAAATTACACTGTCAAGTCACTCTATGTATGCTTGACCATCTCATTTCATGAGAGAAATAGAAAATGCCATCTCTTTACCCACAATGCTCTGACTCCACTCTCTCTGCTCTGACTTCGCCCAACCTGCTCCGACTCCATCCACTCTACTATGACTACACCCACCCTGCTCAGGCTCCACCCTCTTTTCTCTCACTCCGCCACCTATGTTCTCACTCTATCCACCTCGGTCTGATTCTACCCACTCTGCTCTGACTTCGCCTGCTCTACTTTCACTTCACCAACCCTGTTCTCACTCCATCCACATTGCTCAGATATGGCATACCCTTTGCTGGGTCAGGGTTCAGGAGACTTTGGTTTTGAAGGATTACCACATGTACCTAGCTACCACTTTTTGGTATAATAGAGATTGATCATACTCCGCATAGGATGGTGGGACGAAGCAGTGAGAGTTACAATACAAGCACATGCATTTACACTTTCTCCTGTGACTTATCCTAAGTCAGTCTGTAATTTCTCTGGGCAGAAAATGATACTGATGATGAGAATACAACAACAGCCAAGAAACCGAAGAGCAACAGCCAAAGAACTAAGAGAAATATATTCCCAAAGTGTAGGTGAGCCGGACAAGGAGCTGATCAGAAACGGCAAGGAAACACAGACTATATATCCATAGAATCCTTAAAGTCAAAATGAAATTTAATACAACCTGTTCAACAACGAAAACTAGTGGAGCATTCATGCGGATGAAAGCACTGCTAGTTCACTCAGAATGTTAAGTAATCATTATCCTAGAGTACAGAGCTGGAAATACACACAATCCAGTCCTACTGATTCTGTGCCCAGTGGGAAGTTGTATCAGAGCATAACGCAATTCTAACCAAATAAAGCAAAGCTATGGTAGGTAGGTATAGGCTGCAGCTTATTTGCATGGTGACAGGGTAATATGATGGAATGATGAGAGGCAAGATGAGAAAGGCAATACGATGGAATGATGAGAGGC
>ERZ1740065.2392-NODE-2392-length-11645-cov-11.566005_pt1 | contig 11645 bp, 5 predicted proteins | sample MGYA00581738_ERZ1740065 | MGnify/ENA primary metagenome ERZ1740065 (study PRJEB43018, sample SAMN04849749) | marine metagenome | isolation source: floating plastic debris | place: Pacific Ocean | collected 2008-09-01 | study: EMG produced TPA metagenomics... | reverse complement strand
GGACTATCGTTACGGGACTATCGTTACGGGACTATCGTTACGGGACTATCGTTACGGGACTATCGTTACAGGACTGTTGACAGATAGGTACACCAGGCAAGCACATACGTTAGACACTAGTCAGAAACTAGTGAGCCAAGTAAAATCATTGTTTGCAGTCATCTCAGTATATAACATAAATCACAGACAGAAAGGGTGGAAATATCGCTACTTACAAAAGCCCATGACTGCAGCATCAATGCCTCAAACACATTGGGCGGACATTGCGGGGGTCTGGAGGGATGCCCCCGCCTTTGTGATACGAATGCTGTCACTTCTACATTACTCTTCATAGTCTTGTATGGCATGTCACCGCCCGTGAACATCTCCCATGCAAGAATGCCTGTTAATCAATGAACCGACATCAGCATACAATAACCAACGTGTGGAGAAATATGCAACACCTATATTACGTCAGGGAAAACTTGGAATTGATCCGGAAAACAATATTACAACCACAGCAGTAAATGGAGGCATAGGCATAAGGACAGTAACGACAACGCTAGTAATGTACAATCACAACAGCCTAGTCATAGAACTATATACATAGACATGAAGTCGTAGTAATATTGCAGTCGCAACACAGCAATATAAATAGCAATGAAATTACATAGAATAACAATGAAGATAATAATTAATTACAAAATACAGAGTATTACATACGTGGCTCGCATTTATTCCATGTACATAGCATGAGTACCATTTCTGTTGTATGGCCAGATACTGTATATACAGCATACTATGTATACATAGAAACTTTAGCAATCTCACAATAATAGCTATAATTAGTGACGCAAAGAAAAAGGCTATTAAAGTTGAGCCGTATATTTTTGATAGCTCTTTACGCTATACATAATGCAATATATAATAATAATAATATATATAGTAATATATAGTAATAAATTACAAGCTCCAAAGAAATCGCTAAAAATGCTAAACACTAAAAATATTGAGGATTTTACTATATTTACTATATTCTGTCAGCTACTATATCTATGTATGCAGTACCGCTGAGACATGTCACGTGACAAAGTATGATGTCAGGGTATGTCACGGATAAGAATAGCGATAGAAGAACTGTGTCGTTTACCAAATGCCCAGATGTCTGACTTGCTGCTGAACCTGTTATAACTGAGTACCTCCGGCGACGACCAGCGTATCGGGAACTTGGATCCAGTGCTGGATGTGTATTCATCATCCGTCACATGTCTACATAACGACATCAAAGCAAACATCATTCAAGCACTTGGCTATTTCCAGTTCTACAGACGGCAGACTGCCTCTACTCCTGACAATTGCTGCTGACTACTTGTCAAATACCAAAACTAGAACTAGAGTGCATCGGTAACCGATGGCAACCGATGACAGTGCGCGTGTTGGCGCGTTCCGTGTGCCGAGCAGGCTGATTGTGGAGGGGTATGTAAATGAATGAGGAGGAAGACAGAGCCCAGCCGACACGCTAGTCATCTATCAATGGTGTGCAAATCAAACCCCATCATCAAGTGAATTTAATTTCTCTGATTGGTAACGTCTGAAAATTCCAGATTTGAAAACAAGCACCTGTTCTGCGGTGACACTTTCTTACCAATCAGTCATTACTCTCAATCGGAATTACCGCTATTAGTGTCACCGGAGACAACTGGATACATTCGACAGACAGCCAGGAATACGACATGCATTTGTATCTACTACTGTATACCACAAACACATCTACTTGTGCTGCCAATTCAACGAATTAACCAACGTATGTATTGTCTGTACCAATCAAATCACAGGAGTTATGCAACACGAGTGTCACACCATCATTCTGTGAATAGCTTTTTTAGTATTTTCTTTACTTTTGTTACTTTGTTACATTCAGAGCAGATAATCTATTTATGTGAGGATTCTTCTTCCCAACACATCCAGACACGCTATGTTCAAAGCCTAAAACTCAAACATCAGTACACCAATACATCAATATACCAATATATCAATACACCAATACATCAATACACCAACACATCAGTACACCAACACATCAATACACCAATACATCAATACATCAATACATCACATCAATACAATGATTGTTGGACTGCTCCCTTCTTCCTTTACAGATCACCGTAAACTAGAACCAGACCCCATCAGCTGCATGGAGTAGAATATACAGCATTTACTGCAGCATTGACTGCAGCATATGCAGACGCAGGTACCAGAGCAACGAGGCAGTAGCAGCTACTCCAGTATGCTGACCAGTGACCGTGACCAAATCAATCAAAACTGTTAAAACTAGAACATGGGTCAGTTTTCTCGCACTGAAACACCCATACATATATATAATGGTAGAAACAACCTGTCGCTGCATCACCCAGGCTAAACAGCGATGCGAACTGTGTCATCGTTAGCGTCTGACAGCCAGAATGGCGTGCCTAATTTCACCTGAGTTTAAATTTAGCTAATTAATTTCAAAAAGGGTCAGGAAATTCACTACTGGAGTAGCACTACATCATCGGAGAGTGGCAGGTGAGGTGCAGTGAGTCGATAAATGACAAGAGCCTGGATAGCCACGCCTTTCGCTAATGACTGCGTTCCTGTTGATCACGTGGGCAACAACACAAGAGGTACCACTTCATATAAAATACCTGCCATTGACCGAGAGAAGTAGAGCTTGGAAACATAGCAAGAGTTCAGCAGCAGTATGCACGGTCGGAGCAGGTTTCTGCTGGTGCTCGCTATCGCCAGCGTTCACTGCTACGGAGGCGGAGATTTCAGGTAATGCACATGCTGTGATAAAATCGAAAGTCTGGAAGAAAAAACTGGAAGCTTTTGTACAATTTCAGCTGGAGGTCACAGGGTCTGTTAGCTGATGATGATTTCCCTGATCTGGCCGACGAGATAGATGAGTCGTTCTATGATCAGCCGTCACTGCGAGCCTATGAGTACTGGTACAGACAGAGCTTCTACCCGACACCTCGCACGGCACATCGCAGAGCAGAACCACCAGCGCCATCGGCAGCGCTGCCTCATCGTCAGCAGCCACCGACGACACACAGACAAGCAACCACAGCACCAGCCCATTCCTCATCATCTCGACGTGTCACCTATCGACCTTCACCTTCAACACTGCCACTATCGACACGGAAAATACCGGGAGAACCAAGCTGTGAGTTGAATGGAATAAATTGGCTAAGACAGCTTTACTGGGCTATGAATAAGCTGCTAAAAGTTGTAAAATTTTGTCCCATGGCCACTACTTCCAACACAATTTCCACCATCCTTAGCTCACTTCTTTCATTATTCCAGCAGCAGCGCAGCAGACGTGTTGGATAAAGCCACCACCTCCGAGCTGCAATAAAGATTCCTCATACCGAACCATAGACGGATCATGTAATAACCTGAGATACAGAAACTGGGGTCGGTCGGAGCAGCCCCTAGTACGGCTCCTACGCCCCGACTATGACGCCGGTGAGATACATTGATACTAAGGCTATAGCTATGCAGACAGTACCAGAGAAGAAACATGTATGTAATACACAACTAGGGCAGGTACGGAGTAAATCGGTTCAAGGCGGTGACCTGCCGAGTCCAAGGAAGATATCGACGACGATTCACAAACTGGCCTCTAACAAAGACCTGGATCATCATCTGACAAGCATGCACATGCTGTGGGGCCAGTTCATTGACCACGATATCTCTCACACACCATTTGTACCAAAGGTAGGTTCGAAGGCTAGACCATCACGCTGAAGACACTAGCCTGGCCAATTGATATCATTTCATCGAATCAATCACAAAGCCTTCACTCATAGACATCAGAGTGTGAACTACAACACCTGGTTTCTAGGTCAAGTGCTGTGATAAGCCTGAGCACCAGCGCTCTGCTGACTGTATCCCAATCACCGTGCCCCGCGACGACCCGTACTGGGGATCGAGAGGTATAAGCTGCATGGAGCTGAGGAGGAGTATGGCTCTCAGGCCAGGCCAGTGCTGTAAGTACAGACCGTCTTAGTGGCGGAGGTGATTAAATCAACTGTCAAAAATTAGCATTTGGATGTAGTGTGACTGGATGCTTCGCATTTTCTCAGCCACAATACACGAGAGGGAGCAGCTGAATAACCTGACGTCGTTCATAGATGGCAGCCTAGTATATGGGTCGACAGACGACAGGGCCAACCTGCTACGCTCACATATCCGAGGCCAACTGGCAGTCTCAGACGACAATCTCCTCCCCACAGCACCTCACCGTCAGAAATGTGACATACCAGTGCATGGCCACCCAGACAAGAGATGCTTCAATGCAGGTAAACGACAGCATAGGCAAATTTTACTTGGAGAGTGATCTGCGAGTATTCTGTGATTAACTCGGTTAAGTGGTGTGATTGATTGAGGCGTTGGCTGGAGATGGAGAGGGCGAAGTTGCGCTTCAGACAGAACTGGTCCCAGCGAGACACTGTCCAGTAGCTTGATTCATTCTCTATCACTCAGGGGACAAACGATCAAATGTGTGGGCGGGACTAACCGGGCTGCACCTCGTCTTTGTACGACTCCACAACAAAATCGCTGCCGTCTTCTACAACAAGCTCAAGTCACGGCAGCCGTACTGGAGCGCCAAGGAGCTGGATGAGAAAGTTTACCAGGAGACAAGGCGAGTCGTCGGGGCGCTGCTACAGGTAAGAGATGAGAAGCAACTCTCAATCGCGCAGACGCAGCAAACACAGTTAGAACAGCAACAAGTGTTCTTGTGTGCGACAGGTGGTCACCTACGGGGAGTACCTACCTACAGTGTTGGGGAAAGCCAAGATGGAGGAATACAGGTTAGAGATCGGGCGACATGGAGTGTACAACAGCAACACAAACCCCGGCAGCACCAACGTGTTCGCTACAGCTGCCTTCCGGTTTGGCCATAGCCAAATTCCATTCGGTACTCAACCAAAGTCGGGGTGAGGGGGCGGAACCCGAGTGAACTCATCAACATTTAGAACACAGACTATCAATGTCAGCCTCCTCATTTCAGAAACTTTGAAAATTCTACGGTGTTCGTCAGCTTCACAGACACGTTTAACCAGCCAGCGGCATTCCGTAAGATTGGGTTCTCCAACATCATGCGGGGCGTGTGCATGGAACCAGCACTCTCTACTGGACCAAACTTCTCTCCAGGTCTGTAAATAGATGCCTATGAAGGCCATGGTCACACAGCCACTCTAGCCCTACTATATATTTTGCAGAGATCAGGGACAAGCTGTTCATGCGTTCCTTTGCCGGTCTGGGGTTGGACTTGGCAGCAGTGAATGTACAGAGAGGTCGGGACCACGGTAAGTACCCGGATGACGGTAGTCGAGTGCACCCTAAGCTAACACTTTTATTCGTGTCGGCCAGGCATTCCATCTTACAACGAGTGGAGGAATCTATGCGGTCTGGAACGCATTGTCTCCTTTCACAACATGGCAGACCACACATTGGAGCTCGGCCGCCGCTTCTCGCAGGTCTATAGACATCCAGATGACATAGACTTGTACACTGGAGGCATTACCGAGACGTACGTGTCTGTTACTGGATGTCATTTTTAGCGTTAGATCATGGCAGATGACTGACGCTCCAATTGCAGGCCGGTGGCGCCCGACTCACAAGTAGGACCCTCGTTCGCCTGCCTGCTGGGAACGCAGTTCCACCGACTGAAGGAAGGCGATCGGTTCTGGTTCGAGAACCAGGGCACGTACCGCAACCCATTTACAACAGACCAGGTCGCACAGCTGAGACGCGTAAGTGCCATCTATGGGTTGGGCAGTGTCAGCAGACGTCACCATTCACAAATGACATGATTGACAATTGGCATATGACATATCCAAAGTGAGACTGGTATGAAAGAGGCTCCCTCCAGAGCTAATGACCCATGACTCCATGTATAAAAAAACACTGGACCGCGCTCCCTCCTCCTTCACACCGCAGATCGTGCTGCATTGTATGGTCCTTGTTTCAGGTGAAACTGTCGAAGCTGCTTTGTGAAGTGACACAATCAGACGTGGTACCAGAGAGCGTATTTAAACTGCATAGTCGGGTCGTGCACTGTGACAGCCTGCCTTACCTCAACCTCTACTCGTGGCTATAATCGTCACGGCGATAGTTGCCAAGGCGACTGACTACCGATTATCTTCTATAAACAGTTCATGGTGCTTGGAATATGTGATGGTGACAATAAACGGATAAACACACGACCAGAGGCGCATAGTTCCTGAAGAACTCAAAGCTTCGTTTAGCAGAAATTCCTGTCAAATGAGGCAGTAATTTGTTTACAGGAACTCCTTCCCTACATGTCACATGTCACAGACCCTCCCCCGAGGAATTTCAGCATTGAATGGTCTCTGGTCACAGTTTCATCTGAACCTGTGACATCAACTGGCAGTCAGAGCGCCAAATACAATTCAAATTAATTGTTTCGGCTCGAATTAAGACGATGATAGTCAACTTGACTGCACTATCTAACTACAATCGAGTTCCCATTTTAAAAGAATACAGTTTATGCCTTGTATACAACATATCGCTAACTAAAAACCTACCAGTCAGACACACAGACAGAGCTGTACTTACCTTCACAAACACTTCAATACAGGTAAACAACTCGCGGATATGTGTCTGTATAAATAACTGCGATTGACTGACAGTGGCTCACCTGGTGAGGCCGAAGTCAGCGACTTTGACTATGTTTGGTTTCCTGACGAGGCAGTTACGTGCGGCCAGATCTCTGTGGATTGTATGCCTGCTCTCCAGGTACGCCATCCCCCTCACGACCTACATAGAGTCAACCAATCACTGAACGACCTACATAGAGTCAACCAATCACTGAACGACTCTGAGGCCACAAAAAACCTGTTATTTATGAAGTGTTGCCGATGATAGAAATGGGATTTCATTGTTGAAAGTCTAATGAATCGGATTGATTTGACCGAGACAGTGTCTGACCATTGCTAACTGACCGGTCACACCAGATACGTAGAATCAGTTACCTCTTATGCTCATGTCAATACTGTGGGGAAACTACAGAATTCCTATGGGAGTGTCAAGGAATTGGTCAGAAAAGACGTCTTTGGACGGGATTTCCTGCTTTATTAATGCCTCTGGCAGGTTGAGAGCGTAATGCTAGATCAAAGTTGCCTCACTAACGTGTGGGTTTGAGCACATGGGTTTCGTCGTGTTCGCTCTTCTGTGAGACAGATGTCTCTACAGGTCTATATCTAGACATATCTAGACAAGACAAATTGCTGATCTTGTCATTGGCAAAGCAGTGGACATATTTTTGGTGTCATTGTCATTGCTGCGCCACACTGCATATTGAATGAGCAGTTTGATGATCAGCTGGCAAACGATCAAACACACTGGATAAGGCGTCAACGGAAGTTACCAAGCCCAGACATCAAAGTCTTCATATATCATTTACTAGTCAGTACAAGATTGGGGGTAGCCACCCCCCCCCTTACCTGACTGACCATATCCAAGAGACAAGGCACATTTTGCAGCAGGCTTGTCCTGTGGCTCTTCAGGTGCTCCAGAAGTGAACCTGAATAAACAGTAAGGACATTAGTACCGGTCTGTAGCAGAGTACCAGACTGATTAACGGGGCGTAGAGCTTACCCCCCTCCATGAACTCCGTAACAATAAGTAAATCAGGCTTCTCGCAGAGTCCATAAAGTTGTACCAGGCAATCGTGCTGTAGGTTGCTAACAAAGAGACAGGAAATATTGACGGAACTCTCCAACAACCGATGGTCTGCTGCCTCTCCGCCAGAGCACCAACAATCGGCACAAAGAAACAACTTGTCATTCATAAATGACCACAGGCATATATCTCGCATACTTCGACAACAGAGATACGCCCTCCACAACATCTGCGTGTGATTACCACTGGTGGACTGTAGTGATAGTCGGCAGCGGTTTATGAATGAGACTTGATGACGTGACGACGCGACCGTAGATGACATGGTAGCGTAGGAGGGTGGAAGAGAGATAAGGATGAGATATTGGCACACACTCACATCATCGTCTTGGCTTCCTGCATGAACTCGTGGTCATTTACTGCGCCTTTGATCGTCTTCTTGACAGCGACTTCTATCGATCCTTTGTAAGTGGCTTTCCACACCTCACCAAAGTTACCGCTGCCAAGTACCTTTTCATACTGCAGGTACTTACTGTCGATGACTAGCTGGCCTGGTGGGAACAACGAACAACGCAATTACCACTTACAGCCCACTCTGACAGTATAATCCCAGAATGCATCAGCGGGTTCCAAGATACATAGAGCAAGGATCTGAATTCAGTACGTATTTCTGAAAAAACATGGAGCTATTAAAGTTCCACGCATTCCAGCTGTGGTTGAAGCGAAACAACAGCATAAATCTGTAAATCACGCAGCAGCAGTGCAATCAACATTTCTCTAGTTTTTAGATCTGGTTAGCCGATACCGACAAACCTCAGATTGCCTCGCAGTCCCTACAGGCCAGCAGGTCCACTATAGCTCCATGGAAGTAGAAATAACATTTGTCTACAGTCCTTGGACCCTATTCCATAGATAGTGCCTTGGATCACAGTTAGTAGTTATATCATGCTGACATGCTGACCTGCTAGCGTAACGCCACACTTGTAGCTCGACAGCCGCTGCAGTGTTCGGTTACATCATGTCACCTAGTTAAACGCTCATGGCTGGGTTCGGTGGGCCATTTCTGTGTGTAACTGTTCTGTGCTGAGGTCGAGCGGAATAAGTAAATAATCATTTGAATTGCCGAATTCCCCGCCGGCAAAATGTTGACTGTTGAGGGCTCTGACAATCCCTACATATACTACTACCATGTTAACTCTACCCTCCCGACTGCTTCCCCTGATAGCTGTCTATGATTTAGTAAGAATAAACAGTCTGTATACAGTATACTGCATGCTGCATACGCCGCAGTCTACAACTTCAGCACTTTCAGACCCTGGCTTCATCCGCTAAAGAGTTTTTTATGCACATCTCAAGAACTGAAATCCATAGAATAGTCATTTTTGTGACAAACGCTCTACTTTCCGCGCACTCTCCACACAGTGCTGAGATTCACTGGGTGTGACTGGGTGTGACTGGGTGTGACCGGGTATGACCGTGTTGATTTATAAAAGTAGGAGTAAACAACTCCGACGGTTCCATAAAAATAACTATACTGTAGAACAGAATTATTTCGTGAATTGATAATTTTTGCGATCAAGCCGTTCGCAAATATTGTCAGTGCGCGTTTATTTTCAATGTCATTATATATAACTAAGGCTGAACCAACAAACGCAAAAATTGTAAGATCGCAAATATTTTACGTGCTAAAACACAAATATTGTCCGCGCATAAAATTCCGTTCTAAAGTACGTCAATGTTTGAATCTATGCTCTGTTGATATGCAACCGGCTGTGTGCAGAAGAATATACCTGAGGCTAGTTAGACTAGACCTACCGTGACTGAGTCCAGCCGTAGGGGGCGCCGGCTTCTCGTGAACATAGAACCTCAGTCTAGTGATGAGGCCAGCACAGTTCTGCGAGTGGTAGGACAGCAGTTCGGGTATGGATGGCTGCGGGTGCCGATCAGACAGGAAGTACTGACCTATAAGGGAGACAGGAAGTATTGACCTAGAGTAGAGACAGGAAGTATTGACCTAAAATAGAGCAGGAAGTATTGACCTAGAATAGAGACAGGAAGTATTGACCTAGAATAGAGACAGGAAGTAGTGACCTAGAATGGACACAGGAAGTATTGACCTGGAATGGGTAGAAATATAAATTAAAGACTGTTTGCAATGAAAACCAGCCCGCGGTACATAGCCCAGAGTAATATCAGGGCCAGTTGATATCAGGATCAGTATCAGTCAGGAAGAAAAACAACTGCACAGTCACTCAGTGCAGTATAGGAGACATGGATGATAGGATATGATAAAGCGAGTGACACTGGGTACGCTTACCATCTGCGTTGGTCTTGATGTGATAGTGTTTGATAATACCATTGTTCGTAGACCGGCCTTCCGTGCTGAATATGGCAATAGTGTAGCCTTGTTTCTGTTCCGACTTGCGGACGAGGTACACGCCCTCCCTGCCATCCTCTCGTAAGAGCATCTCCGCGCTGGTACGAGACAGGCCCGCGTTGAACCACCTGTCAAGCCATCAAAAGCATATCAGCTATTGTCAGCCGGACAGATGGACGATAATACTAGATAAAGAAAAGACAACTCACGGGTAGCTCTCAACAGGCGCAGGTTCTGTGATGTCGGCAACGTAGTTTGACGGAACGAAACCAACGCGACCGCTGGCATTTCGAGCCTTCCACCAGTGAGACTCAGACTCGTCATCCAGTATCTCAATCTTCTCCCCCTAAACAAACGACACAACATTGTGACATGACATGGATTGTCATAAAATACAATATTGCGAGATGACAAAGCATTGTCCCACAACACAGTGATGCCACATAATGCCACAACGTGACACGACATCCTGAGACAATGACTCAATGTAGCAACATGATGCAAAGATGAAAAAAACACACAGCATTGTGATACGATACAGCACTGCAACATGACAGTATCGTGACATGACACAGTGTTGTGATACGATACAGCACTGCAACATGACATTATCGTGACATGACACAGCATTCTGACATAATCTGTAAGCCTAAGAGAATTAAGAAGGGGTTTAAGCTTATCATTAACGTTTAGGGTTCTGCCAACATTACCTTTACAATGTCAAGGTCTTCAGGCTGTGTTCCTTGATAATCATAAAGAACTTGGGCGTATTTCTTCGGCCGATGGACGTTTGGCCGGACAGCTGCAGTTGGAAGTGGTTTGACGGGAGTAATCTGAGTCGGCTCCTGAACAACAAGAGGAAGTAGTTCTAGCAGTCGAATAACAAAACAACAAAGGGACACAATATTTCACCAATGGGAAGTGAGGAGACACAAACAGTACAAGGCTAGTGGCTATTGATAACTGATGAATGCTGTTTGTTCGTTGGCGAACATGGAATGACGTTAAGTCACCTGGTCGGAGGGCGATCCTAGGTCTATCAGGTTATTGTCCACGGCAGTGTGAGTACTGGCTGATGACGTCTGTCTCGACGACTCTTCTCTGTCGCACTCAGAGTTTGGAGACGGCGCTCGAGTCTTCACAGGATTCTTGACAGGATTCTTGCCTCTCCTAACAGAGATGGGAGAGGCAGTCCTGTTAACCGTAGCGCTTACAGCCAGTCGACCTTCACCTGTGATTTCACCAGGAATCAGGTTGAGGGCGTTGGTGTTGACATTATATGACTAGCAATGGGTCATAGGCGCAAGAGAATTTGAATAACAAATGTCCCCCTGTGATTGTAATACTGTGTGACTCTGAGCCGTGGGTACTGGAGCATGGTAAGAGAGGCATGTAGAGAGGCCGTAGTGATACTAGCTCTAATACACCATCATGCAATTATTATATCTGCTCTAGATGTTGCCATACAAGCAGGGAGAGGCAAAACGGTGGAGCCTACATCGTGATACATCACCACAACATGAATTGAGAGAGAGAAAAGAGAGAGGGAGAGGGGGAGAGAATGGAAAGGGAGGGAAGGAGGGAGGGAAGGAGGGAGGGA
>ERZ1740065.2391-NODE-2391-length-11647-cov-5.022947_pt1 | contig 11647 bp, 10 predicted proteins | sample MGYA00581738_ERZ1740065 | MGnify/ENA primary metagenome ERZ1740065 (study PRJEB43018, sample SAMN04849749) | marine metagenome | isolation source: floating plastic debris | place: Pacific Ocean | collected 2008-09-01 | study: EMG produced TPA metagenomics... | reverse complement strand
CCCCCCCCCCCCCCCCCCCCCCCCCCCCCCCCCCCCCCCCCCCCCCCCCCGCGCGGCAAATTCCCAGCGCTGAGTCCCCAGATTTTGTTTTGGAAGCAGATTTCGATTCTGGGTAGCACCATGGGGAACGCGACCGAGTTTGCGGCGATGGTGGATTTGGTGCGGGACAAGCAGATCGTACCGGTGGTCGATCGCGAGTTTGCCCTGGCGGAGGGGCCCGCCGCCTTCGACCGCATGGATCAGGGCCTACAGTTTGGAAAAATTGTGCTGACGATTTAAGTCAGTACGTACAATAAAACCAGCATGGATCCGTTCATTACTCATCGGATCCATGCTGATCCGTTATCGCCTCTACTTTTTACCTCATCTTTTGACCCATCAGGGAGCTTCCGGTGCGTATTGTGCTAGTTCTCCTTCACCGGGTACCATCCAGGATTTACTTTACGACTGCCTTTGGTCCTGCTACCGTTTACGGTGGGGGCTGGAGATAAAATGATGCTCTATGAAGCCGGCCGCTACTCGCGACTTCCTCCTATTGGGAATGGTCCTGGCGATTGCCGTGGCGCTCAAGGCCCACTACGCCCAGTGCAGCACCGCCGATTTGGCCTGGTTGCTCGATCCCGTCCGCCGAATCGTAGGCTTTTTTACGGGGAGCCCCTCCCACTTTGATCCCGATCTGGGCTACCATTTCCCCCAGCTCCACATCACCATCGACCGCTCCTGCTCGGGGCTCAATTTTTTGGTCATGGCCTTTTGCATGATCGGGATCAGTACCCTGTCGTTTTACCGCCGCCTTGGTCCCCAAGTTCTGGCGCTGGCCATCGGCGCCCTGGCCACCTACCTACTCACCCTGGGCGCTACCAGTTCGCGGATCCTGATTGCCATCCGGAGTTGGCAATTGCGGGAGCTCTACCCCTGGCTGGCCAGCGATCGGATGCACCAACTGCAGGGTGGTTTTGTTTACCTCTTTTTCCTGATTCTTTTCTACTTACTCACCACTTTTCTACATCAAAAAATGTCCCAGCGCTATGCTTAACTTGTTACACCCACGCAGTCTACTTTTCTTCAACACCATTCCCAGCATCCTGCTGGGCCTGCTCTATTACGATGCCTTCGATACGATCCAAAGCCAGATTGGTGGGGCCGCGCAGTTGCGGTGGCAACAGTTTGCCCTGGCCCTGGTACTACTCACGGCGGCCGTGCTGAGTTACGCCATCTTCCTGATGCGTCGGGGGGCTACTTTGCGGCCTGTCTACGGCATTGTCTACCTGCTCTTTTACATCCCCTGTCTGTACCTGTACGCCTATCACTTCGAGACCCTCATCCCCTGGCGTACCCCCCAGTGGATGTTGCCCCCCAATCTCTTTCTCTACGCGGGCAGTTTTCTGATGCCCAGTATGGCCCACGCCCTGCTGGTCATCTTACTGGGGATCACTCCCCACCCGAAAACCATTCGCTACAATTGGAAAAACTTCGTCCTGGCCATCAGCATCCCCCTGGCCTGGTACTTTTTTATGGAGGTGATTCGACCGCTCTGGCGTTCTCCACATCGCGAATACGAAGAACATTTTTTCATCGTCTCCCTCTTGATCGGTACCACCCTTTTCCTTTTGTTCATCGCTCGCTGGCTCTACGTTTGGGCGGCTCGGCGTCGTAGGGGCTGGCGGGAACGGGAGCTGTTGTGGAAAATTCCCCTTACCCTGCTCTTTCCCTTCTTAGGGCTGGCCCTCAATCAGGGACTGCTAAAAAGCGGTAGTGGCTGGGCTTGGCTACCCGAAAACCTATTTGGCGACTTTAGCCACCCCGGTTTTTACGCCCTCACCGCCTTCAACGGACTGTTGCTTTGCCTACCCAATCCCAGCCAGCCGGTTTACCGCTTAGTCCTCTTCGCCCTCCGCAGTGTAACACTGGCCTTAAGCCTTTACTTTTTCCTGGTCTTCGTCCCCTTTCTTCCCTTATCGATCGTGGCCATCCTAGCGATGGGGCTGGGCTTTTTACTACTGACCCCCCTGGCCCTCCTCGTCATCCACGTCATGGATGTACAACGCGATTGGCAGTATCTGCAAAAACGCTATTCTCCGGCATCGCTGCGCCGGATTTTGCTGCTGGGGGTACTGCTGCTGCCCCTCGGCATCACGATCAACTACCGGCTGGACCGCGCCAATTTACACCGAGCGCTGGATTACCTGTACGCCACCGACTACGATGCGCCCCGTACGCCGTGGGTACGGCCTGGGGCTTTGGAGCGGGTGCTGAATACGGTGGAGGTACACCGCGAGCGGCCTTCCGGTGACCAGCTCTCCATCGGTCGGACGCCCTTTCTGTCGCACTGGTACAACTCTTTGGTCCTGGACAATTTGACCCTTTCGACTAAGAAGGTGAATCTTCTGCGCAGTGTCTTTTTGGGGGAGCGCTACGTAGGGGGACATTTTGGGCCGTCGACGCCCCAAAGCCACGCTTCGGTCCAACTCATTCGAGCGGAAGTGCAGAGCGAGTACGATACGGAGCAGCGCGTATGGCGGAGCCAGGTGGACCTGTACCTGCACAACGGAACCGATCGGCAACGCGAATACGCTACGAGTTTTGACCTGCCCGCGGGGGCTTGGGTCAGCGATTATCACCTGTGGATAGAGGGGGAAAAGGTAGCGGGTATCCTGGCGGAAAAGAAGGCCGCCACTTGGGTTTACCGCTCGGTGACCAGTATTCGTCGCGACCCGGGAATCCTGTATTACCATCGGGATCGCCAAGTCGCTCTGCGGGTATTTCCGCTGGCGGCGCAGCAAGAACGGCGGACGGGCTTTGAGGTGCTCCACAAAGAGCCCTTTCTCCTGACGATTGATCGGGAGACCCTCTCCCTCGGTGACACTACCCAACGGGCTTTCCCGATCGAAGCCATCTACGGCCCCGACCGGAAAGTCGTCTACCTATCCAGCGCACTCAAGGCCGAGCTGCCCCGTATTCAGCGCCGGCCCCATTGGCACTTTGTGGTCGACTGTTCGGAGGGAAACGACTCCCTACGGACGCGCTACCGCGAACGGATCGAGACCCTATTGCGTCAGCATCCCGAGCGGTCCGAAGGTGCCCGCTTGAGCCTGGTCAATACCTACGTCCAAACCATTCCCCTCGCCGGAGATTGGCAGCGACAATTGGAGGGGATGGATTTCTCGGGTGGTTTTTACTGTGATCGGGCGTTCAAATCCATTCTTCTGGCGGGCCTGGAGGAGGTCCCGACTACCTATCCCGAGATCGTGGTACTCAGTCCGCAATTTTCCCAGGCCATCCTTCCCGATGACTTGAGTACTTGGTCGGCGGTCTATCCCGAGCTGCGTCACTTTGGCGTTTGGGAAGATCGCGACCCCATCCACTACCGGACCTGGTCGCCCGAGCCCGGCGAAAAATGGTCTCGCGATACGGTGCCTTCGCCCGGTCCCGTACTGGCCTGGCCCAATGCCGAGGCGCCCCAGCGCTACCTGTCGACCGCACCGGGTCCCGAGTTGATCTTTCTGGAGCCCAGCGTTCTGGAGCGGCTGCCCCACGACACACCACCTCGGAACTGGAAGGGTGCCCTTCAGTTAGAAGGGCAGTGGCGGACCCATCAGTACTATCCCGCAAGGGGGGATCGCGAGTGGCGAGATTTGGTGGGCAATAGTTTTCGAAGCCGATTGTTGACCCCCTCGACGGCCTACATGGCCCTGGAGAACGAGGCACAGGTCAAAGCCCTTTACAAAAAGCAGGCGCAAACCCTAAAGGGCAAGCAAGCCCTCGATGCGGGGGAGGACCTCAGCAATATGTCGGAGCCTTCGTTTTTGCTTTGTGGGCTGGTGCTATTGCTGTGGGGAGCTTTTCACTACCGGCGGATAGTTGGCCAAAGATCGGTAAGCCCTTAAGCGGGAGCTTCACCCTGCGAAGGGGAGGGAGTGGTTGCTGCTGGTCGGGCGAGGCTAAACTCAAAGCTTGTCCCCTCACCGATGGCGGAGATCACGCGAATGTGTCCGTCCAGCTTTTCCACAATCCGTTTGACCGTTGCCAAACCGATTCCCGTTCCCAACTGGCCAAAGCGGTCTTTTTGGCCAAGGGTGGTGAGGGGCTGAAAGATGCGTTGGTGATATTTGGGAGGGATTCCCGGTCCGTCGTCACTGATTCGAAAGGTATAGTGATCGGCCCCCTCACTGAACTCCAAAGTCACCTTGCCTCGTTCCTGATCGTGGTACTTGATGGCGTTGCCAAACAGATTGAGGAGAACCTGCTGGAGGCCCGCCCGGGCGGTAGTGATCTGCGGGAGATCTGGGGGTAATTCAATGTTAAATCCTTCGGGGGCGTGGACGAGTTCGACCGTTTCGGTAAGGAGTGCCATTAGGTCAAAACGTTCGCTCTTGAGCTCTTTGAGGTCGCGGAATTGAGAGAAGCGGAGAACGTCCTCCACCAGCTTGAGTAGTTTTTGCGCGGAGTCGTTGACAAAGCCCAGCATTTGTTGTTCTTGCTCGTCCAATTTTTGCGCGCTCTTGCGGAGCAGGAGTTTGGAAAAAGAATGCATCGTCAGGAGAGGATTCTTGATGTCGTGAGCGATCATGTAGGCGAACTGCTCCAGGTCCTGATTGGCTTCTTCGAGGTGGCGTTGTACGGCTTCCAACTGAATGATCTTCCGGCGAAGCTCCAGCTGTTTGATGACCCGCTTGGCGAGGGCTTGGAGACTCTGGACCTGCTGCTCGCTCAGCTCGCGTGGCTGGTGGTCGATGACGCAGAGCGAGCCCAAGGGGAAGCCCTCGGGGTTGACCAAGGGAATGCCGGTGTAAAAAATCACGTGGGGCTCGCCCTGCACCAGTGGATTGTTGGCGGTGCGTGCATCTTTACGCGAATCCGGGATGATGAGGGGCTGGTGTGGTTGGTCAAAGCCAAGTTGACAAAAGGCAACTTCGCGTGGTGTCTCGTTGACCTCAATGCCGTAGCGCGATTTGAACCACTGTCGGTCTTTGTCGACCAAAGTGATCAAGGAGATGGGGGTATCGCATATCTCGGAGGCTATCTTGGTAATGTCGTCGAAGTCGTCCTCGGGCAGGGTGTCCATGATCTGGTAGGAGTACAAGGCTGCCAGACGATCGCTTTCCAATACTTTAGTTTCAATCACGTTCACTGCTACTTAATTATCAGATGTGGAGCCACTTAGGGGAGGAGGCAAGCTTACTCCATTTTTACAACGTGCCAACTTTTTATACGGTGCAGAGTTTATTTTGTGTCGGTTGCCGGCTCAATTTTTTAGCTAATCCATTTTTGTTGTTATGAAAAAGGTGAAGTACTTATTCTGCTTGTTTTGCTTTGGTGGATTCTGGGGAAACGGGTATCCGGTGATTGCCCAGGACCTAGCAGCCTTGCGCTGGGAAAAACGCCTGCTCCTCGTCCACGTGGGTGATACGAGTTCTACGCAGTTGGTGGCGCAGCTGGCCGATTGGGCTGGGGCTCCGGCGGAACTGGAGGATCGTCAGATAGCGGTGTGTCAGGTACAAGCGGATTGGTACCGTTGGGGTTGGGATACGGCGGTGGCCTGGCGGAAACGGGATCGAACCCTGTCGTTGGCTTACGCTCCGAGGGCCGATTTTGAAGTGGTCCTGATTGGCTTGGATGCGGGAGTAAAACTGCGGCAACCGGAGTTATTGGATCGGGAAAGCTTGTTGGCCCGGATTGACGGTATGCCCATGCGACGGGCGGAGTTGCGGCGGCGGGCCCGGGAGCGATAGACCCGAAGGTCCGCTCCCGGGAAGCCTCGCCGCATTAAGTGATGGGCGGGCTGTCTTTAGTCCCAGTGTAAGAAGCGGCCGGTGGTCGACCAGTTCTCCCGTTTGAGCTTTTCCAGTTCCCGGCGGGCCCTTTCGTCGATCGTGGCTTTACTGAGTTGGACTTGCGCCCGGGTTTCGTGCTGACCCACCTCTCTGGCCCGTTCCAATTTATTGCTCACCGTATTGTGTCGCAGGGTGGTATCCTCCAGGCTTTCCAATTCGTATACTTGCTCGTGTCGGTAGAGGAGGTAGTCGTAAGGACTGCGGGAGGAAATCAGCTTGACGAAGATGGGGGCGGTTTCGATGGCGATAAAAAGTAAGGTGATAAAGATGCTGGCGAAGTAGATGGCTTGGCTTTCGCGACACAGTCGGTCGAGCGCTTCCATCCGGGCGGCTAGGCCGCCGTAGCTCCCGCGTTGGAGGGCGGCAATTTCGTCGCGCACTTGGGTTTGGGTACGCTGGATTTGGGCCTCCTTTTCGGCAATGAGGGGGCGGTGGTTGGCCAGGAGGGCGGTGAGTTCCTGCTGGGCGGCATCGGCCTTTTTCTTTTTGGCGCGGTAGCTGGGCCCCAGGTTATTGTTGCCCGATCCTCCCGTGCCATCGGCTTCCTGGAGGGCCAGGAGGGCCAAGTCATCGCGGGTGCGCTCTTTGGTTTCGATTTCGCTTTTGAGGGTCGCAATTTCGGCCTGCCAATTGCGGAGGTCGGGGGCGTAGCGCAGTTTGATTTGGTCTTCCTGGGTCTTAAAGACTTCCTGCTCCATGACCAGGAGCTCGGCATTGATTTCTTTTTCAAAGATCTTGAGTTCGAGGGGTTTGGAGATGACGAGCGCAAGTAGTACGGCGAGCAAAAGGCGTGGAAGAGCGATGCTAAAATTTTGCCAGCGCGACCCCCGACTTTTCATACTCGATACGATGTAGCGGTCGAGGTTGAAGATCATCGCTCCCCAGACCAGTCCGAAAAGCAGTGCTCCCCAATAGGTATCGAAAACGGTAAATAAGGCGTAGCTAGCCGAGCAGAAGGCCAGCACTCCCGTAAAAAATACCGTGGCCCCGATACCGATGTATTTGTTTTCATCGGAGGGGCACTGGTCGAGAATAGAGCGATCGATACCGGCGCAGAATAGAAAAAAGTCCTTGGGTGTACGGGCCATAAGCAGATTGGTTTTGCGAGCGAGCATTTCCTCCCAATAAGCAGTGGTGGCGGGTAAAAAGAAATTTTTCTAGACCAGTAAGGATGAGATGAAGACGAGTTAGGACGCGGCGACGGCGGTTTTAAAAGAAAAAGGCTTCACCCGAAGATGAAGCCGTTTTTCGTGGTGCCTCCAGGAATCGAACCAGGGACACATGGATTTTCAGTCCATTGCTCTACCAACTGAGCTAAGGCACCAGCTGTGGATTTTACTCCAATAGCGGGGCAAATGTAGAATCTTTTTCTGTAAAGCACAACAGAATAGCCGAACTTTTTACGCATTTTCTTCAATCACACGCTGTAACTGAAAAGCCGATTGGGCACCCGATTGGCGCCAAATGATCTTCCCCCGTTTGTAAAGCACGAAAGTAGGTACACCACGTACCTGCAGTTGCTCGGCAATTTGTGGATTCTTGTCCACGTCGACCTTGATGATCGTACCTTTGTCGCCAATGTTTTGACTTACTTCTTGCAGCACCGGAGCCATGGCCTTGCAGGGACCACACCAGGTAGCGTAAAAATCAACCAGGACGGGCTTTTCTCCGTTGATGAGCTCGCGAAAGGAGGGACGACTCATGGGCTTAGGATTTGGTGAACGACAAAGGTAGGAAGTTTAGTAGACTTGCGGGGGGAGGAAAAAAAAGACCAGCAGCGATTTGAGAGATCCACTGCTGGCGTAAAGTAAAAACCATTGATACATTTAATCTTATCTATACGCACCGAAGTGCGACTCGAAATCTAATCGATGATGCTTTCCGCTACGGGGTAGCGTACTTTGATCTTTTTCTTCAGCTCCTTGCGGGCGAAGAAAATCCGGCTCTTTACCGTACCCAGGGGCAATTCCATCTGGTCCGCAATTTCGTGGTACTTGTAGCCCTGATAGTGCATGAGGAAGGGAATTTTAAAACCATCTTCCAGCTCTTCAATCATCTTGGTCAACTCCTCGATCAGCATGTTAGAACCACCCCGATTGACCACCGTCCGATTGCCTGAATTGATAAAGTAATTATTATCGGTGGCATCCATGATGGTGTTGCGCTTGATGCGCTTGCGGTAGGCGTTGATAAAAATGTTTTTCATGATCGTCATCAACCAGGCCTTGAAATTGGTACCGGGAATGAATTTTTCCTTATTTTTGATTGCGCGGAAAGCCGTTTCCTGATACAAGTCCTGGGCGTCGTCCTTGTTCTTCGTCAAGTTGAACGCGAAGGCATGCAATAGAGAAGTCACCTTGTTGAACCGTTCGAAGAATTCTATTGTAGACATAAGAACCAAGTTTTGTTGAATGTTTATAGTCTGATTAGCATCGTTTGTTAAACAAATTTACATTTTTGTTTAAGTATTTACAAGTAAAACTTAAACAAAATCTCAACCCTCCCCCATTTTTTTATTTTGTGAAGGATTGTCGCCATGTGTTAATCAACTGTTTAACAGCCGGTTACAGGCTTTTGTGAAGTGTTGAATGTTTCAGAAAAAAATGAAAGGAAAGCGCTGTTTAAGGTTGTAAACCCATCACAATCCGTAACTTTTGATAGATCTCGGTGTTGTCGTAGACCCCCGAAAAGTAGGAGGCACCGGGTCCAAATGCGAACAAGGGTACCATCTGTGCGGTGTGGGCATTCGTGGCGAATTGAAGGCTGAGGGCGTCTTTGGTCGATTGGGGGGAAATCGTCATCCCTCCCGTCTCGTGGTCCGCCGTGACCAGCAGTAGGGTCTCTCCATCGGCCTGCGCAAAATCCAACATCTTTTGTACTGCCTTTTCAAAGTCCGCGATCTCCGCCAGGAGCTCCGTACCGTTGCGGGCGTGTCCCGACCAGTCGATTTGGGCGCCTTCGATGAGGAGGAAAAAGCGACCGGAATCCCGTTTGCTGAGGTAGCGGGTGGCAAACTGGCAGGCCGCCGGCAGGTAATCCCGTCCCTGGGTAGCGGGTAGGGGTTCGGAATCCGCCGTAAAGTAGACCAGCTTTTGCTTGGGGTTGGACACCAGGGTGCGGATACTCGTGATGAGGTAATCGCGGATGGTGTAGCCCCGCTGCCGCAAATCGGCCACGAGGTCACGTTCGTCTTTGCGGCGATCAAAATATATTTTCCCCCCACCGATGGCTAGGTCGACCTGGCAGGGCGCCAGGGCCTCGGCGATGTTCTCGTATTGGTAGCGCTGACTCTCGTGGGCGTAGAAGGCGGCGGGGGTGGCGTGGACAATACTGGAGGTCGTGACGATCCCGGTGGCCCAGCCCAGGCGCTCGGCTTCCACCAGGACGCTGGTGCGGGGGAGGGTATCGACATCTACGCCGATGGCACTATTAAAGGTCTTGACACCACAGGCCATCGCGGTGGCGGCGGCGGCAGAATCGGTGGCGAGGGCATCGGTCGAGTGGCACTTTTGCAAGCCCACTACGGGAAAGCGTTCCATCGGGGTTTGGTTGGCATTGCGGTACATGGAGGCAGTGATCTGGGCCAGCCCCATGCCATCCCCGATCATCAGGATCACGCGTTGGGGTTTGCGCTGGGCATCGACGGGGGAAATGGGCCGGTAAACGGTCTCGTAGCGCACCACACGACAGTTGGACAATCCAAGCCCCAGCAGCAACAAAAAAACGTAACGGAACAACATGTCTTAACTCTGTATTATTCGAATTGGGCATTCTCCAACGCTGAATTTACTAAAAAGCGGGGACATGAAAATTTTTAACGGAAAATTAATGCAATAATGTAATCGGTCCCAGCGGAAGATCAGAATTAAATTCGGCTTTCGGGCTACGGTGGCCAATTTGTCGATAATCATTTGGTTTTCGTCGTTTTTAGCAAATCATCTGTGGTGAACCCTGGTTATCTTTGCTGCGTTACTTCCCGTAAAAGCTGGAGAAATACGATGAAAATAGTCCTTTGCTTTAGTCTAATTTTTGCCTTCAACTGGTCGGCTTTGGTGGCCCAACTGGCCTTCCACGCCAGCCCCTTCGTTATCGGTGAGACGATGCGGGACCAAAGCCTGTTTGATTCTTGGGAGGAGGAAGAACTGCTTTCCCTACAGCTAGAAGCCAACTTCAGCGAGCTCATCGCGGAGAAAAATCAGGGCGATTACCGGAGCGCCCGGTTGGTGTTGCACCCCAAAGAGGACCGTGAAGTGAGCACCTTGGTCAAAATCAAGGCCCGGGGCAAGTATCGGCGTCGCATCTGTGACTTTCCACCGCTCAAGCTCAAAATCAGCGGTAAGGAACTCTCCGGGATCGAATTGAAAAATTACAAAACCTTCAAGCTGGTTACCCACTGCGACAATAAAACCCCCACGCGGAGTACCATCCTGCGCGAATACCTGGCCTACCGCCTGTACGCCGTCCTCAGCGAGGCGAGCTACCGCGTCCAACTCGTCGAGATCACCTACGTCGACGAAGGGAAAGTACTGCCGAAGCTCAAACGCTACGGTTTTCTGCTGGAGGATACCGACGAACTCGAAGACCGCCTCGGCGCGCGCGATTGCGATTGCGGTTTTAACGCTACCGATCCCAGCAGCCAGGATGCGGCGGCTACGCTGGCCCTCTTCCAATTCATGATCGGCAACAACGACTGGGACTTTAGCGCCCCTCGCAATCTGAAGGTCCTGCAAACGGAGGCGGGGGATGGACAAGTTGTGATTCCCTACGATTTTGACTTCTCGGCCTTCGTCGGCGCCCCCTACGCCTTTCCCAACGTCGACTACGCCCTCACCGACCTGCGCGACCGGGTCCTGCTTATCGACTCCCTCGACCCCACCGCCCTCGCTCGGGCGGCCGCCCACTTTCGAGCCAAGCGTCCACAGGTGCTCGCCCTCATCAAGGGCCAAGCCGGGCTGAACCGGACCACTCGTAAGGAATTGGCCCACTACGTCGAAAGTTTTTACACCCTACTGGATCGCGATTTGGAATGGACTCACAAATTGGTTGTACCTTTCGGGGCAAACTAAGCGCCCTACATGCCTCCACTTCGCGTAGATCTAGCCATCGTCGGAGCGGGGATCGTGGGACTGGCTACGGCTTTACAATTGCGTCGCCTGGCCCCATCGCTCCGCATCGCCCTCATTGACAAGGAAGCCCGTCCGGCACAGCACCAGTCGGGGCACAACAGCGGCGTCATCCACTCCGGAGTTTATTACCGGCCGGGCAGCCTCAAGGCCAGCAATTGCCAACGGGGCTATCGCCAGTTGCTGGCCTTTTGTGAGGCCCAGGATATTCCCTACGACATCTGTGGCAAACTGATCGTGGCCACCCAGGAATCCGAGCTGCCCTACTTGGAGCAAGTCTACCAACGCGGGGTGGCCAACGGTCTGACGGGCATCGCCAAAATTGGGCCGGCGGCGGTGCGCGACATCGAACCCCACATTCGGGCCGTGGCGGCCATCCGCGTTCCGCAGGCGGGTATCGTCGATTACCGACGGGTTGCCGCCCGCTACGCCGACCTGCTGCGGGCGGACGGGGTAGACTGCTTGCTCGGAAATGCGGTCCGCCATATTCAACGCAGCGGCCAGCGGACCATTGTACTGACCGATCATGCCGAGGTACACGCCCGACTCCTACTCAATTGCGCGGGTTTGTATTCGGATAAGATCGCGGCCCTAGCGGGTCAGGTCAGTGAAATACAGATCGGAAGAGCGTCGTGGTAGGGAAAGAGTGTAGATCTCGGTGGTCGCCGTATCATTAAAAAAAAAAGGGGG
>ERZ1740065.2390-NODE-2390-length-11647-cov-11.254658_pt1 | contig 11647 bp, 8 predicted proteins | sample MGYA00581738_ERZ1740065 | MGnify/ENA primary metagenome ERZ1740065 (study PRJEB43018, sample SAMN04849749) | marine metagenome | isolation source: floating plastic debris | place: Pacific Ocean | collected 2008-09-01 | study: EMG produced TPA metagenomics... | reverse complement strand
CCCCCTCCCTCTCTCCTTCTCTCCCTCTCTCCCTCTCTCCTTTTCTCTCTTTCTCCCTCTCCTCTTCTCTCTTCCTTTTCTCTCCCTTCCTTCCTGCTCTCCCTTCTCCCTCCCTCTCTCCCTCTGCTCCTCTCCCTCCCCCTTTCTCTCCTCCCCTCCCTCCCCTCCTCCTCTCTCTATGATGCTGATCCATTTCAACTGGTATAATGTGTGCATAGTGTTAACTCAAATTTTTGTAGGCCGCTCTTACCTCGTCAGCTCACCTCGACAACTTGCTCAGACATTAGAATCTTTGGCGCAGAAGGCAGCTATGCACGGCGTTGTCGTCAATTTCTCATACATGGAACCATCGTTATCCCCTAATGACGGTCTGTAATCTAGGCCGATTATATTTCTATGCGCAGCAGCGGTCTGCTTACGTTACATGTGCTCCGGATGCTTCCAGAAAATGCTCGTCCAACTACGCCCAATCAACTAAACAGTACGTGGAAGACGACGAAACGAATGTTGTTTGTGAAGACATCAGTGCAGAGAGGTCATTCAGTGGGTCACTGGCCGCTACCTGAGTCATACTGGCCCGACCCGAAGAGTAAATCATTGGTAAATGAGTCGTGCCTCCGCTCACCGTGTGACCACAGTCGCCAGTCGCTAACCGCCATTGTCTCTGCTGCAGCCTCCGCGAGACGCCCAGCCCTACATCAAGTTCTCTTTGCCTGTCGCCCCGCCGGCTGCCCACCTCATGACTAATCTACCCATTGATGTCTACGAGCTAGAGCCCAGTCCACTCACGCAATACGTGCTGAAAAACAGAGGAAATCATTGCTATCAGGTATAGAGTTTCGTAGCGATTATCCCAGAATGCAGTGTTCAGTCTCCAGTCGCGCATAGACCTGTGTAATGATTTTTGGACGCGTGACTAATTAATACCAGTATCTCTATTGAATTCTGGGATCAATGACTCACCAGTATGGTTTCAGTATAGAAAGAATCAGTGGAAACTCAGCCATGTTCATGGAAATTTAATCTTTCTCTTTTAATTAACCCATTTGCTTTATTAACTTATATGTACAGTCCAACCGCCTATGTATGACAGAAGTCTGAGTACCTAAATTATTGTTTGGAGTTGTCTTCCCTATCTAGTCAGCCTAGGGCGGCGCAAAGTGATTGTATTTTTTAGATTGTTTCCAAGTTGTCCACTTAGATATAGGATGCTGTAGTGGATGTTGTAGTGGATGTTGTAGCGGATGCTGTAGCGGATGTTGTAGTTAGGAGGGTTTTACTGGTTACGAGCTAAAAGAAATCACTAAATGTACCCAGAAACCCCAATGTTTGATGAATTAGTGTTGTGTAGGATGCAGCATTGCGATAGAAAGAAGCTAACCAGGTGACTGGTAGACTATAAGTGAAGGATAATGGTATATCTGGATTATTGGGTTTTCACTCACTCTGCATATGATTCAGTGCTGTATATGATGGAGGCTATCTTATCAACTATTGCAGAGGTTTTCTACTCTCTTTGATGTTTTGCCTGCCGTCTGTGATTATCTCCCCTTGCATTCATCCCGTCTCACTCCCGCTAACTGCTGTGTGCTCATTTTTCCAGACTTTTGTATCACAAAGCTCGAAGTACAGCGAACACCCGTTCGGTTTTCTACAAGCGAGTCACAGCAGCCAGAAAGTCATGCTGCACGTGATGCCCTACAATTACCCAGCATTCCTCAGTCTCATAGGTGAGTGTCAGGTTTTTGTTGGCTGATGCGTAAATATGGTTAGTTTGTTAGATAGCCGTCAGCCTTCGTTGTCCTTTGTATGCTTGCTTGACAAGTATAGTTGATTCAGTTTTAGACTCGGGCCTTGTGTGTTGTATCAGGCTAACTATGTTGCTTGCACATATTTTACTGTCTGAGATCGGAATGATATGATAGATTCTTATTGATCTGCAGATGACCTACAGAAATGTTCAATGAAGATCAGCCCTAAATGGAAAGCCGAGTTTGACAATTACCTCAGATCCATGCCCGGCTACTACGCTCAGGTAGGTGTCACCTATCTTCCTCCCCTTTACCACAGCATTTACAGCCTGTAGATCTATGCTATTCACTGCTGAGTTGTGTTCTATCAGTATCTGAGGCGAGCGCTTGGCAGAATGGGCGTACACGGTATCGTGCCAGAGTCCTTAGACAGCTGTATGAGCTTCACAGTTGTCAGCCATTTGAAGCAAGTGAGAATGAAGGCAAAGCAGGAGTATGATCACCTGCTCGCGTCTGTCGGACAGAGCGCTCCTCCCGTCACGTTCATTCAAGTTGTCAACAGGTAAGCGTCGCGGCGCTCAGCATCACGGCGCTTGTCCGCCAATTCTCTCCTATCAAATCGCTCGCCTTCACAAGACCCAATTCCCACTTCAGGAACGCTGCTTCGATCCTCGCTCGCCAAGATCTCAAAGAGCTTCTCAAGTTCACAGGGGGGGATTACTCCAGCCTTGCGTCTTTACAAAAAGAGCTGGTGAAGTTTGAGAGTTTTCCTATTGCTGTGCCCAGTAGCAGCTCGTTGTCGTCGCGGACACTTAGCCACAGGTGGGTTGATATAGTTGTCCTTCCCTAGAGTGCCCGACTGGGATGATTATGTGTTTGGAGTTGTTCTCTCTTTATCCGCTAGCGCACAGTCTCGCTTGTTTGTTGTTGTAGGAATCCGTTTGACATAAGTCGTTCGGATCTCCTGTCACAGATCGCAAAACTTCGAGCTACTCTACTTAACCCGTCTGGAGAGGGCAGCACCTTGTTGAAAGAAGGTATCGTTCGCGTTCCCAAAAGCCTATGACCACATCCTCGAATGATTCACTTAGTTACATCCTCGGTGACACGCTCTATTATTTTAGAGCAACTGCATGATCTCCCCATACAGAGGATGGGGAACTACCACGACTACCTGTCTAAAGGCCCTCCCCCTCTACGAAAGCTGGACACACAGCCGGAACGATTGCACACTTTCGGTAATCCATTCAAAGTGAACAAGGTACAGCGATTTACTGCCAGCCTGCTCCTGTACTGGTCAGGGGTTTGTATGCGAGTGTCATGTCTCTCTGTCTGTCCGTAGAATCTGATGATCGACGAGGCCGATGAGGCGATGCCAGGCATGGCAGTTGGCGCTGCTGGCGGCAGCAGCCCCAAACGAAGCAAACGAGAGGCTAGCGAGCAGCTGCCAAACTCTCCCGCACGCAAGAAACGGAAACCAGGACCTCTACCCAAACACATAACCCTATCCAACCGTCCAACCACTCCTCCCATAACCACTCCCCCGCCCACACCTCCAGTGAGTAATGGCGACAGCTCCGAGTCCTTCGACCTGGTGAAGAAGGACAAGGCAAAGCACAGCAACCTCCAATCAGTATGCCCATTTCATAATTGACCTTGACCTTCACTCATTCACATCCTTTAGTCCTTCTGCTGCAACTCTTGACTCTCCTTCAGGTCAAAGACATTGTCAACGGGGTGATAACTCCCAAACATAACGGCATCAACAAGAAGAGTCAATCGGCAAATGCGACGTCGCCAACGCAGTTCAACGCGAAAATTGTTCAGCAGAATGTGGAGACCGACGCAGAAGGCAGTCCAGTCAACGGAGCATCAGCCCACAACCGCCAGCTGTTTGCCACAATACTCCTCAAGGCTGTCAAACGTCCTGGCAAAGGTTTGTGTGTCTGGTGTTTGTCATTGATGTCTCAGAGTTTCACCAGGATGCTGTGTATCGCTCGCTATCGCGTGTGTTTATACTGTATTTATATACAATGATAAGCCGATGAAATGATGCAGGCATCACAGCGTGTTTGTCACCCTGAGAGTAATTTCTGTCCTCTACTATGGAATTGACGTGAATCATGTATTGTTAGGCATGTCATCCATCATTGTGTGAAATATGTGTTGAAGACGACTAGCCTCTGACATTGCGCTGTGTTATTTCTGTGTCTCGCTGTCGTTTCAGACTACTCAGAACTGTTCACGCAGCTCAAATCCCTGAGAGGCTCCACAACCGATAGATCGGCTGTCATCGATAGGTTGATCTACGAGTGCTGCCGCTTCAAACGATATCACCTCGCTGACCTGCTGACCGCATACAAAAACTCTCTCGCCGCGAGCAAATCAGCTTTCACAAATCCTAGCGGTCAGTCGAGCGCAAATTCGGACGCAAAACCGGATAACAAGTCAGAAAAGAAGTCAGATAAAAAATCAAAGACTTTAAAATCTTCATCGAACTCGGCACCCAAACTCAGTACGGCTTCTGTGAAATCTCAGTCTAGTTCCAAAGTGACTAGTCTCTTGTCAAAGCTGGCTAAGACTTAGCCTTAGGCCTTTCGAACTGTTACTGAGGGCTGCCCTTCAGATAGACTGGCTCTCCTACCCCTGCGCCGCCGCACCTCTACATGTGGTGCACAGAACTGTACTATTTTATTGTACAAACGTGTACATAAAATGTAGATATTTTTTTTCAGATCACAGTCACAGTATTTTCCCGTGAAAATTGTGATGGTATGAACAGAGAGGGAGGGAGGGAATGATGATGATGATGATGAATATAATATTGAATCAGCTTGTCCGTAATACCTATTCCGTCTGCCCTTGTCTTTATCTATCTACCTGCTTACCTCTAATTATTAATCTACCCACTTACTCCTGAGAAGACTTCTGTCATGCTGTATCGGACAGCTCCAAGAGTTATTGGAGCTGTCTCTGAGCTGTGCAGCTGGCCATGAATTCTCTGATAGCAGGTAGGTTCCTACTCTTGCTCTTCATGACTAATACCAGAGATCCTCGTCAACGAGGACCTCCGCTACTATGTGCTGTATGATCCTTTTACTGTTTTACTGTAGCAATCCAACCAGTCATCCAACATACAGAATGCTCAGTTCATGAACTTCATGAATTTGATGGGGATGGGGGGGAGGGGTTATGAAGTTTCAACATCAGTACTGTCTCATAATGGGAATGGCTAGTGTTGGAGGTTTTACAGCACCAGATTTGCATAAATTACAGCCTGTGGAGAAACCCTCTATCACCATGGAAGCCACGAAGGGAACTACATTTCTCATTCTAGTTAGTAGAGCTGCGTCTTGTCTTCATATTCTCCCTGTGTGCCCATGGCTCATCAATCTCCCTTTCATACGCTCTCTGCTTGTTTTCATTCCCAAGCTTGTTTACGCCCGACAGCCCTGTGCCAGTCACAGGCAGGACTGCTTGCTCCTCTTATCTGCTGTCGGTGCATTTAGAGCGGTGGCTGGCTGAATCAGAGAACTTATCTGTTTTGATTTATTGTTTGGATTCAGTTTTGAAACGTTCACCGTACAATGTGTGCCTTTGAGATATTCAGGTCTTTCCTGGTCAGTGATTGGTCTAGCAGAAATTGGAGACTGTTTTGATGCCCGATCCAGCATTCTTCGATCTAATCGAGGTGTAGCGGTATGGCGCAATGACCAACAGTGGCTGTAGCTCGCCTGATCTCCTCATCCATCATACGCATCGGTGTTTCCATAGTGGCTCCCCCAGAGGTCACAGTTCATCCACTCCATCCACTCTCCACTGCGAATGGTTCACCGCATACTGTTTTATAAACTGAGGTGGTGGAGAATACACACCATAACCTGACTGCCCTTGCATACTGTCTGTGTCTCCGTAAAAGCAGAGTCATGGGTCGACAGAGCGTGCTGAGTACTGCGGTGTGCTGGTCCACACTGCTTCTACTTGTCGCTCAGATCATGCCTTCATCATCTGGTGAGTATAACGTATCTGTGTCTAGGCTACTCTCTACTCTCACTCGCTGAACAGTGTGACTGTTACTACAGAGGAGGACTGTGTGCAGCCTCCGGTAGTGCCCAACACCGAGACACAGGTGACCAGTTTCGCACCGGGATCTACTGTCACGTACAACTGCACTGTGGGATACCAGAATGTCGGCAGCATGCAGAAGATCTGCAGGAATGGCACTTGGCGAAGTAGTGGCAGCCCTCCGTCCTGTCGCAGTAAGTCTCCCTTTGCTCCATACAGGCACCTGGTGTCATGTGCAGTGAAGGTGGGAAGGGATTTACCTAAATGAGACGGCCAATCTCCGTACCATACTATACTGTACATGACAACTAGGAGGTTCGGTTTCTTTGACATTGAGAAATGAGCTCTCACTCGGTACCCTTGCCTCCAGTGGCTCTGATTACGCCACAGTTGCACTCGGAGAAGCGAAGCACGAATCATTATTCATTATTCAAAAATATGAGAAACTGAAAAACTTTTCCTCTTGGAGGAAAGATGCTGCGAACCTGCCTCGCTGAAGCCAGTAAACTTGTTTGATTGTTCGGTGTACTTTATTGATCTATGAAAACTAGAGCTGGGGTAGGCATAGACATAGGCATAGACATAGGCATAGGCATAGACAACCCTCTCTGACTCACATCTAGGCTGGTGTTTCTATGTGCTAGCTCTTTGATCAGTCACTTTCTCACCGGTTTTACCATCTAACAGCTGTAGAGGCTGGAATTCAGTTGCTCCTCAGTAAATGAGCACTAAGGGATGGGCAGAGCCAAAGTCAACAGATAACCCGTTGGTCATACCGACAAAAAACGCATTGGAGTGTTATCTTAAACTGGCAGATTTCACTTTCTCAATGCTAGAAACAGGGAAGCAGCCCTTGCGTGCCAGAGTCCCACTAGTCGTATGCTGTCCACATTCTCACCCTGCCTCGGTGGAAGAAACTATCCCTTGACGTATCTAGTGGTCTGATTCTCCCAAATGGATGACATAGCATGCAATTGTTGCTGGTTCTTTTACTGTCTGCCAATTGTGTTCGCATCACATGTCACGTTAGCATGAAAGGACAAATTGATGCAAGGGTCCAGTTTTCAGTTGTCACATTGATTGATTGCTGTGATTTGACAGATCGAGCAAACTTGAGTGAAATGCAGGCAGACTGAAGGCCGAAATATAAAAATGACAGAATGACTTGTGGCGATGCTGGAGGGTTGGTCTGAGGCAGCACTATACTAGCAGGGTTCTGTGGTGATTGCTTAACAGACTCTGTGTGGCTCAGCAGCAGCGAAATAAGACCCAAATTGAGTTTATGGGCTGAATAAACAAAAGATCACATGTTTTGCAGATGGGTAGTGAGACGAGATACTAGTTACTAGGACTATGTCTACGTCTATCTACGCCTACACACGTCCATGGCACTGGCATGCATCACAAATCACATATTCACAGATTCAAAACCACGAGTAGACGAGTTGTGGGCAGAGGCTGGGATAGTGATAGTCATAGTAAGATTTTTCACCTGTATCTGCCACACACCCATACTCATGGACGGATGGAAAAATTAAAAAGATGACAAATCTGGTTGAAAAATCCGTCCAGCGAGCCACTCCAACAGTAGTGAGCAATATAGTATCATTTTAGCATACTTCTATTATTCAAAAGATCATCGCAGTCGCTTTCTTTTCTTGTTCTACTTTGCCAATAATCTTTGTGACCGGTATCTTACAAAATATCTTTGTTCCCACAAGATGGATAAAAAATTTTTTGTCACTCACCTTCCATAGTTATTTATAGGTGCCAGTTAGTGATGATACCCTGGGAGCATTGTATTCACTCCTTGCTATGCGGCCAATCAACTGAGGGGAGTATTATCATGTGATCACGCTACTAGTGTTGCTCGGGAGTTTTGAGCTAAGCACTCCCAATGTGTACGAATCTGTAAAAACACCATTCGCTGGCACGTCGATTTTGAATTCTGAGTATATGAGCAGGCTTGTAGTTCTTACTGTCCAGTTTCTGTTGATAAACTGCTGTCAGAGACACAAGCCTGTCAGTGCTTAGATACGAGAAAACTCATCTCAACACCAGTATCTCTCAAACCTCACCCCACCGATCTCACGATGCACCTACTGTTCTGCAGTATGTACTTGTATATACGTACCCATGCATATAGTATACATTCGCATACATCCCTGTACATAGCTGTGATTGCCTGGGGTGTGGGGACAGCAGTTCCTGTATGTACTCACGGCTGGGGGTAGGAGTCACTCTTAGGATGTCGTCAGCCTGCATGCTGTGATATACTAGTTATTTATCTACGCCTATAAGAAACTCTGTGAATAAACTAGGATATGAACGATACGGTCGTATACATGCATCACTCCACCGTATCACTCCGCCGTATCACTCCGCCGCATCACTCCACACTCATACTGCTACCCTGAGCTGTTGTGACATTGGTGATGTCGTACAGTAACATCGGTCTCATGATTTCAGCCTTGTATTGCCCGACTCCCAGCCGAGTGGATCACGCCTCATTCCGCGTTGTCAGGTGAGCGAGATACCGCAATCGTCCAATCTGTAGTGACATAATGCAACATGCAACGGAAGGCTTGTCCTGTTGGCTGTGATAAAAAAAACCATTTAATTCCTGCCTGCCCCACCGGCATTATGAGTTCTGCTGCAAGGGTTTTGTGTATCGAGCAGGTATGATGGCATCTCATAAGCCGATGATAACGTGATTTATTTTGCATGTTTAGCTGTGATACATGAAAGTAAAAACTATTCTCCATTTTGTAGTCGGGTATTTGGTTCAGGATTCTCGTATAGAACAAGGTGAGAGAAGGATCACGCCGTCCTCCCCCTTCCCCCTCATGTTTCGTTGAACACGGCGTTAGTTGTGGGAATGACCATAGCTGAGTTTTTCTTCTACTGTACATACTGTGAAACTGGATACAGTAGTGTAATGGTAACTATAGCAGTGATGGCTCAAAGGTTTCTGAAATAACAAGACTTTCCTCATTCCGATCTCGATTGAAAAAACACCAAATCTCACTGAGTATACGATCGATCGCCAATCTTGCAATACCTCGCTCTTGAGGAGCTTCCTTGTATATTTCCAGTGATTTATTGAGATTTTCCTTCCGCGTACAAAGCTGTATAGGTCTGGCTCTGTGCCACCCAATCTCACACTTCAAAGATTTCTGACATGACTAGAATTTCCTCATCCTGGTGTCCTCCATGAGCCACTAGCCAAATTCATGGCTGTTATCACATAGAATCTCACTGATTATACGATCGCCAATCTTGCAATACCTTCTCTTGAGAATTTTCCTTGTATATTTCCAGTGATTTATTGAGATTTTTTCATTCCGCGTACAGAGCTGTGGTGGAGCTGGCTTGTTGCTGTCCAATCACAGACTTGAAAAATCTCTGAATTAACTAGGTTTTCCTTATTCCAATGTTTGTCCTGAGTCATCGTCCTGATTCAGAGTTTCTACATACACAGTGATATATTATGATTTTCTATCTCACACGCAAACCTGTGTAGGCCTGGCTTGTCACCATCCATCTCTGCTGCATAAGTTGGCCTGATATTAATTCGTTTAGATATTCATGAACGCAGATATATATGTCAATCATTCTCGCATCCATCTTGTAGCTACACTTACAACACCATAGCGCAGTACAGCTGTTATAGTGGCTACACACTGGCCTCCAACTTCAGTCAGATCACATGTCTCGCCAACATGACCTGGAGTCAGCCTCTGCCCTACTGTAAACGTGAGTAGTGACGAGCTGACGTGACGCGATGACGTGGTTGTTATTGGTCTATGCTGTCAGATGCCGCGTAAACAAGGGACAATAGCAGTATGGTTTACTGACAGAGAGATAATGATCAAATCAATGGACAGGTTTCCAGCTATTCTCCAGCATTGCTCAGAATGTGTGCTGCTAGTTTGTACTTATACTACACATGGAAACCAGCCAGACTTGGATGATTTCTCTCATAATAACATGTTTATCAGACCGGATTATCAACATCACTATTGTTTGCTAGTAGTACATATGCTACGTGATGACCCAAGCTATGCACCAATAGGTATACAGGAATTACAGAGTCATAGCAGGGACCGACAGAGTCCAACAGTATTTCCTTCTTCTAGTAATGATCAGTAACGATCAGTAACGGCCAGTAACGATCAGTAACGATCAGTAACGGCCAGTAACGATCAGTAACGATCAGTAACGGCCAGTAACGGCCAGTAACGATCAGTAACTAGTAACTCCTGGGGTAAAATGGCAAAGCTTTATGACAGTTGGGGAGTTTTCCTCCCCTGTTCTTGGCTAGGTATTATGTCACTTCGAAGACTACGACTTCTCTGCTGAGGTAGTCTGGAATGCCTTCCCATCTTCAAGTGTAATGGTCTTTGCAGTGATCAAAAATGGAGGAAGACAACTCCTATATTCCTGTGACGCATTGCACTCTTATGGAATCTATCACGGGAAATATAACTTATTTACGCATGTTGAATCATTTCATATCTTTAAATTCTAATAATATTTGTATTGTATTTATTTCACAATTAATTCTATATAGTACCCGGTAATTGATTATTTTACTCCGCATGTACGTGTAAGTGTAATGTTGCCAGCAAACTTACCTCGTATTTACACCTGTAACATATGTAGGTAAGGAGTGTGGGGCCCCACCTGCGGTGGTGTCTGCCAATGTGACGGCTCCCAATAACACGTACGGTTCAGCAGCCGTTTACCGGTGCAACGAAGGCTATACCCTGGTCACTCCATTTGGAAGTCGATCTCGACCCTCCTACAGTGTCAGCTGTCTCTCCACTGGTCGCTGGGCCACCCCCCCTCGATGTGATCGTAAGCTGCTAATCTAATATCACCCGTTTCTCAGCGCCTTCTCCCTCTGCGGTAACTTCTCCCCTTATTCCAGCCAAAGACTGCGGTAACCCGCCTGTGATTCCTCATGGTTTGAAGCTGTCGGGACGTACTCACCTCTTCTCTGACAATGTGATCTATGAATGTGAGACTGGATATAGGGTCCACGGCAGCTCTGTGATCACCTGCACTGCGTCTGGCAACTGGTCCCCGGCGCCACAGTGCACTGGTCAGTAAAACTACTTACCTAAAATAATATCAACGCCTCAATTCAATTCATCAACCGTCGCTCTGTGTTTCAGCCGTCGTATGTAGTAAGCCACCCACAATAGAGAATGGCAAAGTAAGGTCCACCACGACGGCGACGTACGGCAACAACACTTACTACTCGTGTGACGCAGGCTATCGAGTTGACAGCCTGCCATATGTCACATGTCTGGCAGATGGCAACTGGACCTCTCCGCCTTCCTGCTTGGGTGAATACAAATCTAAACTTCGTCTTGCGTTTGTCTGTTTGTTGTCTAGTTGTATATTACTTAAAGTGCGCATGACCTTGACTAGACCAGTGAATGCTTTTCACAGAATTTACAGGAGACCACAACTCCAAGTAATCTGCTCATTTATTTCAGTACTTTTGCCACATCGAAAGCTGTGACCCGCTATGAAATGCCAGTTTACCTATTTGTAGACATATTTTACGGCGTGTATGTGTGTCGCTGCAGTCTCAGTGCTCGTGACACTATGGGCCATCGATAAATACAACTAAGTTTGCGTTGAGTTGTCACATCATGACAACTTTTCGGAGTTGTCATCTCATAGTTAATAGAAAACTCCCTGATGAGCGTAGCCATGTTCGTCACTTATTAGGTGCCGATTTTTTCCGGTCGGGAGGTATTTATGTATTTATATTTGTGTATTTATATTTGTGTATTTATATTTGTGTATTTATATTT
>ERZ1740065.2389-NODE-2389-length-11648-cov-12.052704_pt1 | contig 11648 bp, 8 predicted proteins | sample MGYA00581738_ERZ1740065 | MGnify/ENA primary metagenome ERZ1740065 (study PRJEB43018, sample SAMN04849749) | marine metagenome | isolation source: floating plastic debris | place: Pacific Ocean | collected 2008-09-01 | study: EMG produced TPA metagenomics... | reverse complement strand
ACTGACTGTATGACCACAGGGATATACTGACTGTATGACCACAGGGATATACTGACTGTATGACCACAGGGATATACTGATGCACAGACGTGCTTATTGCCAGATGCCCTTCCTGCCACCACTGGCACTTGGGGGGAGGACACCACATCGCTAACCAGCCAGCCACTGCTGCTCATATGAAACCAATGCAAGTATGAGCAGTAGTGACGGCGTTTGCCTGGTGTGCGCGATGCGTTATAATTTCAAACGCGGTTAGACATGAGTGTTTCTCAGCTGCTATGTCTTGGCAGCGTTTCCTGTGATTAAAGAAGTGATCTGTTCTCTGAGATTTTTGTGAAAGAAGCTCGACCTCATCTCACGCTAATGTTCACAGTGACAGCAATAGTGAGAGCACAACTCCTGAATAAATTGTTCAACCACTTTATTATCATCTAGCACGATTGAATATCTGGCTTGCATTCAGTGAAGCATTCAGGGTTGAATGTTTAGCTAATTCGATGCATTCTGATTCCAAAATGGTCAACTGCTAAAATGTTTGATGCAAAGCCTGGTGTTGGTGTAAATGTCCTCATAACAGCGCTCGCATTATGAAGAGCTCGTAGCCTTTGACATCAACCAAGCAGAGTAATATAGTAATTCTTGTTCAGTGAGGTCTTCGGATATATTTTCTTCCCACATGAAGAACTGGTGGACCACAGACCAGGTGTGCTTATGGCCTTGTCGCTGCTGCACTGGAATTTGCATGGTTTTCTCTCTGGCTTTGTGGCTGCTTTGCTGCATTGCTTTTGGCGAGCTTCGCTGCTTTGACTGATTGAGGGGCCTGGGTTTTGCGCCATGCATGCATTGTATGAGGGCCTGAATGCTTGGTTTTCTTCATGAAATCCCTCATCCCCTGAAATCTCTCATGCTATCCTCTTTTAACAGGTCATCATTTAGGGCTTTGTTTCCACTTTCCCCTCACTCAGCAGAGTCTCATCGCGAAGCGGATCATCCTAACAAACTAAGATCTTATCTAGGAATTGAAAGGAAGGCAACAAAAGGGCCTCTATTCAGCTCTGCTCTGTCAGGCACATCACATGCCTGTATAGGAGTGGGTGCTGCAGCCCATAAACAAGTCTGAATCAGTTGGACAGTATTGCAGGCACCCATAGAAAGTGGTTTTGAGACTCTGCTCCCACAAAATGTGACAAACCTATTTGTAACAGAGGTTGAAGTAAACGGTTACACATTTCCAGGCGCCTGACTAATGGAGAACATCACAATCAAGAACGCCTCCTGGTTTTGTAAAGACCCTTTCATAGTAAGTTTAGTCGAGTTTCATATTTGTTTTTGATATCTCCGCGATACAGCAGCCCCGTAGCAGCTACATATCATTCAAGCTTCATCTGCTACGAGCTGTAAGTGCAGTCATGTAGAAGACTAGGGGTTTTGTTACCCCTCTGAGTGACCTTGACCTGGTAGGGATAGGCCTGAATTTGTAACTGTGCAAGTAGGCTGCCAGAGACACTCGTGAATAACTTGCTGCTACATGCTAGCATGCCTCATGTGTCCTGTGTAAGCGGGGAGTAGGAAGGGGGCGAAAGATGACTGCAGAGGGAGGATTGTGGGATTGATAGCTGTCTCGGTTTTCAGTGACATGATATGCACGCTCAGACAGATCAATGGCCAGGGTATGTTGTACCGTTACTCTTCTATTGAAGAAAAATAAGAATTTTCTGTGGAAACTTATTGATATTCTGATTGGGACATTGGGAATATGTTTAAGTTGGAATGTTCAGTAAGACATGCTATTGCTGGTCAGAGCGAAAAATCTCCGTTTGGTATAAAATCCGGATGGTTTTTATTACCGATGGAAATGCGACCCGGTTCCTGAGGAATGCGTGGATCGTTGTTGATGCTAATAGTAGATAAAATCACACCCCCATTGTGTTTATGGTGGTAGTAATGCAGCAGAGGTTTATCTACTATGCCTCAGTGAATTTATCCAGCAAGCTTTGTCGAAGGGCACTCAGCTGTAAGATTTACGAGTATGGGGGTTTTGTTGGGCAGTTTGATAATTCAAAGCTGTCTTTACTCTGTTCAGGTTTCAGATAAACTGAATTTTTGGGTCAGTCTGATAGAAGCAATAGAAGGCTGCTCTCAAAACAGACGTCAACTCGGACTGTCAAAACAGACATCAACTCGGACTGGCGTTTGGCTATGCTTCCAGTATGGTTGCAGATTTGGTTTTTGCTTCTCAATGTGGAGTGAAATATACCTGGAGTCGGGTAGAAGTTCTACAGTTAAAGGGGGAGAACTAATACGGTTAGGGAGAATGTGAAGGGGAGAATAGAACAACTTTCTTTCAATGCGGATAGATGCATGTATTATATTTCATGTATATGCACGTCTTGTACTCACTGGCTCATCTCTGATAAAGGATGAAGAACTGTGGTCCAACCCACAGTATCCGGATGTGTCAAAATGCTTCCGGCAGATAGTATTTTACATGATACCATCTATCCTCCTCACATCACTATGCGCTATCAAAATCTTCCGTATAAGGAGCAAGGAGAAAATCTGCTGGGACCATATCCAATGGCAACCAATTCTGAAAACAGTAAGTCCGACCGTATTGTTCAAATTGAAGATGTGTACTAGGGCAGTGACTCGTCACGGAAACAGTGTTATATTATTTGGAATCATGGAATATCATTTTTCATTTTTTGATTAAATTTTTATGGTTTCTTTCAATCTCTCATTGATATGCAGGCATGTGTGCTCATGTGCAACAGAGCACATGTGTGCGCATTTGCACTAATGTGCCGCTTGCACGCATATTGGCAGGAGGTTGACAAAAGCCAATTTTATTTATTGGGTTTGCTAATCCAAACCGCGGAGGAGAGGATACCTAGCAGAATTGTCACACTGTAATCTGAGAGGATGTGCTGATGCTTACGACGGATTGCTCTTTCCTGTAGAGGTCCAGCTCGTCTTTCACGTTCAATTCATTGTCAGAATAGCTGGCTGACAGCAGTAAGGCTCTCCCCAAACTGCTTCTCGTCTCCAGTGCTGACTTTCGTGTGTGTTGGTGGTTGTGTGGGCGGGTCACTACTTTTAAACTTTCCAACTGAAAGGATAAATCAAATGAGCCCGCCAGAGTGACAAGTAGCAGCTTGGTGAGACTCAGCCAGCCATCAGCAAACTTAGCGCCAATATTAGCATCACCTAAACCTTTGTGTGCCTTTGAGGGGTAGCAGTAGCAGGGTTATGTATGAAGAGCGGCTTGCAAAATAATTCCAGAATTCTCACTTCCATCCCTTCATTATCAGCTATCAGCTCTGCATGTCTTACTATGTGCATGGAACTTGGACTCCTGTGTCTCGGTCGGCTGACTGAACACTAGTCATTCATTGAATCCAGTGATTGCTTAGTTAGTCATCAACCTTGAGATTGGCTGACACTGAGTTGATGACCTGCCAACTGCCAACCGCCAACTGCAAACTGTTAGCTTCCAACTACTAACTGCTAACTGCCAGCTGCTTACTGCCAGCTGCTTACTGCCAGCTGCTTACTGCCAGCTGCCAACTACTAACTGCTAACGGCCAGCTGCTTACTGCCAGCTGTTGAATGCTAACTGCTAACTGCCAGCTGTTTACTGTTTAATCCAATAGTTCCGGCTGTTCACGAGCACTCTAACTTGCTAAACGTTGGTTATACATATCAGAACTTTGATGCAGCGTTTTTAGGTGATCATGCAGGCATGTGGTTGAACCTTCTTTGATCCTAAGTTTCCTTCGTACCTTCTGCACGCAATTATACTGTCCTGCCTAGTAAAATAGACCCACACATACCAGCATCTTTTTACGTCACTAAATATTTAGAAAATTGTAGTGGCTGGAAAGAGTAATAGTTATGATCAGCACAAAGCATTTTTTGGTGAAATTATAGGCTTAGCATAATTATATATTTCGGTAAATAACCTCAATATTTTTTATGAATTTAAAATTGACAGTTAATAGTTCGGTTGGAAAAACAATTTGGTCTTTGACTCATCGTTGCAGCCCCAATGTTCTGCAAACCCGCTCTCATCTGAATCACTGCGAAATCTGACTGCAATGCTTCTCATAAAAATTTCAGTGCCTCACCATTACCCTTGCCATCCTTCCGCTGGTCGAACTAGCTGTAGCTCTCGCCCACATGTCAGCCAGGTCTCACCTCGTGCCTCTCGTCAATGTATTCAGCCCTCTGATGAGGATCTGTGGTCTAGTAAGTACCATCCAATGATTAATCATACATATGTGAGAGAAACACTAATGGATGGCTGATGGAATGTAAAAACCACGTTGTAGGCTTTGGCTATAGCTCTGATAAGAGAAGAAAGCCGCCACTTGGTGACGCATTCCGGTGTCCTTCCCTCATACTGGCTGGTCTCGCTAGTCTTTGGACTGTACAGTCTTTATCTGAACATCCAACTATCCGCCGTAAAGGTAACAAATGTGAAAGTTGTATTTATTATCATATAGAAAATGTAATGAGATATTGATGTTTGTCTTCTGACAGAGAATTGGAGTTGTCTACTCGTTGATAGTTGGGATTGAATGCGTGATTGTGACGGTACAGTTGGGTCTGACGATGATTCCACTACCACCCAGAATCAGTTCTGTGAGCTCCTTGGGTCTCGCTGACAACATTGAAACAGTTTCCTTGATGCTGCGGAAATGTGTATCAAATCTTTAATCTTTTCAGAATCTTTCTAATCAAGAACGAGCAAACTTCTTTTCCAAAATAACATTCAGCTGGATGAGCAGGTAAGTGAATGATGCCGATTTGTTAACTCGTTCTTTGGAACATTGGTGCCATGTGACCCATATCAATGTTGGCGGATGAGCACGGGAATCCTACATACTTGTAAAAAACATAGATGATTATACTGCAGCAGTGCTAGATGTAGATTGGTTTGATTTTCATCTTGTTGACGTAGCATGAGACTGAGCAGGTAACTATGCTACTGTCACTGGTGTGGACATTGACGTTGCCGGATCTTTGCATCGCTGGCGGATGACAGTTGGTTTAGTTTTGACGCTGCTGAAGTCTGATGGACTCTAGCAACAAAAATATCTATTTCCAGATAATTTACAGATAACCGATCAATATGAAAATCAGTTAAATGAATTAAGATCAACAATGAAAAGCATTATCACGAATAATTAGTTTATAAACATGATAGTAATAAGATTAAATAAAGCAGTATTTCCATTGGCATTGCCATTGCCGTTGCCATTGCCATTGCCATTGCCATTGCCATTGGCCTGACAGTAAAAGAGGGTCAAATCACCAGCGATCGCCATCTCTACTCATTAGTTTGTTGCTGTAGATGTTGAATCTGCTGGTAAAAGAATCCTTAGCCAAGTAACTTTGAAGAAATCAAGCAAAGAAAGTTGATGATCTGTGATGTCAGAGCGTCACTATAGCCCCTATAACAATGGCGTATATATATGAAGCTTGGTCGACATAGCTCCCACCCAAGCTACAGTAATTCTATGGTGTTATCAGCATCTCTTTTGAGCATCTAAATCAACAAGTCAGTGAAAGATCAACGGGATTTTCTTTCTGAGTTCTGAGGTTATTTGGACCAAACCATTGTCATAGGGGCTATAGTGACACTCTAATGTCACAGATCATCAACTTTCTTTGCTTGATTTCTTCAAAGTTACTTGGCTAAGGATTCTTTTACCAGCAGATTCAACATCTACAGCAACAAACTAATGAGTTACATGGCGATCGCTGGTGATTTCACATGTTTCTTTAAATGACCTGCGCTTTAGTAGGAAGAGCTGCTTCCGTGAGAATTACGCTCCAATGAATTCTCCATCTCCATCAATCCACAGAAACAGTTAATTTTGCTAAACACCACTAGTATGATGTAGATTTTGAAATTCAGATATCAACACGGATAATAACCTGCTCAGTTTGGGTGTCCTTATAGGGTGATTGAAGATGCCAGCAGACGTTCTTTGACAGCAGAAGATTTCTTTGACTTCCCCAGTGAAGAGAAACCACAGAAATGGCTGACTCTGCTGGAACGGCTGTGGTCTGAGCAGACCAGCAGAGTGATGAGGTCACCACTCAACACAGCTATCCTAATGTGATTTCAGTCTCATTCCTTTCAGATTGAGATTAATACGTACTAACTCAATGTTACAGAAAGTCAAGAAAGAAAAGGAAAAATGTATCGATTTTAGAGGGTACAGATGAAGATTCAGATCAAGAGTTGGAGGTATAGAGGTTCAGTTATGGTGACAGAACTCTTGTAGACTACTAGTTCCTCAATCTCATGAACTCTTGTGCAAAGGTAGTCTCTGCTCCAGACATGTGGCGGCTACCTAGCTTCCCTCTGGGCTAGGTTTTCACAGCCTCAGAGGCATATGGGTACAACTAGGAATAACAATCAATATCTCTCATGGCACCAGTGGTGGTGTATCTTCTGATGCATAGTCACCACTGAATGACAGAAGGCCTTTACCTTCTTGTAGAAATTGTTACCTAGAGAACATTCGAGGAAGGAGCCATCATTGATATGGTGTCTGGTGAGGCTGTTTCTTCCGTCATCTCTCACAGCAGCAATCTACTGCATGAGCTACGATGCACTGGAGTTCACAGGACCTGTGATACTGAAGTAAGAGCAGCGTATTGATACTCTGCTCCTCATCCATCCACCCATCGTCATGGGGACTAAAACTCACTGAGTTTAAATCAGTAGATTATAATGAGGGGGGATGAGTGCGGAGCTTAGGTTGAGTGGGCAAAGTCTGGGTGGAGTAAGGGTAGAGTTAAGACAGAGCAGGGTGGAGTGAGGGAGGAGTGAGGGCGGGGTGAGGGAGGAGTGAGGGAGGAGTGAGGGAAGGGTGAGGGGGGGTGGATTGGGGAATGTGGGAGTTGTAAGTGGATGGTGGGGGAGGAGGGAGGGCGGAGTCTGGGTGGAGTCAGAGTGGATGATGGCACTGTGGAATGGATGTTTATTTGGCAATTTAGCCATGCTGCGATTTTTAGCGCGACTCAGGCTAATCGAGATTGTAAATGGATCATTGGATAGTAACTAGCAAACACAGGAAGAGTTGATGACAGCTAAACATATGCAATCTGGTGGTGCGATAAGTGATACACTTGTTTACTACTACAGGCTGGTGATTAGGTTCGTTGATGACAGCAGTGAACCCCACTGGAGAGGGTACTTCTACGCTGTTGTCATATTCGTTGTCACCATCCTGCAAGCGGTTGTGTTGACACAGTATCTCTACATCTCATCAATGGTTGGCATGAGAATCAGAGCAGCTCTATGTGGAGCCGTCTACAACAAGGTCTGCTTTTCTCACTTATCTCCACATGGTTTTATATTTAGAAGGCTCTCATAGTGAGAGATAGTTTCGACATACATAACAACCTTAGTGGTGAAATACATCTGTTGATTCCCATAGAAACTGACTGTTCTAATTACTATATTTTTAACTATTCATTTGGTTTGATTTAAAATTGTTGGTTAGTTTTATGAATGATTTCCATTTCAAGCAGTAGCTTCATCACTTGAAGAATTTATTCGGCCTTTGGTCATTCTTCCATCATTGTTCGTGCATCAGCACATACGGGCGTGTGAGGGAGTGTGCGAGAGTGAACGCGGGTAGGCGCAGGAGTGTGCTCAAAAATTGACAGGAGAATGACAAAAAAACCATTTATTCTTTGCCATGACACTTGGTAAATCAAAGTTTTCTGTTCACAAAGGTTCATAGCACCAGACATTAAAGGGATAGGAAGTTTAGTCTAGATTAGCAGGAGGTAGTAGTACTGTTAGTACTTTCTGTGTTCCTTGACCCTGAGACATGAAGAGACCATGCAACAATCATCGATAAATGTATACGTACATACATACGTACGTACATTCATGTAGTATGGTTTTAGATATGTTGCTATAGTTCTGCAAGAGACGAGTACTGTAAAAGTGGAAAGTTTAGCGTGGAAAAAATGTTCAGCGAGTATAGCAATTTGAAGGAAATCGCTGATGAAAAATACAACTTAGTTTCTATTGGAGTTGTTGTCACATGATGGCAACTTTTCGGAGTTGTCATCCCATGGTTAACAGAACAGTCCCCCGATGATCATCAGTATGTTCGTGTCTTCATAGATGCTGATTTTTCTGTTGGGGAGGTATTTCTACTTTATTTTTGGGATGTTTTCCATCCCTAAATGCTAGCATTTTTTCTTGCTGTTATGCTCATTTGAGAGAAACGTTAAATATTTCTGCCGCTAATGATTCGACTTTTACAGCAATTTATAAATAAAATGAATCATAACAAAGCGAAGTGAAGACATCCAACTATTAGTTGGAAAACGAAGACCAATATCGGAATGTTACCTCATACACGCCTCGCAGTCAAACAAATACGATTAGTAGAGGTCTAGCTTTAATAGTGTAGATAATCACTCTGCAATTCATTATAGGCATTGAGACTGACTCCATCAGCTCGGGCGGCTTCAACCACTGGATCCATAGTCAACCTGATGTCTATCGACGCCTACACATTCACCAGGGTCATGATGCGCGTGTTCATAGTGGTTTTTTCGGTTATCAAGATTATCATAGCTCTCGCGATGCTCTGGCAGACAATAGGAATGAGCGCCATTGCTGGGTTTGCTGTGCTCGCTGCATCCATCACAGTCAACAGCCTCGTCAGTCGGAAGCTACGCACCCTCCAGGTCAGCATCTATTTCTGTCCAGGTCAGCATCTATTTCTGTCCAGGTCAGCATCTTATTCTGTCCAGGCCAAATTATTATCACTGTTTGTACCATGTGCACAAATACCACTGCTCATTACTGGCTGTGTCAAGGTCAGACCTGTAGCCCTGGCCTCCCTCTGGGCCCAAGCTTGCACAGTTTGGGGGGGATACTGGTAAAGCTAGCATGCGCAGTCTGACTGACGTAGGCTTTACCTTCTACCTTGTCCACAATCTGTACGCTTGAAACATGGGGCACTGCCCAGCAACCATGAGCTTGGGAAACCGGCTGAGAAAGTTCATGATACAAACCGAATCCGGTTCCTCAGCTCTTACTTCATGATTCTGAATTGCGATCTGAGAGATGACTGTTTTTTATAAAGGGAGAGCAGTTGGCAGAGAAAGACAAGAGGGTGAGAATGATGTCAGAATTGCTTCGAGGTGTCAAAGTCATAAAGATGTATGCGTGGGAGGAGTCATTTATGCAGAGAATCAATTCTATCAGGAAGAAGGAGTTGACCATCATGAGGAGGGCTGCTTATGTGAACGCATTCATCAGTGCGCTTAACCAATGCTCTCCTTTCCTGGTAAGACAATTGTGAAAAGACCCATCACATGTAGCGCACCCCAATAGCCATTGTATGATTGACCTGTATCTAATCACGCTGGTAATATCAAATGCTGGAACTTTTTTACACTGGGAGTGTTTGAGGAGTTACTTTAAGTGTATTCTTTTGTGAAATTTAAGAAAAACAAAACAGCTTTTACTTAATTTTTTTATTGCAGATTTAAATTAATCGAATTTAAGAGAATGGGAAAACATTTTACATTCGCCAAAAATTGTGATTTTGCAATAACGCCAAAAATTTGAACATCTATTTGGAAAAAATGGATTAGATTCAACTTTTTATTGTTACACACTTTGAATCAACAGTTGATCAGATTGGATCGTTGCGGAAAAGTCTACCGAATGTGGAACTAAGACTGTTGGTAAAGAAATCTCATGTCTCGACATACCTTGTAGGTGGCTCTAGCCTTGTTCACGACTTTCATTTCCATCAATGAGAACAACCTGCTAACAGCTGAGAGCGCATTTGTGTCCCTTTCACTGATCAACATTATGAAGTGAGGAACTGAATTGTCATGTAGCCAGCAATATACAGTTTGTATGTTGCTGGTGACTCCTTACCTGTATTCATTTACATAATCAATGCATGACTTGAGACCAACCGACCCTCTGATTGCACGAATGTAAAATAAAATTTCAGAAATCCAATGAGGAAATTCCCATCCAGAATAGCCCGACTCATGCAGATGGGAGCTTCCGTTGACAGACTAAGAAAGTTTTTGAGTCTCGATGAACTCCCTGAAGATGCAACCCGGATGGAGACATTGTGTAAAGGTGTGGATTCATTGATCTCTTCAAAGCCGTTCCTTCACATCTTTTTCATCAATAAACATTTTACATTCCCCATATCCTGCCATTTGTAGTGACATTACTTTGGTCATGCTTACTCCAACCATCAGCACTTGTATCTACTGCTTAGGTTTATATTATAGGTAGCATAGCTGTGAAGCTTGACAGGTGTTACTTTACCTGGGATGATCCAGCTCAAGCAATTCCATCACTACGTAACGTCTCACTCAGTGTGAGACAGGGCGAGCTGATCGCCCTAGTTGGAGTTGTCGGCTCGGGTAAATCGTCACTTCTCTCTGCAATGCTTGGAGAGTTGAACAAGACATCTGGAGAGATGAGTGTCAATGTCAGTGTGACCTAATTACCTCCTCTGATTGTATCAATGAGCTGGGCTGTAACCCATGATCTTTTGCTCAATGATTTATTATAGGGCTCTATAGCGTATGCCCCTCAACAGGCTTGGATGCAGAATGCCACACTGAAAGATAACATTGTGTTTGGGATGGAGTACGATCCCCATAAGTATGCAAAGATTCTAGACTCTTGCTGCCTAAGGGCCGATTTGAAGACACTACCGGCCTCTGACCTCACAGAAATAGGAGAAAAAGTATAAAGGGTTGAGCTGTGCCAAAGTTTGTAAAATTACAAACTTACATATGGGAGCCCGTGCTATTTATTTTATGATTTTAGGGTATAAATCTGTCAGGAGGGCAGAAGCAGAGGATCAGCCTGGCCAGAGCTGTCTATGCTGACGCTGACATCTTTCTGCTGGATGATGTGTTGAGTGCTGTCGATGCTCATGTCAGTAAAGACCTGTTTAGGGATGTCATTGGTCCCAATGGTCTTCTGCGAGACAAGGTAAGAACATTATGTAGCTGTTCCCCATATAAAATGATAAAGAAAATGATGCTTTGAAATTATCATGGCATAGTAGGCATGGAAACAGTGATGAATGATCTATTTCAGGCTAGAGTTCTCGTGACCAATCAGACGAAAGTGTTACCATACGTAGACAAGATCTATGTTCTACATAGTGGGCGGATCATGGAGTACGGCAGGTATGAAACTCTGAGAGCATGCAGCGCAGGACATCTGGCATTTCTCCTGAAAGAACTACAGAATGAAGACGTACTGCATGGAGATGCAGTAGATGGAAATGGTCTTGATGGCATGTAGTAGCTATTCAAGTTTTTGTAATCATTCAGATTCAAGTAATGCAATTACAAACATTTCTTGTGCAGAGATGAATGGTAATGTTGAAGCATCGGACCATGGAACTAAAAAGTCGAGTTCAATGTGAGTATTGAGGACATAAAAAGATATAGTGCAGTGAATCTTCAACCTTCAAGCTTCAACCTGATGGTAGTTACATCAGACGATACTGTGAAATGAAATGATATATAAAATCACAGTGCTAGAGGGCACGGCGCTAGAGGGCACGGCGCTAGAGGGCACGGCGCTAGAGGGCACGGCGCTAGAGGGC
>ERZ1740065.2388-NODE-2388-length-11651-cov-10.382028_pt1 | contig 11651 bp, 11 predicted proteins | sample MGYA00581738_ERZ1740065 | MGnify/ENA primary metagenome ERZ1740065 (study PRJEB43018, sample SAMN04849749) | marine metagenome | isolation source: floating plastic debris | place: Pacific Ocean | collected 2008-09-01 | study: EMG produced TPA metagenomics... | reverse complement strand
CCCCCCCCACCCCCCCCCTCCCCCCCCCCCCCCCCCCCCCCCCCTCTCCCCCCCCCCCCCCCTCCCCCCCCCTCACCCTCTCCCCCCCTCCCCCCCCCCTCTCTCTCTCTCTCTCTCTCTCTCTCTCACTTTCACGCCCACCAGCTATCCAACCACCAGCTATTAACTGTTGTCGCCTAATCCATCAGCTTACATTAAGATCTGCCAGAGCAGACATGAAGATCCCGTCTCCTCAATCAGTTTTATCCTAGGATAAGTGATCTCGACATGAGATAAGAGAGAAAGCGCGGCTGTACATAGCTCGCCCACCCTAATCAGACAGTTACTCTGTCAACATCTAATAATGATCCTTGATAATCCCTAATAATCCTTGATAATCCTTTCACTAAATGTCAGCGAGATAATCCTATTGATTATCTGTTTTGATTTATTTGAGGCTCAGATATAACGATTGTTACAGTCTGTGATCACAAAAGTGCCGCAAAAATATCTTTGATGATGTAATTAGAGTTGACTCTTTCGGGCCGATGGTAGGGAAACTATAAATAGCATTTTAATTGATTTAATTCACATTCCGTTTAGGTTGTGAAGTGCATTTGGAGATTTGTTGTTGAAGAGCTGCAGACCTTGCAGTATACGCATCACTGATATGGAAACAAATCAGTCAGTCACATGCTTGAATGGCTGAGTGTGACATGTTTTTCTGCCTCCATGTCCTGAGTGCACTAGTTGACTAGTTGATGTTTCAACATGATCCTAATGCTAAGAAGGTTGATGATAAACCTGCCATCCATCAAAAAAGGGGATTAGTAGATCTGAGTAATTCGAAATGTAAAACCTGCTCTGAGCAGTTCACCCAAGTTTGAATGGAGTGGAGACTAGCAGCCATCTTGGGACTTGAAGTCCGACTCCGCATCAATTAGCTCGCCAATTTACGGCGACCAGAAACTACAGGGACCAAATGAAAGCTCTTCATTTCTAGTCACAAGCCCATCACTAGGACATAGTTACGCATGACTGAATGTCGGCAGGCTGCAACTGCAGGTGTTTTTTTGCCTTGGTTGACAGGTCTGCCAGCTCTGGGAGCCGTGGCACTTGTCGCCGTGTGTCTGAGCATCACGTCAGCGGATGAACTGATTGGCTACAAGCCTGGGTTCAGGATCCAGACACTCTTCAAACCCGATGTCTGCGATCACAAACTGCACTACGGCGATATCATCTATCTAAACTACAATGCCACACTCGCTAACGGAACACTGATTGGATCAAGGTAACACCCCTTCCCATTGACAGGCAAACCGTGTTCAATGAATTGAAGGTGTCAGCAAGCATTTCAAATTTCAGCGATGAAGACGGTAAGCCAAAAAAGTTCATCCACGGTGTCGACACCGAAATCAAGGGCCTCCACATTGGAACTAGAGGCATGTGTGTGGGAGAGAGAAGGAGGATAGTGATACCTTCTGAACTCGGCTTTGAAGATGATGAGAGACGTAAGTCTACTGCTAGTACTCTTCTCCACCCCTGATCTGCCCTTGACCCGCCCCTGGTTCACTTCTGATCCACCCATCAATCAGCCCCCCCCTCCCGTCTACCTCTGATCTGCCCCTGATCCACCCCCCTCCCCATATGCCCCTGGTCGATCCTTGCTCCACCCCTGATCCAACCCTGCTATCGAAGTCACTGATGGGTGAAATAACCGTTACAGCTGATGGCGTTCCAGCCGGAGCGACTCTCAAGTACGACGTGGAAGTGGCCAAAATTGAACTGTCGGGACTCAAGATTGAGGTGCTTCACGTACCAAAGAACTGCGACAGGCGTACGGTGGTGGGCGACTATATCGCAGAACATTACAACGGTACACTTACCAATGGAAAGAGTTTTGACACTAGGTTAGTCTCAGTTTCATCTGTCTCCATACTTCGGAGTCCTACGTCGCTACAGCAGTAACTGATTTAATTTTAGCTACCTGAGAGGCAGACCATACAGGTTCCATCTCGGCGAGGGTCGTGTGATCAAAGGTGTCGATATCGGCATGTTGAACATGTGCGTGGGTGAGAGAAGACGAATCACCCTACCCCCTCTCCTGGGCTATGGCTCAAGAGGCCTTGGTGAGTCTTTGTGACCACGGCTGTCTGAGACCACTTTTTAAGCTGGATGGCCCCATGACACAGCAAAATCTTGCGTTGTTAGGCAATCGAATCCCACCCAACTCCACCCTGATCTTCGAGAAGGAGCTCGTACGGATCATTTATGGTAAACTGCGCTGGCACAGGCTCTCCGGCCCAGAGTGCAGCGCAGATGAGAAGGTGAAGACTGAGAGCAACATTACAGTCTTCTACAGTGGCTTCACCAAAGCACAGGTCAAGAAGTACAGTGGGTAAGTTCTTTGGTTAGTGGCGACTCTGTCTTTTGCTGTCTACCTTCTGCTCTCCGTATTCTGCCACCTGTCTTCTGCCGCCTGTCTTCTGCCCTCTGTTTTCCGCCCTCCGTCTTCCGCCTTCTGTCTTCCGCCCTCTGTCTTCCGCCCTGTCTTCCACTCTCTGTCTTCTGCGAGTTAGGCAAAAATTGATAGAATTTGTTTGTCACTTACAGACCACGAGGTTTCTTCAATTTCGCTGTAAATGACCTCAACATCCCCGAGGGTCTGCGCAGAGGAGTTAAAGGTATGTGTAGAGGAGAGAGAAGACGACTCCTCATCCCTCAAGAGCAGGCTACTGGGGTTATCGACGGAAGTAAGTTATCTCTCATGAGCTCATGATCAATATCTCCTAATTGAGATTTTACTCTCATTCTCTCGTTTGCTCTCTGCAGACACCATGTCAAATAAGAAGAGAATCATCATGGATGTAGTGGCTGTCAGCATCCAATGAGAATGGAGATGCACTGTGGCCAACCTGAGATAACTTATTCAACAACAAGCTATCACTAACTCCTACTGACTAACCTTAGCAATAGTACAACACTCATGTCACCACAGTAATGAGAGGGAAAATTGCTAGGGAATACTTGTAATCAAGATCCTAATAAAACCCATTGCCACCAGTGAACTACAACAATGTCTTCAGATCTACATGGATGTAGATATCAAGCGACCCTACATGCGTTTCCAGCTGGCAGGCACTGGCCTCGCGAATCATATTCCTTTCTATCTGTAGCTCGCAGTCTACTACTACTTTTAACATTAGAATTCGTCTCTAGTCTCCTGAAGAAGGTATGCAGACACTATTTGTGCTCATATACCCGACAGTAGTAGCACCATGTACGATGCTACACCTTGTATAGTGTTCTGTAACTGTGGACCCAGATTATATCCCTTCCCCTTCTAGATACTATAGTGAAACCCTTTCAGATACTTGTCGGAAAGCTATTTTGTCATCGACCAATCACAAAGTGAGTTGTGCCTGCAGGAATTTAGAGTTTGATCCCACAAAGGCAATCAGGCACATCTCTCCAACGCCCAGTTGCTGTGTCATATACCCTGACTACAAAGAACGTAGGTAATGGTGTAGATTTCAGCTAAACCACATCACATAGCAATTAATACGGCAGCTTGATACACTCTACCGGCAGTGCCTGCTCTGTGATGTGAAGGGAGCAGTGTTTTCCTATGGCCTCACCATAAACACCTGGAGAGCCTTAGCAAAACAAATACTAGTCAGGGATATTTCCCTGTGACCTTTCACCCCATTCCATGAGTAATGCTGAGGTGAAGGGATTGGATTACTAGCAGGCTGGTGATCATTAATTAAATCTGCCACGTAGTCATACACAGCTACACACCGGTGCTTATGTTGTCTCTCTATTGTTCCTTGTGCTCAGTTCAGTCTTTAAAGAAACCTGCAAGACAAAGCATGTGTGAGTATACTCAATGACTGTCAGTTAGGGTGATCTTCTTGACTTCCTATTGGTGCGTCTGCTCTAACTTCAGAAACTTGCATGCATTTTAGGGTGTCAGACGTCATTGCTTATCCTTTTAACGTTCCTCGATTTGACCTTGACCGATGACCTGGATGGATTCCAGCCCGGTTTCAGGATTGACCAGATCTTCATTCCGCCCGACTGCACGTACAGAGCGAGGGAAGGAGACTTCATGTATCAGCACTACACCGGCACACTGGAGGACGGCACCAAGTTTGACTCCAGGTACGCGGCCAATCAGACGCCTGCCTCGATCTCCACAGAGCAATTCACACATCACTTCATTGCCACACCCAATGTAGTTATCACCCTGATAATGTAGATGAGCAATAGGTTGTCTGTATGTTGCTTCCTCTTGTATTAGCTATGACAGAGGCTCGACTTACAACTTTCACCTGGGAGTTGGTGAGGTGATTCGAGGCATGGACATGGGTATGAAGGGAATGTGTCGAGGAGAGAAGAGACTGATTACCATACCCCCAGGCCTCGGCTATGGTAACAGAGAGATCGGTACGTAGCACTAACCTCGGCCAACTAACCACATCACTCACAGTTGGCAAATGTATGCACATGTAGGTGTAGGTGCGTAAGTATCAGTACGTGTGCAAGTACCACTGCGAGTAGAGAGCATTGTGAGTTCACGGCTTTGACACACAAAGACTGATAAACCCTTCTGTTAGACCTTGAATTCCTATCGTAAAATGAAACCAAACATTCAAGAAGCTTCCGCCAGGCAGTCAGAAGACAAGCGACAGTTGACCAAGATGTCAGGCAGTCTGCTAAGCGTTGAATAGATTTTATAACTGAATTTTCATGGATCAGTTGGCAGGTGTTGGTTTTACAGGTTTTAGAAGTTATAATTAGCTGTATAGCGTAGCTACATGTAGTAATAAACAATGATGAATGGATGGAGCGGCCAAACAAACAGGTCACTGGTGATATCCGATACAGTGCTAATGGCACCGCATAGGGCTATCTCCATCAAAGCCCCATTTGGTGAGAATCTTCCTATGAAGAAATGGTTGAGACAGCTATCAATATTTGATAGTAGATAGATAGTCTCCCCCAATATCCAGCCTCCTGAATCAGAGAGTTCATTGCTTCACCAGGTTCGATACCAGCCGGATCTACGCTGATATTTGAGGTGGAACTCACAGATATCCAACCTTCGGGATTCAAGACAGAGCTGCTGTACATGCCTGAGGGCTGTCAGAGGAGATCAGCGTTTGGTGACTTCATTCGAGAACATTACAACGGCACGTTTCTTGATGGCAAGCCATTCGATAGCAGGTGGGGGCAGGTGGCATTTACTTCCGTATTAGTAGCCTATAGATAGATTGCTCTTCCATTGCCTGTACTGTCTTTCCTCTCATCGCACTGTGTAGTTAGAGAAACAGTATTGGTTGAAAAACACCAAATGGTTCAGAACTGAGCTGGTACCACACGTTTCCTGATGACAGCACAGCACTTTGTAAAACGCCTGAAGGTTTCTCTCCTTCTACATTGTTGCCGGTCTGAAGATAATGTAGAGGTGCTTATGAAGCTGAGTTGCCGAGGAAACAACTCCTAATTCAATGCTGAACCTTGCTATCATAAAAGAAATGTCTTTGATTACAGGCAAAACACACATCACAATTTTTTCTGGCAAAACCTACTTCGGATATGCTTTTAGAAACCCCACCTCATATACTTAGCATTCATCCAGATCTAAGCTGAACTAAGTGCAGTCCACTGATAAACCAAAGCCAATACAACTTCAGTTCCACATAGATGCTGGAGTCTCCCAGGAAGACAAGTCATTTATCACTCTGCTGCTTTTCCCCACAGCTATGATAGAAACCGGACGTATGATTTCATGCTGGGAGAGAAGCAAGTGATCATAGGAGTGGATATTGGTCTGCTGAACATGTGTCAAGGGGAGATGAGACGTCTCGTCATCCCACCCATCCTGGCGTATGGATCCGGAGGCTATGGTTAGTAGTCTATTACAGTTCGCTTAAGATGTTTATGCCTATCTCATGCAGTCAATCTACTAGTCACTGGTGAATGAAGAAAGCTTGATTGGGATCACGACATGCCAATACAGCTACACGCCAATACACCAACACGCCAACGCACCAGTACACCAGTACAACTATACACCAATACACCAGTACACCTATACACCAATACACCAGTACACCTATACACCAATACACCAGTACACCTATACACCAATACACCAGTACACCAATACACCAATACACCAGTACACCTATACGATAACTACTGAGGGTTGGGGTTTGGGTATTTTTTATTCAAAATAGATTGAGAGTGGAGGATAAGTACCATGAAAAATGCTCACTTTCGATATTGTCAAGTACACTTACACTTTTTTTGGCAGCGGGGCTTTATGAATTTTCACATTATGTAACGGTTTAAATATGGCTGCCAATGAATGGTCCAGTGAACAGCGTATTTGCTGATCCTTAGGCTGGTACACACAACTCATCATGTGACCTAAACAGCCACCAATCTGCATCAAACAAAAGTCTGGTTTCGTTGTACGTAATGCGGTTTCAGCATTTCCTAGTTTCCAGTCGATCGGACCTTTCTTATTTGCCACTAGAGAATCACAAACTTTATCTCATACTAACTGCATTTATGATTGCCGTTTTTAGGCGATATAATACCGCCAGACTCCACGCTCGTTTTTGATGTGGAGCTCGTCGAGATAGTCTTCGGCAAGTTAAAGTGGTACAAGATTGACGGACCGAACTGTGACGACGAGGACAGAGTCGTGTCACGTGACACAATATCTATCCTCTACAGCGGATTCACTGAGACCGGATATAACTTCTCTGGAGGGTGAGAAACTCTCAATGATGTCTATTAATCCTTACTTTGCTGTTTGGTAATCGTAGTTACTGTTGTAGTGAAGAGGCTTATGAGTTCACCATAGACTCTGACATCAAAGTGCTGCATGGACTACAGCAAGGAGTTGTGGGAATGTGCATTGGAGAGAGGAGACGACTCCGCGTGCCACCTGAATTAGCTGTGGGAGATGTAAATGATGGTAACCAGAAACTAATATCTATCTCCATATAGCATTTCTATTGTCAGCAGAAAGTGGGTAAATGCTAATTGCTAAATGCTAGTTGGTATTGTGCTAGTACCGCATATACATGCAGTTATGAAGGGCAGGGCAAATGGTGACTTGACCAATCGCCCTGTGACTAGGACACCAATCAGTATTTGGTATGATGCAATCATTTCATCTACTCACTGAAAGTTGTGTGGCTAAAAGATGCAGCAATATTTCCGTGGCTCAGCTCCCTGGGATGAACCCGAACATCTGCAACAATTTCCTGCTATTAGAGAAGAGCCCAAAATGTTGCTACTCGGTTGTGCCATTGTTCTGTATGGGAAGACAACACACGGTCTAATAGTCCAGAAATTGCAACTGATCAATGCAGCTGATAAAACTAGTATGACAATGCTTGCAGCTGGAATCCCCCAGCAAGTGCGGCTGACCTTGGACATTGAGCTGCTGGACATGCAGAAGGAAGACGTGTTTAAAGCAATCGATGCGGACAGCGACAGGTATCTCACTCTTAAGGAGGTGGAGAACTGGATTCGAGAGAATCCCCAGGTAAATTCAGCCTCAATCCTTGTCAGCATCTTCCAGTAGCACTCGGCGGAGTTAGGTGGGGACAACTACCACTCTCCACAACCTGGTTATACCGATGTGTATATAGGTAGATAGATAGTCAACAGGAAGACATTTACATATGCACACAGATAAATATACCGTGTTATTTGTCATCTATAGCAAACTAAGAATGATAAATACCGTTATTCGCCGGGTACCCACCCAGTGTAGAAACATAAATGAGTCACAGCTATCTTATGGCCATATTCTGTAGGAAACTGAATGTCTGCTTCAGTTTTCGCTTGCTCCGTTCGTCTCATATTTTCCTGTCTAACCGCCAGCTAACACGATGACCAGTGATGGTATCAGCTGCTTCAATTTCCTGTCAAACAGCTTGATTGATTGATTGATTGATTACCGTCAAATTGGATGAATCAATAACAACAGATCATATGAATTCAATGTCCGTTATTGATGTGATGAAGAACCTTGACAGTATCTGTGACAGTATCTGTGACAGTATCTGTGACAGTATCTGTGACAGTATCTGTGACAGTATCTGTGACAGTATCTATGATAGTATGAGATCTGGTTCCAAACGCATCAGTGGAGCCCAGACAATCTCTGGATATGCTGCTGGCACCCGAAACTAAAGACATAACAAGATTTTCTCCAACTAGATTATCATGTTTCCATGGATACAATTGGATTAGTCTGTTTGAACTGCAGGATAGCCTAATATTTTTGGGTGTATGTTTCAGTTTGAGGAGGGAGAAGATGATGGAGAGGATCGATTTGAGCAGTGGAGAGACTGGTATCACACAGCCAAGGACCTGGACAGCGATGGCTTGGTGACCAGAGCAGAGTTCTATGGGGAGACAACTCAACATGATGAACTGTAGTAGTGAGACAGATCAACTCAGAGTTAGCCGACACTCCCTCAATGATGTAGGGCCAAGAGCAGCCATCATGGAGTGATCACTTACACACCATCAGTGGAGTCAGACTGTATATAACTCCAGTCTCATCCTTCTAGCTTCAGGCAATGCACGCAGTTTAATACTATTGATCGTGCATCTTTCTTTACCTGCTGATATTGCCTCGTGTTAGTTCACAATCAATAATGCTAACTTGAACTCATTCCAAGCAACTTGATCACAGGAGAGTTAGGGAGAGAGCGATAGGAAATACTCAACATACATATCATAAGCATACCAACCAACCATCATAAACTGTAGAGTTGTCACCACATGCGCATGGCAGAAATGGAGGGAGCACAACTCCAGGAATACAGCATCAGCCAGAACATCAGCATTTGGAATACGTGGAGTTGCCCTCTCCTTACAGTGAGAGGGAATGATACTCGCCTGAGTACCTTCCCAATTGGAATCCCTGCTTGCTTGGCAGGTATGTTAGTGCTATTATAGAGAGGAAAGGGAGAGGGAGGGAGGGAAGGAGGGAGGGCGGGAGGGAGAGGGTGACAATAGGAATGGAAAAAGGGTGAGAGAGAGCGCAACTCCCTATAACCAAGCAATGATCTGCAGTAGGGAAGGTCTGATCTACATCTGCGCAGGCAGCCAATCTGAAGGTACCACACAGATGGCTTGAAGATAAACAAGGTCTTCATTTTCACCTCTGTACATAATCAGACAGCATAAAACAACATTCTGGTGAAGCAGCATGTAAGCTATTTCAGTGCTACTTCTCCGCAATGGACACATCAAGATCAGTTGACCCCCATACACCGCAGGAAGTCAGTTCAGAAAGACAGTACAAACTGACTCAAGCAGGGCAATAAACTCCACCCACACACTGTTTCCACTGATATTGTGCTGCATGCGGTCAAAACTGAAACACAGCACATAATTAGAAGGTGTAAAAACCAGCAAGCAGAACATGATACAAATTGAGAATGTCTCTTACCTATTGGTCTAAAAACTTGAAAAATTTATTCACAGAAGTCATTGAAAGGTTTTGGTCCCATCGTTTCTCAAGGATTGATTCACCGAGGCAGTAACAAGTAGACTTCTCAGTTTGAAGTTGTCAGTTGCTCAGCTGTCTGTCTCTGAGCATACGAGTCAGTCACAGCAGCAAGTGGCAGGATAAAGAGAAACAGCAAGAAAGCCTGCAAGCCCGACTGCACCACACAGCTATACAGACACAGGGTTCATACGGGAGAGGTAAAACAAACCAATCCATATATCATCATTTCAAGTCACATGACGTCCTTCTTGAAGGATGATTAACCGGTCAGTGTTTATAAGACTAGAGTCTATTCACGGTATGGATAGAATATAGTAAATATTAGAGAAATATAAGGGTACTGTAGAATGAGTGTCTGGTCACATGGTCATAGGATATTCCAAAGGGTATTCCAGCATTTATCTATAAACTTTGACGACATAAGAGAAGTATCTAACGCCAGTAACAGAGCAGTAAAGAGGAACTATAAGCCCTGATAGGGGGTTTGTGTCAACTTGTAGAGAGTGAAAGCATCATAGTTGCCTTAGTCAATTATGATGGTCACTGATTGGCTGGACATGCTCACGCAACAGATTGTAAGGGTCTGGAGCTTGTAGCTGAATTATAGTACCAGAGTTATAACGTCTGCTGTGGCTTGAACATCTGCAGTGAACTCATTTTATTGTTGTTGATCTGGAAGAAAAGTTCACAGGCTACCAGGCAGTCTGAAGTAAGGGAGGACGACTCCCCACTCGCTGAGAGGCAGTCTGAGTGTCAGGTAGAGCAGCTCATATCTACTTGCAGCAGTGAACTAACATTGTCTTCAGTAACATCCGCTGATGCTCCCTGAACTCATCTCACCACTTGAACCTCATAACTCCTCGGAACTCAAAACTCTCCTACTCTCTAACCCTCTAACTTTCAGTCATCTATGCGATTATTTTGGTCCTACATTCAGAGACTATGGGACCAGCTCAATTCTGGTTCTCTGTGAGATTTCATACTGCAGTGATTTGGATGAGGGAATTAACTTCATCCAACTGCCTCAGATCTGGTGGATGGCAGACAGAATCACAGAGTGTTGCCATAATTTGTGTGACTTTGAGTATTGCGCCTAGAGGCTAGACTCAACTATATTACCATGTGTGATCAGAAAATATTAATAGCAAAAGGCTAACAGCAAAACACAAATAGCAAGAAAATTCCAATAACGGCACTACAGTAGCGGAAGTGCATGCCAACCAGGCTCACCAACTCACCAATGGAGAAGACAATATTCGTGAGTTGGATGGAAATCCCCCACAACACATTTCAAAGTTGGATTACTAGAGTTCAAAGTTCATTCCAAGGCCAGTAATGCCCAGTGTACATCTACCACGGCTGGTAATTATCCTTCAATAGTACCGATCCGACATCGATTACAACCGGAGAGTTTGCGTACGTAATGCCGGTACAACTGTGTTGCCAGGATCGATAATGTTTCCCAGCCTTCATTATGAGCTGTCACTTCATGCAACGCATGTCCTGCTGCGACGTGTCTTTGAGTGGCTGGACATAACGGCAGCCGCAAGATAAATGCGCTCAACGCTGGGTAGTATTTCAACACTATTAGTACTTTCTTGGCTTTTATAGAACCAATGACCAATGCACCACGCTGAGTTTAATTCCTTATATGGATGATACAATGTTAGCTGGCAAAGATCGACTACTGGGTGACACTGGGTGTGTTCACTTGGAGGAATTTGGTCTAACTGGTCTAAGCAACAATTGTCAATACTCCATCAATTCTCGCGGACTGTTTGTACGCTACTGATCACTTCGATGTCGGTGTGAGAGCAGTGAGGAAACCGGAGCGCGGGGAGGAACCTGTGTCACTTAAATTGAAGCACTCTTTGGTAGGTGAATCATGGACTGTATATGTCACTATAGTAATAATAATAATAATAGCGATTAGGGCTGTCACGATAGTTACGATAATCGTGACTATCGCGATAGTGATTTACTATTGCGATAACGATAGTCACGTGACACTATCGCGATAGCGCAACTCCCATTAAAAAACCACGAACGGCTCTTAGAAAAACAAACAACTCTGCAATAATGATTCAACCTGACTAGTACAGCTGGTCTAAGGACATTG
>ERZ1740065.2387-NODE-2387-length-11654-cov-18.319510_pt1 | contig 11654 bp, 7 predicted proteins | sample MGYA00581738_ERZ1740065 | MGnify/ENA primary metagenome ERZ1740065 (study PRJEB43018, sample SAMN04849749) | marine metagenome | isolation source: floating plastic debris | place: Pacific Ocean | collected 2008-09-01 | study: EMG produced TPA metagenomics... | reverse complement strand
GAATTTGATGCTAGTAATTCATCAGCTCATAGAATATGTTTCACAATCAGGAACCGCTGTGAGTAGAGCCAGTCACAGATGCATCACTTTGTGTACCTCTGGAGGTCAGCATTCTTAGGTTTCCGAGGCATAATTGGAAGCCAGTGATAATCTATATCTGTGACCATGGGCATGATCTTGCTATGCAAACATCTTCTGAGGATACTTTCATGTTCCCGATCACGACAAAATTAGTTAGATTTCACATTTATGATAAATAGTGAAACACAAACTATGCTCTCAGTCTGCTGCTGTTTCCAGCTTTATGAACTCACTGTTACTCCGCAAGTGTATTTGAAGCATCAGACGCAGTCAACCGTTGTCCCGCATACTATGCTGCCCACCGGATTCTTGGAGACTTTTGATTCTCTATTTAGACCTGCGACTCAGCGGTGTTGGATGCTCGACGTATGACACCGTGACGTCACATGGTCAGTATGAGAATGTCACAACCTGGGAGAATGATGAAACACCTTCCGACAAAATCTACATCGAGCTGCAGTGAGCAACCCACTGGTGTTTTCATGAGAGTGGAAGGTTCCAGACTATACACCTACCTTACCTCTATTATGAGGCCTTCTTTCAAATATATTCCTTTCACACATTCCCTATTCACAACCTAACATAATGATCAATAACAATGAGTGTAATCACCTGATATGTAACCAAGAAAAAAGCTCTCCTCTGTCTGTTTAATTATCATGTATTGATGAATAAATATAACTCCAGATCACACCATCACACATTCAAATATCTTCAGAGGAATCTAACCCTGATGTTGGCATGAAACTTCAGTACACACATTGGTTTTTGTCATTCTCCTGTCGATTTTCGTGCTTACTCCCGCGCCTATCCGCGCTTTCTCCCGCTTACTCCCGCTCATGCTGATGCACAAATATCGACTGGAGAATGACAAAAGCCGACACATCTAACTGTCATTCACATGATAGACCACTGCTCTCTTCAATGCGGCATTAGAAATCATGTGTCACAGAAAGGTAAGCGTTATTTGAATCAAGATAAGGCTAATGGCAGTACTGTCGGAGTGACAGAATGCAGTCACGATGTGGGTGGAGCTAGCAATGGTGTGGGCAGAGTTTCGTGTGGAAACGAATCTTAGTTCATTTGTAAGCTGCCACCAAGAATTTAGACTGATCAGCTTGAATCAGTGTTCACTTTATCTGACATTTCAGAGCTATCACTTTGAATAGAGAGCCAAAAAGCTGTTTGAGTCTAATCAGCTTCAACTCTCCCACTATCAGTGTTTGTCTGGCATCTACAGCTTTTTCCTTGTTGTGTAGAAGCATTCACATAGATAATCTGCAGGGCGATACCAGTTACAGACCTTCCTACAACAGGTAGCTACCGTTCACATAAAAACTTCATACTAGTCATCCAGCCCAACTACAAGTCACACCCACTTGATCAGCTGACATAGTGAATGATCTGGTAGGCAAAGTTTCCGTTATTGGTGAGATAAGTTTCAACTTATTGGAGACATGTTTGAGTCACCAAGTGGATCAGTTGGTAGGTCTGCTCTCAGTAAACAAACTCAATGCTCCTATTTGAAACCGAGCCTCACTGAGAACAGTGAATGAATGGAGCCTAGTAAGTGACCTAAGATATAATGAACAAGGAAGTTAGTTAGGCTACCTCTAATACTCGGGACTGACAGCTGCCTGACAGTCAGGTTACCTCCATTATCCTATGTAGATATCTTACAGCATCAGACTGACAGCCTATGACAGGTGAGTTGGCTTTCGCTGAGTGACTTTCTTTCGGTACATGACCCAATAACTGTAATGAGCCTCATTTCATAGTTGTCTTGTGCACCTAAACCTGTATTGTACTTGTCTAAGATGCAGGTCAATGGTACATGGCTGTACTTCTTATTACATGAGCTTTGGTCATTGATGAGATGCTGAGAAGTAACTGCTACTGTGCTGAGCAGGGAACAGCAATGTTGTGACTCAATACTGTCTTAATAACTGTTAGCATAGCGTTATACCAGATTACACAGGTTACCACACCGTATGTTAGAGTGTGGTTATACGCGAGATCCAGGTACTCGATGATAAGCTGATTCGACTCAGTATAGTTCATCTTGGATGTGATTCGTTGAGTCCAAACATTCAACTCTGGCGACAGTTGACAAGAGCCTGGCCACAGGCAATAACAGCAGATCTGTGTTCTTCTCGTAATTTTATGACACTTGAGTCAGAGATTTCGGTGCTCTATCAGTAATTTCCGCTTAGCTAATCAACACATGTTCATCCCACTAGAGGGCTCAAACAGTCACGCATTTGTTATGATAACAAGCACCAGTATAGTTTTGGTTGGGCTTCAATTAAATGCAAGACAGGATAGCAGCATATTCCTCTTTAAGCTATCACGAGCATATGTAGAGATGACATTGACCTTGTGTTGCTCATTGCCAGTGACTTGTCAACCTCTGATTGCCACTCCGATTGAAGTATTTTGCAGTTTTATCTAGTTGGCCTTGGTTAACCAGTTTATAAGCATATAACAATGTCATTTTCTCCATTATTCGCGGGTTTGGCACTGGCATGCAATACGTTCGTTGTCCGATGACTGACCTTAGGCAGTAATAGACTTTCTCGCTAAAACGCCACGAAAACACGAGAAGACAACTCATACGCACTATGAAAAAAGTGGTTTACCCTTAGTCTAGAGTAGATCTGATTACGTGTATAAAATATCCATATATGATGGGCTGTAGATATCTTCAGTCATTGCCTGTTGCCTGGCTCTAGCCTTTGAGTAGATACGGGATTAGATAGCTGCAGAGTGTCCACTTCCTGATTGTGTCAGTTTGGTCAAGTCTATGAAATAACTTGGCGGATCTGTAGATGGTTTCGTATATGAGCATGATCAGCTTTCTAGTAGCATAAGATACAGTAGGGAGATATATACAGTACGTTAGTTATTCGCCAATGTGAAGGCTGGACCACACCATACATGGATTTATCCAACAGCACTGAACAGAAACTTCTACCACAGCAGAAGTACTTTTTCAAGACAACACCAGCAGCGGCATCTTGCAAACTAGCCTCATGAAAAATTTTGATATGTCAACCATTGATGTTCTAAGATTCTGTTGCATGGCTGACGCATCGGAACAACTGTGAATTCGGGCTAGTGCTAATTATGCCTCGCAATCTGCCAAAGATATCCTGGAGTTGACGGTGTGCAACAAAATAACATTATTGTTGTCGTGTATTTTCAGCATAGCTAGGTAGGTAGTCACTAAAATTGATATTTTCCAGCGGTGTGGGCAAAAATCTTCAGCACACTGGAGGCTGCAGACAGCAGTCGAGGTTCTCAGTTTTGTAGGCATAAATTGAGAGGAATGTGTGTTATCAGTACCTTATACGTGGTAAGTATTGTCAGTAACTGTCAGAAGAAAAATGTGTTTAGTATCGCCACACCTCTATGCGTTAAGATATCACACAGCACATATGATGGGTGGGCCATGTGATCACCGATGGCTTAACTTCATAGCTAAACCGCCTCTACAACAACTTGTCTTCTGTCAGGCTGAAAGAGAACTGCTACAATCTGGCAAAGATGTCTGCTCTCTTACTGCAGCTCTTCATCTCTATATGTTCCTTACTCGCAGCAGGTGAGACTAAACCCGTTCTTCAGTATAAATCATCAGATTATAGAGTTTTGGACTTGTGAAGTAGGTGCTGTTTGTATGATAACTCTGTGACAATCCTCTGATACTTAATATCTACAGAGTCGACGGTGCAGTATGAGAATGTGGCATTGAATAAAATGGCCAATCAGAAGACAACTATGGATGAAAGCTCTGCTTCAAGAGCAGTTGATGGGAACACAGGAGATGAACTCCTCTCCCGGACAAAGAGACAAGATCCTCCGCAATGGTGGACCGTCGATCTGGAAGATGACTACTACATTACCTCTGTTTCTATCTACACAGTGCCAAGCTCACAAAGTTAGTGAAACGCATTGACACATTTTAAATCGATATTGGCACAGTGGATACGTTAATGTAAATAACATGACATCATCAACTCAGACCATCAATAATTACTCGCCGTCGCTAATTACATCTCACGATGTCACAACGCTTCCCAAAACCTCACATCCCAATCATTGTACCAAACTCTTACATATATTGCTTGACCAATAAGCTGTGCTTCATATTTTCCCAGCAATAACTGTGATTCTTGCATTCACAGCTCAGCCAGATACTTTAAAGCATATCGTAATATGCTTCTTCATTATGAGTATTATGCAGTGCAGTACCTGTGATAAATCACTAGCTGATGAGTCATCTATCGCTCCTTTCTATAGATGCATATATGAAGGAAACTAGCCTCCTCATAACAACATCATCGGATGGTAACCCCTCGACGTCTGATTCGTCAGCCTGGGACCCGGTCTGGTACAAAGAGGAGAAACTCGAAGCTGTAGAGCTCATTGCTGACATTAACCGGAAGGTCAGGCGAGTGGCTGTGTACAACAGTTGGATGTTAGGAGTGGCTCTGGCTGAGGTGGAGGTCTACGGTATCCGTGAGTAACAATTGTCAGTACTTGGGCTCTTTTGGCTACATTTTGTTCGAATTTCTAGCATTTGTGAGTACTCCTTATTGATGTGGCAGCTCCACTAAAGTGCAAAGGCATGTCTCTACTTGGAACAGCGACCATCATCATTATTAGGGGTGAAACTATTCAGGATTTTAGGTTTCGGTTCAATTTCAGTAGACCACGTGTTCCGATGTGCATATCTGCAAAAGTGTACTCTGCAAACTCTCCATTGTAAAATATATAAAATAGTGCAAGTTTGGAGGCATATTGCATGCTCTTAGCATTGTTCAAATGTAACGGGCATCAATGCATGTTTTAGCTTGAAATCTTAGCTTTCTGAATAGCTAGGTGAGTTTTCTGCGAATTTTGCAAAAACAATGAGTGGTTAGTGAGCCCATTGGCCTATTAGTGCTACACTGACTGCGTGGTCTGGTACAAGATGGCTTCATCTATTCAACTTTGATCAGCACTCTCCCTTGTCTGTCAATGAATGCTGGGTGACAGGCTCAGCTGATACAATGCTGACAACCTCAGCTCCGCCCAGGATAGTGCACACATTCATTCGTTACCATTATGATGTGCTCCGTCTGTTTCGAGTTACCATTGATCTCACTTCATGATTTTTGGTTTTTGTGGAGATGCTATAAGACTATGGGAAACTATTCATTTCCCGGAAACTGAACAATAGCATTGTGACCGACAGAAGTTTAATTATACTATTTACACACCATCACGCATCATCATATTCGTATGACTAGTTCACTCTAGATGAATGCTTTTATATTTCAACCCCTTCTTACTTCTTGTCTTGAAGTAATAATGGTTGTAAGTTGCAAAAAGCGTTGCAAACTCTCCCAGCCGTGAACCAGCGGGTTCGCACTTCACTCCTTACCCTCCTGCAGATTTTTGTTCCCTCTTTAGTTTTGGAGTTCATGTATGCACCTCCCATATAATAAAATAATTTGTCGGTTAATTTCTTTATATCGAGATTGTCTTATCTCACTTTCCTCTATTGCCTCCTCTCTGGTGCACCTTCTCCTACCAGGTTTGTATCAGCTCCTCGCCTCAATCTTGTTTAAATGATTATTTGACTGTCATCCACCTGCAAATGAAGATATTTTTTCTGCTTCAACTTGGAGCATGGATAGAAAGGCTCCCATCAGACATGCATGGCTATGTTTGATTGAGATCTAAGAATGAATTATTAATATAAATCTCACTTGCGATCTCGTTACAGTGAGATCGCGACTCCCATCACTCAGCGGTCTGCGGTCAGCGGTGTCCAACAAGAATCTGACAGCAGTATTTCTCAACATCTATGAATGGAAGTCTGACATGGGGGGAGAGTTCCCGCCTGACAGGTATACATGTTGTCCAGGTCATATTAACGAGTTACCATTGATCTCACTGAATGATTTTTCGTTCTTGCGGAGACGCTATAAGACTATGGGAAACTATTCATTTCCCGAAACATTTGTTTCCACTGCATACAGTTTAGCGCGCTGCTTTCTCACAACAATGAACCCGATGAAAATTTATCATGCAGCTACAGGCTGTACCGAGATGACAACTCCTACTCTGTGAGGTACAATCGCACCGGGACTGCTGATGGACACAGTTTCACAGTAACTGGTCTTTCCCCTGGTACTGAATACACATTCCATGTTGTTGGTTACTACGATGTCTTCACACTCTCAGACTCGGTCTACAATTTCACTACCTCCACCAAATCTTGTACTAGTAGGATCTTACTCTATTCACTCCTGCCATCATCGCTAACCTAGCTGATTTATCGAGCATTACGTTCTTGCTTTGTCAGCTCCATCACCTCCCAGTGACCTGCAACTGTCAGAAGCGGAGGAAGTAAATGACTCTGGTCACCAGAGATGGAATTACACAGCCACATGGACGGTAAAGTCTCCACTCGGGCATCTGACAGACCCTCACTGCCATGTTCTTACACCATAAAATTCATTGTACAGCAATGCGCATTAAAGTATGTAATGACATGTAATAAAGTTAAATTTTGCGATGCAATCATGTGGAACCAGAATTGATAGCAACAGTCAGACTGCCACAAAAATAACGTCAAAAACTTGTTGCTGTTGTTGGAATTTGCTACGGAAATTACATCATCATACCTACTATAGGAGTTGTCCTCTCATCTATGGGCTCTCTATCAGCAAATCACTGTCGTTTTTACCTCTTCATGATTTTGAAGGAAACACTAACATTTCTGTCGCTCTCAAATCCGCTTCTACAGTATTGATACTGATGAATCGGGAACTTAAACAGCTTTGGGCCGCCAAGTAGGCTAAAAGGAACACTCTGAATTTGCTTCATTCCTTCATATCATATACGTATAGTTTCTGGTTAATCAGCGCATTTATGGCTTTCTCTATGACCAAGTGCAGTGGCACCCAACAACACCCATACTTATTTAGATATCATTTTTTGTTCAAAGATGATCAACTTCCTAGACAGATTTCTGCAATTTCAAATCTGTTAGCAATTTATTTAAGTCCTAGCAGGTCTCTATAGCGTTAAATCACTCCATACCTCGTATTTATGTACTGATTTATTCCATAGCCTCCGACAGACACAGGATGCACCGGTCTGCATCCCACCAATCCGTATAGACTGAGCATCACTGGAGTTAAAAATAACAACAAGTACCGACCCACTACTGTCACATTCATGGTGGACAGCGAGCAGACATTTACGGTGTCTGTCTGGTCTAGGAATGCGCAGGGTCAGCTATCAGGAACCAGTGTGTCTCTCACTGAAACCGCAGATCAGTTCCGTAAGTATCTCCTACAGATGTACTGATTACCAGAGTTGCAATACACAGATAGCTGCACCTACCGTACTACTGCTTCGCATAGATATACAGCTTATCATTCCCCTCTTGGTCACGTTCTTATTACCCTCTCTCCATGTAGTACTAGCATAGATAGATAGTACCCATTCCTGCAACTATAGGTGACATAGAATTAACTCGTCATCTGTGCTTCACTGTGATTAGCAAGCTAAGTGCGGCTATATACATACTCAGGCTTGTTGAAATGCAGTAACAGGTACAGAATATCGTACAGAATATCTCCTGATAGCATTCATTGTATTACATGTCATGTAGCCATTTATTTCACTTGAAAAGGTTTATTCAACTTCCTAATCCTATATTTTATTATTTGTGTCATAGAATTTACTATAAGTTACATTTTTAGCAGAGCCTAGGGAAAAAAAGATTAGCTTAGAAATTCAGATTACCATGTAAATTGTAGCACACAAACCCGCATACGATGTGTGATTGCCAATTGGTTGACTGTCTCAGTGCGCATGATCATAGAAATCGAAATAAATGATCCAACGATCAATATGGAAACCTTGCTTTAGTCTGCTTGCGAATGCATGCAAGTTCAATGATGCACACAGCCTCACACAGCGTGATACCATTGCGCTCTCTGCATGTATTACAGCTCCAGAATCAGAGCCACAGAGTCTGTCACTGACAGCAGTGAATTCGAGTTGTGTGACACTGAGCTGGACGAGTCCGAAATATCCTAACAACTTGTCTGGTTACAAGGTATCAATAGATGAAACTAATTCTGGCTGACTTTCTAGTTTGTTTTCCTCAAATCCCAGAGAATTCTTACTTATCTCGCAGCCATCAGGTTGTTCCTTCTATCTTTTACTTTCCTATTCACATCACAGACACTCTCTCTCTCAATAGCTCGTTGTTGAAAAAATACTGAAATATTCAATGTCTTTGGTCATTTTCAGTAAACTTTGGTTTATGTTTCAATCCTAAAGGATCTTTAAACTCTAGATTAGATGCATACGGACGTTTTGATATGCTTACAGCACAGATGTACAGGCAACCATTCCTGGACTACAGTACAAAGCTCAGTAACCAGTGCGACAGTGTGTGGATACTCTCCTTATCAGGGTGTACAGTGTGATGTCAAGGCTTACAACGGAGCCGGAGACAGTCAGACTGCTATCTCAACACCTGTCAGGACTGACTGTGAAGGTCGATGGATAACCTATACTAGAATTTTATGCTGGATGGAGTTGCTTTCCCTTACATGATATCTTTATTACAGCTCCGTCTCCTCCGACAGATCTAACAGTGGTCGACTCACATAATGAAACAGATTCTGGCAGAGTGAGATGGAGATACATCGTCTCATGGAAGGTATGACCTCTCGTAAAAGTGTGTAAAGACTGTCAATCAGATATCAATCAGATATCAATCAGATATCAATGCGCTATAGAGGTGGCATAGAAAACAATCATTTTTTCATCATTTTTTCTTATTTTCTCATAGCTATCTATTCATTGAATGTAAAATAATGATAGGAGTTGTTTTTTCAAGATTTGTTCTTATATCTTCGTTTCTTCCATTTTTTTCATAATTCATTGAACTATTCCAACATTCGGCGGTTAACTTACAGCGAAATGTAGGCGCAAGATCAGCAATGTCCAAAATGGAGCATTACTCGACTGGACCTTAAACATATTATAATATATGAATTCCGTAACAGAGACACTGTGTATAAATTTTGCAACAATGGAATACATACAGGCATCCCTGAGATTAGAGCTGCAACTGTTCCAACAATTTGATCGTCATTGACCATATTAATCCATATAACCCTGAATTAATCTCTCTATGGTTCTTCTTGGTTATAAACCATGAGAAATAGGAGCTCCAAATGTTTAACGATCTCTCTGGTATTTGAACTGCAAAATCACATAGGTAGAACTACACGTTCAAGGAAATTTCAACCGCCGCTCTGTGACGGTGGGTGACTCCTCATGCATGCCCATACGGCCTGTTTTGAAAGGGCAATTAATTCAGAGCTCAAGATCAATATTAGTCAACATCGTGCAAAATTGATCACAGTTCATATTTACTTAACACGACTACATCTCAGCACTACTTGAGAATAGGGCGCGTACCCGGGGATACGTGAATTTATAGGCGCTGTTAATGCAACTGAACATGCAATGGCATTTTTTTCTAAGATGCAAGAAAGGATGTTATTGATAGTTTCTCAGCATTTGTAACATTACTGTCAGTCGGCGCGCCAGAGTTGCGCCAGTGTTAATCCTATGCCCCGCCAGTATTAGTTCTGCCGATGCGCTTGCTATGCGTCGGGAGTAGTCTTCTCTTGCGCTGGTATTGTTCCAACATCGATCTCGGAACTGTCCTCACGCATGCATCTGGTGTGAATCAAGCATGTTAATACGCATATACTTCTGACTCGATTCTCCTCGACTTTCAAGTAGAGGCCGGTAGTTCGAGGCGTCTTTCTACGGTTCTATAAAGTATAAACAGTAAAACGTTGCATGACGATCTGTAAATAAATTAATATGCCACACGGATTACAAGTATGATTTGTGGATAAGACTTAAGGTAAACATGATCCAATGTAACCAACACAAGTCAGTCAGCAGCCAAGTTGACTTACTCATAGCGCATTTTTTAGATCGCTGATCAGAATGATAAAAATTATTGAAAAGTGAGCCGGAAAAATATGATGGATGGTGTCCATTTGGATCAGGAATCTTGTGAATACAATTCAAACAAGTCCATATGCAGTAATCAGGAGGTTTTAGAACCATTTGCAAGACTGGGAATGAAATCTTAGCACCAGAATGTAATTAGAATCATCCCAAAATTATTGGAAAACCAGTAAATCCCGTAGCAAACACACAATTAAGTACAGGAATTAATTTGTCTCCGACCAGTAATCAAAGACATAATTTATCTTCCCTTCTATATCGCAAAACTTTTTCCGGTCACTGATTAATCATTGAGAATGTACAAAAATGACCAAAACAGTTTTAAAATATAGAAGCTAAGAAAAACTTTCCTTCCTTAAAGTTTTGCAATATAGAAGGGAAGATAAATTATGTCTTTGATTACTGGTCGGAGATAAATTAATTACCGTCCTTAATTGTGTGTTTGCTAAGGGACTTACTGTTTTTGCAATGATTTTGGGATGATTGTAATTACATTCTGGTGCTACGATTTCGGTCCCAGTCGTGCGAATGGTCCTAAAACCTCTTTATTACTGTAATGGACTGCTCCTTTTGTAACTCCAATGGTTTCAAACGAATTTTGTGCTCGTTCGAATTGTATTTGCGTGATATTTTATCCAAATGAACACCATCTATCATATTTTCCCAAGCTTATTTTCCAAACATTTCTACCATTCCGATCGGCAATCTAAACAATGCGTTCTAAGCGGACTTGGCTCCTGACTTGTGTTGGTTTTGTTGCATCGTGCTTGTCTTCTGCCTCATCCATAAATTATGCTTTTAGTCCACGTGAAATATTCATTTGTCTACAGGCCATCATACAATGCTTATTGTTTGTAGTTCCTAAAACGGTAGAAAATGGCTCAAACTCATGGCATCTTCTTGAAAGTTAAGGTCTGTGAAGCCGAGGAGAATCGGGTCAGAAATATAGGCATATGATAAAGCTTGATGTGCGTAAGATGCGTGCATGAGGGCTGTACGCAGGGATTGATGCTGGAATAATACCAACGCAAGAGAGGACAACTTCCGGCACAAATCAAACTCACCGGCAGGACTAATACCCTCGCAACTCTGGCACGCTGACTAACAGGAACATCATAAATGCCAGTTTCTCTACTACTTTTTAGTGGCTCTACCGTGTCGTCAGTGCTGAGAGGCAGTAGTGTTCGCTGGCAGGGAGGGAAGCATAGAAACGCATCAATACGTTTATGCCTTACAGTTCATCTATTAACTATTTGCACTACACAACATATTATCATCCATAGGGTTTCTATATAGTTCAGTAGAGGAAAAATCCATGAAAACAAAATTTTTTGCAAATTTTAAAGCTACAGAATGGCTATAGGAATGGTAAGGCTATGCATTAGTGAAACTTGCTGCCTTGTGTTGTGCTTTTACTCATTACAATACATTCATGTGTGGCCAAGCTAGTACTATTATATACACTGCAGCCAATCTCCCCTCTCCCTCTCTCCCCCCTCACCCTCCTC
>ERZ1740065.2386-NODE-2386-length-11656-cov-13.341005_pt1 | contig 11656 bp, 8 predicted proteins | sample MGYA00581738_ERZ1740065 | MGnify/ENA primary metagenome ERZ1740065 (study PRJEB43018, sample SAMN04849749) | marine metagenome | isolation source: floating plastic debris | place: Pacific Ocean | collected 2008-09-01 | study: EMG produced TPA metagenomics... | reverse complement strand
GACTTTGACAGTACAATCATCGGCGTGCCTACCGATAGGAGAGTAAAAAATGCCCTTTTCCATAGGTTTATCATTGTAACTGGCAGTGGCATTGTGGTGAACAAGCATTGATGTTGCTAGTTGGTAGTTGCTAGTTGATGCAGAGTGAACTGCTCTCGCTCTACATGAGGTTTTCAATAGAAATAAAAGTAATCATAATCATCTTTGTCGCAGTCCTGAATGTTCTTGAACAAGGCTTAAGAATTATTTAAGTGTTCCTGAAGAATTCTTGAGAAGTATTGAAGTATTTTCAAAGAAATAGAAGTACTTCTTAAGAATTCATCAATACTTTTTATCATGGGTAATTTTAGGAACTGAGAAACAGGCAACTATCGAAACATATTCTCTGTTCAATTTTATTGTAGCATGTTAATCGAAAATATTTTAATACTAACTTAAAACATCCTTACAGATGGGCTCAATTTTATATCTCTGTTAACTCTCAGGCCAGCTAGAAATACCATAACAATGTATAAACGATATGAGACTATATTTAAGAATTGTAAACAGTACAGCATTGCCATGTGGCTTAGTTCTTCTCTGTAATATAAGCTTTAGATGTAAATTGCGAATGGTTTGTAGTGTGACCCTATATTCACAAATTTTTACTTTTTGTGCCAAACCTCTGCACCAAGTTTGCAAGGCATCACTGCAGGCTCTCCAATGTTTTAAGGCTAACAGCGACAAACTACTGACAGCGTTTGACATGCACGAGATGCTGATTGATGTAGCCAATGGCAACTATATGAATAAAGATCAAATACAGCAAGATACCGTCATCACCAATCGCTCATCAAAAGGTGAACAGCTAACGTGTAACTTATCGCGTGACATTTCTGCTTTACTATGAAACTTAATATTGAACACAATTGGGTGTAATCGCATCTTGAGCCGAAACTAGAAGCGCATTGTCTCATGAGTGTAATAACAAAACTCCTGTATTTAAGACTTTGGCTTTTGTGATTATCCTGTCGTTATGCTCGCGCGTGCCTGCATGCTCCAGCGATTCCCAATAAAGCTCGCGCAGGTGTTCCTAGGCAGGCATTAGTAGGTGGCAGTTAGTGATGCCCCCCAAGGTCAAGTCTATAGGCGAATGGTGGATGGCAGTGTATACAAACCAGTGTAGTAAAGAACGGTGTTGCTCTCCCAGTCTGCTGGACTCTAGCTGGCTATTGGGGAGTTAGCTGCTTTGCTTGCTGGCTGTGTGCCTTGGAGGGGTTGGGTTTGGTGGCTATGTACATACTAAAATTTACTCAGTTTTCATTAGCTTCGGTGGCACTTCAGGCAACCAGTAGGGTTGTCTCTTCCCTCTGCATTAGGTTTTTCTCACTGTTTTCTCTCGCTGCTACTGGATACATGGTTTCTAGGTTACTACTAATACACACATGCATACTGTGACGTTATGGTTAGTTAATTTTACCATACACTGTTTATTTATATCATGCAACAACACCTATTTTATTTCATCTTACCGATCTGCCTTGCAATCTATCAGTGAGTAAATTTTTATTACCCTTCATGTTGCCTGGAGTTTTATCCAAAGCTACTGAAAACTGAGTCAAGTTTAGTGTGTACATAGCCACCAAGCCCAACCCTCCAAGGCACACAGCCAGCAAGCAAAGCAGCTAACTCCCCAATAGCCAGCTAGAGTTCAGCAGACTGGTGCAGCGATGCCCTTCTTTATTCCACTGGTTTGTATACACTGCCATCTGTCATTCACCTATAGACTTGACCTTGGGGGGCATCACTAACTGCCGCCTACTAATGCCTGCCTAGGAATGCCTGCGCGAGCTCTCTCGGGAGTTTGCTAGCAAATGATAGAAAGCCTAGGCCTGCCAAAAAAGCAGGACATGCGGACACACGCGAGCATAACGACAGGAGAATCACAAAAGCCAAGACTTTTTAGAATTCTTTCACTTGTTCTCTATTAACACTGAAGAATATTTGGCATTGGTGATTTTACTCTTGGTTGACGTGCGGAAATTTCGCCAGCATTACTCCTTTTTTGCACATCTATTAGTCCAGTCGGAACGTCTGCTTTGAGCAGGGTGCTTCCCTCTCTGCCAACAGTATTGGCCAAAAAACAATCACTGCCTAAAGCTAAAATTCAACCAACTTTATAAACCAGTGTGTCATGGGAAAGAAGGTTTGTAAAACAAAATTAAAATGCTGCTTATAGAATTCTTTAGACCATGATTTAGTAGATCTATATTGTAGGTATGAGCCTTTTTAAACGCATACCAGAATCAAGAACTTGTGAGCAAGTGGGAATCCCACCTGCGTTCTGTATGAGGGGCACCTGGAAGGAGTTGACAGTGGATGACCCCATGGCCAAGAGAGCAGCGGGTGCTGTTCTCAACCAGATAAATAACAGAATCCTCAAAGAGTATCACAGCGTGTGCCAGAAACTCACCTTTGACCTCATCATCCATGCGCATGAAATCATTGACAAACCGGGGAATGACAAATCCTCAATATGTATGACTCGTACGGTGATGGTGATGTTGCAAGTCAAACCAAATGAGGCTCGATTCGACGCCAGAGTCGAGCTATTATGTGACCGCTCCGCACGCGTAGTTGCGAATCCAATAAGGATCAACAGCTATTCGGACACTGCTGATTGTGTCAATGATGCATCTATACGGAGCTACTGCTACTGCCACTAGTGTGAATATCTAGTGATGTTTTTGATGTGGTATAGGAAGCCCTGGGTGAAAATCAGTTTTGGATACACCCTTGCACCAAATATGATGGATAACTAACACCATAATGTGCTGTAAACCTACTCACACTGACAATAGTAGGTCTGTCTTATGCACTGCCATCACTACTACCTTTTCTGCAGATGAATGGTGGCAGCGGTGTAGACAATATGTCGCATTGCTGGCAGCGGTATAGACACAAAGCTGTAAATGGCTTAAGGCCAGTTCACACTAGGCAGCTAGAGCTGCAGTGCACCTGTAGCTCTAGCTTCAACCACAAGGAGCTTTGCAGCTATCTGTTCACACTGTATCAGCAGCTCATACCTGCTGCTGACCAATAGCAGCAACTCTAGTCACCTCTGTTAGGATAAATTCTTACATTTATCTGATCTATTGGCTGTTGTACATGAGTCTTTAACTACCTGACTGAGTAGCTTTCGATGACAGCCATTGTGCATCCTCATGCCAAGAGCCGAAATGGTGAGAACAGATGACTGTGGCACTTGCTGCCCATCAGTAAGCAAGATGAGAACAGCCTACTTTATAAGCTCATCAAATAAATGATAAATTGGAGCCATCAATACTTCTGTATGATCCCACATATGTTTGACTATATTCTTGAAGTTCATCTCAATATACATCCATAATCTATAGACACTGACTAGCTGACACTACATGGTGCCCGTCCCGTCATTATTACCATCAACCAATCAAACGCGATAGCTGCAGAGCTTCAGGGTCAAAAGTTCAACATGTTGGATGCACGCTTAGCTTCAAGTCTAGCTGCAGAGCTTCACCAGTCAGCACCTATTGCGCAACTATTGCGCCACTTCAGCTGCAGCTGCAGGCGGAGAAACTCTAGTGTGAACGGGCCTTAACAATGACACTTACTCACTTATTCATTCTAATCGCAGCAAGTTCATCATAGGTACTGCTATCACTACTGGTATCTCTGCATCACAGTGGTAGCAGCTGTGAAGATATAAAATTGTCATAAATTTCAACCAGCTCTTATGCACCTGAGAAAATGCACCAGATAAAACATTTTATGAATTATTTGTTGCTTTTTAACGCCATTTGAATTATTTTCAACTATTTCTTCTTACGAAAAAAAGAATATCTTAACTATTATACCTCATCTCTAACGGTCGCTAATTTAAAAATAGAGGTGCAATAATTTATCAACATGCGGCAACTCTGAGCTTGAATGGCGCTAATGAGCTGGTTACAAGTTTCCTCCATTTATGGACTTTGGTAAGAGCATGCAACTCCATTTACCTTGCAAGGTTACCACTGCTGAGACCAGCTGCTGTAAGTAGATTATTTCGATGCTGGTTCCTCCCATCAAAGTGCTCCCTGAGTGCTTAAAGCGAACTGAGGATCTGCCCCAGAACGATCGAAGCTTCAATTGCCGGCTTATTTAGTTATAAGAGTAGTCTCTAATACTATCGATAAAGAACCAACGCTGTGGATAAATGCCAAAGAAGGCTGATCAGCCAATGGCTCCTTGTTAGGACAGCACTACCACTGCCACCCACCGCCGCCGCCGCCGCCGCCGCCATCTGTGGAACATTGACTGCCAGAACTCATAGCAGCGCTTTCTTCCGACTGGATATTAATCTTTATGTTATACATGCATATGAATGGTAGAGGAAGTTTAGGCGTTCTTCATTAGTTGGAATCAAACCTGGAGAAGATGTTGATTTGCACCCATCATAACCTCAGGAAATGTATTTCAGCTATCCAGGTACAGCGTCCTGAATATTCTGAACACTAAGGAGAAGAGCTTGATAGCAGAAGTGGCAGGGTGGTTAGTGGCGTGAGACCCCTGCGCAAGGTGCGCTGGGTTTAATCCCCAGTCACGGTTGTGGCAGGAAGGGTATCCTGTGCTACATAAGCAGTCCTATGGTCATACGGCCAGTATGGTTGCTGGCAGGGGCGTATATTATAAGAATTTGAGCTGGCTAACTTTCAACGATTGAAGTAAAAACTTGCGTGCATTTCAGTACTGAGATTTAACAGCTTTTTTCGGGTTTTTTTGGCATCATCATTCATTCATCGTTATTGGTACTGTGGCGTTAGAGATGCTTTTTCGAGTAGATTTTTATTAGAAGCTTCAAACTTTCTAACTCTGGAGCAGTCGAACTCTTGTTCAGGTGCTCTGCTGGCTCCGCTCAGGTGCTCCGCAAGCTGTCCTGCGGGCAGCATAATTTGGCAGTGCCACTTTGAAAATGAAGAGCACAGCCCTGATTGAGTTAGCCTTAAATTAATCTCACTTAAATGACCTCAAATACCAGCAAATGATAAGTCTGGTTGGCTGCCTAACTGACTCCCGGTGTGTTTGAATAAATAAGCAGCAAGCATATTATCCAGCGTGAAAAAAATAGACTTTGAGATGTACAATAGATACAATGATAGCATTCAGTTTGTGGAGTTTGCACAGGACGAAAAGATAGGTTTCATACCCTTAGCCACCCACACGCAGACAGCTTTGGTAATATCCAGGTGTTTTTCTTAACTGACTCTTCCCTTGAAGAATGATCTGATACTGCTTTACTTAGTACCAGAGATCATCGATGATCTCCTCTACTGTCATTGTCATCAGCTGATGATTTACTAACCGTGAACAGATGTTTATGGCAGAGGTGATACTTTAGAGAAGAGGTCTAACAATGGTAATTCAACTAGTCCCATAAACTCAGCATGTAACCTCATTACTGATGACTATAAACAAGCCATTGAGTGCAGTATGATGGCTTGCGCCATCAGCAGCAGCTGCCTCGCTTGCTATGATCGGCTGTTCTGCTGCTGTGAACTTCTAGGTCAGATATATTACCATAATGACCACTTTGGGCATTTTGAGAGTACGATTACTTCAGAGGGAAATTTTTGATCGTAGTTAATTGTTTGAGAAATTGATCGTAATTAATCTTCAATTAACACGATCAAACTGCAGCCCTAGAAAACATAAGCATCCAGATCAAAATTCCTTGAATCAAAATTCTGACTTATCAGCCTACTGACTACTACTTGAAGACTCTCCTGGTGAAATGGATTCCAAAACCACTGGCATGGCACAATGCTACAAAAACAGAGGTTAGTATCAGGGTACTGGGCAAGCATACCATATCCCCTCGGAATATAAAATACTGCAAACATGATAACACGATGGCGATAACAATATTTAGCCATAGAAATGTATAGTAGCTGAAAAAATAAGAGAACCGAATGAAAAGAAGATAAGAATTAGAATGCGAATGGAAATAGTGAACAGTTTGATACTGCGCGATTAATCAGCCTATCTAGGAGAGGGTAGGCAACTCCAACTCGAATAATAAAATCAAAGTAGAAATCGTTACAATCAATACTGGTAATAAGGAAGAGGCAAAATTACATAGCGTGGTTTTGGAGGAGATTGGTAGCACATAGACTTTGATCAGTGATAGCACGTACAATCATAACCCATAGCCATAAACTCAATGCTTCACAAGCTTCAATCACTCACCGTAAAAAATAAGCTGGCTAATGTTTGGAAATAACTTGGACGCAGTGGCTGTAAGCTATGCTGCGGCACGATAATGGAATAACAAGTGCTTTAATTAACATTTCAAGGTATGCATCAAGTGATGTGGGACCTTCTGGACCAGTTCGTGGACCACCACAGCCAACAGAATTTCTTCTACTGGCACTTCATCAACAGCTAAAACCACGACAACTTCTACTCCCTCAAACGTTACGATGAGGATTACTATAAGTTCTTTAAGCAAAACTACGAAGCAGGTTTGTCCTGCTCTGTCTATTATGGTCTACCACAACCTAAATTCATAGATTCAGTGCTAAATATCTTGGTTGATGGAGGAGAACCAACAGTTCACTTCTATTTGATGTCCTTCCAAGGCAGAAAGGAGTAAATATATGGCAGCACGTGTCATTTCACCAGTACTAGAACTAGTGATAGTAGTACTACTACAAGTAATAGTAGTACTGTTAGTACTACTATTCTCCTACTCTAATTTTCATATTCAGCGCAAAAGTAGGACATTGGTACTAGTACTAGTAGTAATAGTACCAATGTCCTACTTTTGTGCTGAATATGAAAATTAGAGTAGGAGAATTGTTGTACTTCTATAGCTTGATAATTCTTGGTCTCCAGGTGACTGCGACAGAACCCTCGTCATTTTCTTTGGAGATCACGGACCGCGGTTTGGATCATTCCGATCTACTATAATGGGAAGAGTGGCAGCGCGGTAACCGATGCAACTTTTAATATTCCCTAAATGGTTCAGAGAAACCTACCCGAGATTGTTCAATCAAATACAAGTAAGTGTTTATCTGTATTTACCGTGATAAGGCTGGCATTAGTTTTGTGGCCTTGTTTACTCTCCCATGAGCGTACCGGTGTCGATTTAAAGTCACACATCATTATGACTCAGGTGCTAAATTTTGGCAGTGACTTTAGACCAAGTCATCCAATGCTTTGTGTTTTTTCAGACCAATAAAAATAAACTTCTGACACCATTTGACATGTACGAGATGTTGATTGAAGTAGCAAATGGCAACTAAATGAATAAAGATGAACTGTAGCAAGATGCCGACGTCAGTGATCACTCATCGAGAGGTGACAAACATTAACATCACAATTAGCTACTGAGGCCGGTTTCATGAATATTTATTAATGGGAATACATTGCTCTTCACATATTCCAGGTGTGAGTCTTTTTAAGAACATCCCAGAATCAAGAACCTGCAAACATGGACCTGGAAGGAGTTGAGAGCTGATGATCCTATGACCAAGAGAGCGGTCGAAACAGTTCTCAACCAAACAAACAATAATATTCTCAAGGACTACCATCACTCTTGCCAAAAACTCACCTTCGATCGCACCATATTTGCGCATGAAATCATTGACGAAGCAAGAGATGACAACTCCTCAACATGCGTTTCTAATAAGGTAGCAGTAATGCTGCAAGTCAAGCAGAATCGAGCCCGATTCGACGCCAGAGTCATACTACTCTGTGACGGTTCTACTCAAGTAGTCGCGTATCCGATAAGGATAAAACGATACAGGAACACTGCCTATTGTGTTCATGACGAATTTATATGCGACTACTGCTATTGTCATTAAGAGTGATGAAGTGCAATAGCATCGAAAGCCGGCATTTTTTACTCTCCTATCGGCAGGCATATTGACACTATGTAGGTGTTAGGCCAATGCTACACCAGTGGTGCTTTGGCTATAGTAAACACTCAGTATGCTTTCGCCAGCTTTAATGCTGACTTTCCACCTGTGTAGCACAGGTGTAAGTCCTACGTAGTACTAGCGTATGAAACCGGCGCTCCTACCATTCGGAGAGTAGAAAATGCTGGAAAGTCTTGGGTGCACTTTCGTCTCAGATCACATCACGTTCAGTGTTGGTGGTGCTGTTTTTACCATTATTATTCTGCTTTTTCATCAAATGCTAATTAAACTTTAATATAACAAAAATTCAAAAATTTTTAGAGGTCTATTTATAACGAGTTCTAAAAAATTTCTATATTTCTGCATTTAGAATGCCACCATAATTTTCAAATATACAGAAGCTGCATCAATCTATCAGGCTACCTGGTTTCCATTGGAACTACTGCATAGAAAATCATGGACCATTAGCCAGATATTTCACCGAAATTCTTACAAGCCAAACGACATAAAGTTTAAAGCTACATTTACACTATACAGGCTTTCCTAGCCGAGTACTGAGACTCGATTGTCTCTCGGTGGACTCGGGCACTGCTCGATCTTTATTCGACTTGGGAACAGACTGTCCAATCACTGACCGGCATCTGGCGATCATGCCTCGCTTATTTTTTTTTGAATCGATTGCATCAAAATTGCTTCCAATGGACATCGAATGCTAAGTATTGGTTCTCATTGCAGTAAGTCCATTTATTATGCTCAATTTATCTATGCCTCTTGTTAATACATCTGGACTCTGGAAGGCCGATCAGCATTGGCGCTGGAAAACTCGTTAGTGACTCGGCCAGTGCAAACAGTGTGATATCGAAGGAATAGCCAGCCGAGAAGTTAGCCGGGCCTCGGCAGATAATCATAGCCCTCAAACTCGGCCAGTGTAAACATAGCATAACAGATGCAGTTAGAATAAAAGTAACTGAGAGCGTTAGATTTAAACCAACAAAAAAACTAACTGTATCCGTTACAATTGTCAGAGACTTCACTAACCTTCTTCAGGCCAGTCTCAACGAGCTGGTGATAGATAATCTTGCAATTGCCTAAATCTGGTAAAGTAGGATAAGTTTTTTCAAGACTACTTTGCTTTCCCTTAAAGCATTTTTAGGTTGAAATTTATTCAATTAATACTGATTGATATTGTATTGTTATTGGTATATGTTGTATTGTATCACATTTTAGTGCAGTGCATGTAGTTACATCAAATTTCATTGTATGACATTGGGTTGTGTTGCGCTTTATTTTGTTATGCTGGATTGTATTGTGTTGTATGATGATGTACCTTATAGCATCACATATGGTTGTATCACATTGGATTGTATTGTATGATATTGCATGGTATTGCACTGTATTGTATTACATTGAATTGTGTTAGACTGTATGATACTGAGCCACACAGCCTTGTATTTGATTGTTTTGTATTGTATCGTAATGTATTATATTGGGTTGTATGGTATTGTATTGTATTATGTTGTATTGTACTGTATTATATTGTATTGTATTTTATTGTATTGTATTGCATTTTATTGTATTGTATTGTATTGTATTGTTTTGTATTGTAGTGCATTGTATTTTACTGTATTTTATCAGGCCGGGTGTTATGTTATAGTATAAGTCAATGAGTGGCAAGCATACAGGAAGTTTCCCATATTTACCGGGAGCCTCCCATATTTTTGAATATACTAATTTTGAACTGAAATTTTCTATTATTGATTCTCTAATGTTTTCCTATGGCTTATTGGTTAGATCTTGCTGAGCTACGATCAAATATGGCTAGATCTCAGCTGTAGGGGGTTCTGAGCTACAGCTTCTCAAAGTTCACAAAAGTTCAGAAAAACTGAATCTCCAGTATTTCTGGTCCTACAACTTATCATGTATGGTGGCTAGCCATCAGCAGACATGAATTCTTAGAATCCACTTTCAAGTATACCAGCAATAATTGCTAGAAGCTTGTTGGCTGAGAATCAGCATTCATCCAATCATACCCCGCTGCATGAGTGAATGCAGCTAATAAATGAGGGTGCGCACTCACTCGTTCAACAGCTTTAAAGATGGTGTTGCGCAAAGTAAGACTCGCGAGGGATTCACTGCGGAGAGACATATACCAACGCAAAAAGCTCTCTGTTTTTTTGTTCGCTGCGGTTTCAACTTTATTCCTGATTGGAAGATATTCTCCTCTCGAACTATCAGGTAAATAAATTTACATCAGGTGATTGGTAAATCAATTAAAACTAAAACAGCAATGCGAGCACATACAGACAAACTGTTGGGCCTGCTGTTGTCCATAAAACATTAAGTATAAAAAAGCATGTCACCTGTTAGTATAACAAAAGAATTTTAGTTGTCATGTGTGTCTTCTGCATTGGGCACCACAGCTTTAGGTGCTTGTCATTCTCCTGTCGATTTTTGCACTCACTCCTGCGCCTGTCCGCACTCACTCCCGATCACTCCCGATCACTCCCGATCACTCCCGATCACTCCCGATCACTCCCGCACCTGCTGATGCACGAATATCTACCGGAGAATGAAAAAAGCCCAGCTTTATTTTCCTGAGTGCTCACAAGAGTTGAAAATTTTGGTAAGCATAATGCTCCTGTCAGTGTGCGCTGCCGTCAGTATATGCAGCTGTCAGTATACATTGCATTAAGTAATTAAAAAGTAATGATATAGTAATAGTATTAGTAAGTCTGAATAGATAATACTTCTGTGTGCCAAATTAATTTTGAAACCAGTGGAGCTCCAGAAATATGTGGAGTCGAACAAGCAGTAGTCTGAAGTTTGATATTCAAATTTAGGGCCCAGGAAAGTATCACAACTCCATATAGGTTAGCTGTGATGCAGTGGATTCACTTAGAACCACTACCAGTCCATGTGCTCAGTCTACAGATATGAACCTGTAGCTCAGAGTCATAAATGATCAAAGAAAACACTGTTGCTGAAATGCAAGGCCCTTCTAACTCTATGCGGGTGCCATGTTTAATGATACAGCATATGACTTCATATGCAGGTACGGATGCTGAGCTGCCGGATACAATAAGTGTGGAGTTGGTGGATGATTCAAGTAAACAAAAGGTAAAAACTTGACCTACATAGACAATCATAGACAAATTGTTCATACTCTGCTGACTTGAGATCGCTCTGATCTAGATAGGGAGGTCAGGGTCAAGCGCAATGTGTCACATTGGCATGCCAACCAGTGCGGAGAGTGATATTGAGGAGTTTGCACAAACCTATGACGATCCGAGATGTGGAGAGAAGTATGGTCCGCCGCTGACCTACATATGGAATGACAGGTTTGTCAGGTTGAACCTGACTGCTTATCGGCTGTATTATCCAAACGTCAAACTTGACACCTGCTATGTACAATTCTTCCAGAGGTGAGTTTATCACGCCGACAGTGCTTACTGCTAAGTGCTGATGCCGCGCCATAGACTCCTGATCAGACATGTTGTCATTGGGTGCCATGTTTTAGCTATCTAAGGCGTGAATTTTCATTGTCACGCCACTTGATGTAGGAAATATTGGTTAATTTGAATGAAACTCAACTTAGCATAAAGTCAAAACTATTTCAGAAGAGCCTTTATTTATTTATTTATTTATTTATTTATTTATTTATTTATTTATTTATTTATTTATTAATTTATTTATTTATTTATTTATTTATTTATTTATTTATTTATTTATTTATTTAT
>ERZ1740065.2385-NODE-2385-length-11661-cov-6.118042_pt1 | contig 11661 bp, 14 predicted proteins | sample MGYA00581738_ERZ1740065 | MGnify/ENA primary metagenome ERZ1740065 (study PRJEB43018, sample SAMN04849749) | marine metagenome | isolation source: floating plastic debris | place: Pacific Ocean | collected 2008-09-01 | study: EMG produced TPA metagenomics... | reverse complement strand
GATGCGCGTTCCGTCGTATTCAACTGATACTATTCTGTACCAATCACTATGGATAGCTTGCATCGGCCATATGGTTATGCTGATTTCAAGGTCGGCTTCAGGCTCCGCTGTTGCGGTGTGAAAGCGGGGCCAAAAACTCCAAGTGGCACCACCCAAAATCGCAAGTGATATTAAAACCCATTTCTTCACGGCTGACGACCCATCCAATTGAACTCTGATGTATCCTATTGGCAACGTTTTGCAGGATTTCGTGAGGACATGTGCAGCGACTATGGGCTCTTAGCAGACATCACGCCGAGTGCTGACGCTGAACCAGTGCTTGGGGCTGCCTTGTCGTCGGCCAACCGGTCGGCAGCCGAGCGTAGCGCGGCTCCGGAGTGCGCGGCGCAGGCCACCGCAAACAGGTCCAGACGGGACAGAAGGCACCCCGCAATAGGTGCTAGTAAATCCGCGGAAAGGGGCCTAGATAAGTCACTTCTTACTTACCCCCGATCAATGGAGTGTTCCATGGCCCGCGTCACCGTAGAAGATTGCGTCGATAAAGTGCCCAACCGGTTCGAACTGGTGATGCTTGCCGCGCACCGGGCGCGGGAAATTTCCTCCGGGGCTGCGATCACCGTGAACCGCGATAACGACAAGAACCCGGTCGGCTCTCTGCGCGAGATCGCGGACGAGACCCAGAGTGCCGACGAGCTGCGCGAGCGCCTGATCGAGAGCAACCAGAACCAGATCGAGGTCGACGAGCCGGAAGAGGACGCCATGGCGCTCCTGATGGGTGCCGAGCAGGACAAGCCGGAAGAGGACAGCATGTCCGAGGAGATGCTCCTGCGGCAGTTGATGGCAGCACAGGGGCAGAGCTGACACCAGCCTGACCCCGGCCCAGGGGCTGACGGATGACCACCACGACCGACCAGATGGAAATCACCGCCGACGATCTGGTCAGCCTTGTCAGCAAATACAATCCGAAAACGAATGAAGCGCTGATCCGGGCAGCCTATGACTATGGCCGCCAGATGCACGAGGGCCAGACGCGCTATTCCGGCGAGCCCTATTTCACGCACCCGGTGGCGGTGGCGGCCATCCTGACCGAGCAGCAGCTCGATGACGCCACCATCATCACCGCCCTGCTGCATGACACCATCGAGGATACCAAGGCCTCGTTCAACGAGGTCTCCAGCCGCTTCGGCGAAGAGGTGGCGATGCTGGTCGACGGGGTGACCAAGCTCACCAACCTGCAGCTCAACTCGACCGAAACCAAACAGGCCGAGAACTTCCGCAAGCTTTTCATGGCGATGTCGAAGGACCTGCGGGTGATTTTGGTTAAGCTCAGCGACCGGCTGCACAACATGCGCACGATCAAGGCGATGCGCCCCGAGAAACAGGCGCAGAAAGCGCGCGAGACGATGGAGATCTTCGCGCCGCTTGCCGGCCGCATGGGGATGCAGTGGATGCGTGAGGAGCTGGAGGATCTGGCGTTCCGCGTGCTCAACCCCGAAGGCCGCGCCAGCATCATCCGCCGCTTCATCAACCTGCAGCGCGAAACCGGCGACGTGATCCAGCGGATCACCGGCGACATGCGGCTGGAGCTCGACAAGGCGGGGGTCGAGGCCGAAGTCTTTGGCCGTGCGAAAAAGCCTTATTCGATCTGGCGCAAGATGCAGGAGAAGGAGCAGACCTTCTCGCGCCTCTCCGACATCTACGGCTTCCGGATCATCACCGAGACGGAAGAGGACTGCTATCGCACTCTGGGCGCGATCCACCAGCGCTGGCGTGCTGTCCCGGGGCGGTTCAAGGATTACATCAGCCAGCCCAAATCGAACGGCTACCGCTCGATCCACACCACGGTCTCGGGCCGCGACGGCAAGCGGGTGGAGGTGCAGATCCGCACCACGCCGATGCATGACGTGGCTGAGACGGGGGTTGCCGCGCATTGGTCCTACCGCGACGGGGTGCGGTCGAAAAACCCCTTTGCGGTGGACCCGGCGAAGTGGATCACCACCCTGACCGAACAATTCGATGCCGAGGAAGATCACGAGGATTTCCTCGAAGCGGTCTAGCTCGAAATGTATTCCGACCAGGTCTTCTGCTTCACCCCCAAGGGCGAGGTGGTGAAACTGCCGCGCGGGGCCACGCCGATCGACTTTGCCTTTGCCATTCACACCCGGATCGGCACGGCCTGCGTCGGCGCCAAGGTCGATCACATGCGCGTCCCGCTCTGGACCCGGCTCAAGAACGGCCAGAACGTCGAGATCATCACCGCCGAGGGCCAGAGCCCGCAGGCGACCTGGCTCGACATCGCGACCACCGGCAAGGCGCGCTCCGCCATTCGCCGGGCGCTGCGCGACGAGGACCGCGCGCGTTTCGTCAAACTGGGGCGCGAGCTGGCGCGGTCCGCCTTCGAACACGTGGGTCGCAAGGCCACCGACAAGGCGCTCAGCACAGCGGCACGCCACATGCGGTTCAACGGGCGCGACGACCTGCTCGCCCGCCTCGGCAGCGCCGAGATCACCGGGCGCGAAGTGGTGCAGGCGGTCTACCCCGACCTCACCCCCAAATCGGGCGAGAAGGTCGATGCCCGCCGCGCCGTGGTCGGTCTCGCCCGCGGCCAGTCGTTCGAGCGCGCCTTCTGCTGCCAGCCCCTGCCGGGAGAGCGAATCGTCGGCATCACTTTCAAGGGCCGCGGCGTTGTCGTGCACGCCATCGATTGCGACCGTCTGAGCGCCTACGAAGACCAGCCCGACCGCTGGATCGATCTGCGCTGGCACGAGGGTCCGCATTCCGCGATCTACGGTGCCACGCTTGACGTGACGCTCAACAATGACGCGGGCACCCTGGGCCGCATCTGCACCTTGATCGGCGAAACCCGCGCGAATATTTCAGATTTGCAATTTATCGACAGGAAACCTGACTTTTACCGTCTTCTGATCTATGTGGAACTCAGAGATGTGGCACATCTGCATTCGTTGATGCTGACCCTGGAAGCAGAAGGCGATGTGGCCGCGATTTCGCGGTTGCGCAACGCGTCCCAGGAGGCAACAGAAACACCCGCCTGATGCCGCGACCCGGCCATCTGTAGGTCACAATTTCAAGGTGTCTTGCACTGGCAGACGCCCGGAGCGAACTGGAACAAAAAGGATCCCACCCGTTGGTCTTCAAACGCCGCGATCCCAAAAGCTGGCCCCGCGCCGTGGCAGAGTTTCTCTGGCCGCGCGGGGGCTGGGCGCGCGCGTTCCACTACGTCAAACACCGGATGCGGCGGCTGCCCGACAGCCCCGAACGCATCGCGCGGGGGATCTGGGCCGGGGTCTTCGCCGCCTTCACGCCCTTTTACGGCTTCCACTTCTTCATCGCGGCGGGGCTGGCCTTTGTCATGCGCGGCAATGTGCTGGCCTCTCTCATGGGCACGTTTTTCGGCAACCCGCTGACCTATGTGCCCATCGGCGTGACCGCGCTCTCCACTGGTCACTGGCTGCTCGGCGATCACATCGACGAACGCATGCACCGCTCTTTCGTGGGCAAGTTTGCGGATGCCGCGGCCGACCTCAAGGATAACTTTCTCGCCATCTTCACCGATGCCACCGCCGACTGGACGCGCCTGTCGGTCTTTTATGACGAGATCTTCTTTCCCTATCTCGTCGGGGGCATCCTGCCGGGCATCTTCTTCGGGACCCTGTGTTATTACCTCGCAGTGCCCGTAATTCGGGTTTACCAGAAACGCCGTAAAGGTATGATCAAGGCCAAACTCGACGCCCTCAAGGCCAAGGCTGCTGCAAAAGCAGACACCAAGCGTAAAGCGGAACATTCAACCGGGGACTAACGCGTGTTGTGTTTTTCTGAGTGAACGGGACCGAAAACGCGGTTGCACCCAAGGCGAGAGCCCGCTCTGCCAGACACACCACGCCCAAAAGGGGGCTGTCTGATGGCCAATACGGAAAAGCTGCGCCTCGGCGTCAACATCGATCACGTGGCAACGGTGCGCAATGCGCGCGGGGGCGCCTACCCGGACCCGCTGCGCGCGGCGAAGATCGCCGAGGATGCCGGTGCCGACGGGATCACAGCACACCTGCGCGAAGACCGTCGCCATATCTCGGACGCGGATATCGAGGGGCTGATGGAAGTGCTGAACGTGCCGCTCAACTTCGAGATGGCGGCAACGGAAGAGATGCAGAAGATCGCGCTGCGTCACAAGCCGCATGCGGTCTGCATCGTGCCCGAAAAGCGCGAGGAACGCACAACCGAAGGCGGTCTCGACGTGGCGCGCGACGAAAACCGGCTGGCGCATTTCATTGCGCCGCTGCGCGATGCGGGCTGCCGCGTGTCGATCTTCATCGCCGCCGACAAGCGCCAGATCGACGCTGCCAACCGCATCGGCGCCGAGGTGATCGAATTGCATACGGGGGCGTATTGTGACGCCTATGCCGATGGCGAACTCGACACCCATCATGACGAGCTCGACGCGCTGCGCGAGATGTCTGCCTATGCGCATGCGTTGGGCCTTGAAGTGCACGCCGGTCACGGGCTGACCTATGACACGGTGATGCCCGTCGCCGCCTTCCCCGAGGTGCGGGAGCTCAACATCGGCCATTTCCTCATCGGGGAAAGCATCTTTCTCGGCCTCGCCCCGGCCATCCAGGAAATGCGCCGCCTGATGGATGAGGCGCGGGCTGACTGACGGCTGGCGTCATAGGCTCGTTGCCCTCGCGGCCGCCGGTCTGATCCTGCTCAGCCTGTGGCAGCTGGAAAACGCCCGCCGGGGCATCGAGGTGACCGACGCGATGCGGGGCGACACCCCGGTCACCACCTACGCCACACCGGGTGCGGAAGGCCCGGCGGTGGTGATCGCCCATGGCTTTGCCGGCTCGCGCGAGATGATGCAGGCCTATGCGCTCGATCTGGCGCGCGCCGGCTATATCGCCCATGCCTTCGACTTTCTCGGCCACGGCGCGCACCCCGATCCGATGTCCGGCGACGTGAATGCCGAGGACGGCACGACCCGCCGTCTCGTCGACCAGACCAAAGCCCTCATCGCCGGGGTTGGCGGTGATACCCCCGTGGCCCTCGTCGGCCATTCCATGGCCACCGATGTGCTGGTGCGCGTCGCCGCGGAGACGCCGCAGGTCGGCCCGCTGGTGCTGATCTCGGCCTTCTCGAACGAGATCACGGCCGAGGCCCCGCGCGACCTTCTGCTGATCACCGGCGCCTGGGAGCCGGGGCTGACGGAGTTTGCCCGGACCGCCGCCGCGGCGCAGGCGCCGGATGTCCGTCGTGCGGCGGTGATCGCGCCGCGCAGCGACCATGTCAGCATCCTGCAAAGCGTCAAGGCGCGCGCTGCCGCCGTGACCTGGCTGAACGGCTTTTACGACCGCGATGTGCAGCCGCGGATCACCGCAACCGGCTGGGGGCTGATCGGGCTGCTGGCGGGCATCATCGCGCTGACGCCAACACTGGCGCGGGCGCTGCCGTCGCAGGCCACACCCCGCACCCCGCTCCCGCCCGCGCGCTTCTTGGCGGTCGCCCTGCTGCCCGCCGTGGCGACCCCGCTGATCGCCGTGCCGCTCGACATCGGCGTGCTGCCCGTTTTGGTGGCCGATTATCTGGCGCTGCATCTTGCGATCCTCGGGGGGCTGCAACTGCTGCTGTTGTGGCGTTTCGGGGTGCGGCCCGCGGGGCTGTCCGCACCGGCGGTGCTGCTGATCCTGATCTGGGGCATCGGCGTCTTCGGTCTCGCGCTCGACCGCTACGGGGCCAACTTCCTGCCCAACGCGCCGCGACTCTGGATCATCGCGGCCCTCGCCCTGGGCACGATCCCCTTCATGCTGGCCGATGCGCTGCTCTCGGGTGCGGGCCACGGCCCGCTCTGGCACCGCGGTCTTGCGCGGGTGGCTTTCCTCGGCTCGCTCGCCTTTGCCGTCGCGCTCGATTTCAGCGGTCTTTTCTTCCTGATCCTTATCGCGCCCGTGATCGTTTTGTTCTACATCGTCTTTGGCCTCATGGGCCGCTGGGTGGCGCAGCGCAGCGGCGCGGCCAGCGCGGGCCTCGGGTTGGGGCTCGTCCTGGCCTGGGCCCTCGGCGTCAGTTTTCCGCTCTTTGCAGCGGGTGGATAGAAAGGGGGACCGGGCATGATCCTCGGCATCGGCACGGACCTTGCCAACATCGAACGCATCGCGGGCACCCTCGACCGCTTTGGCGACCGGTTCCGCAACCGCGTCTTCACGGAGATCGAGCAGCGCAAGGCGGAACGGCGCAAGGATGTGGCGGGCACCTACGCCAAACGCTGGGCCGCCAAGGAGGCCTGCTCCAAGGCGCTCGGCACCGGGCTGGCAATGGGCATCGCGTGGAAGGACATGTCGGTCAGCAACCTCTCCACCGGCCAGCCGGTGATGCATGTGACCGGCTGGGCAAAGGAGCGGCTGGACAAGATGACGCCCGAAGGGCACGAGGCGGTGATCCACGTGACATTGACCGACGACCACCCCTGGGCGCAGGCCTTCGTGGTGATCGAGGCGCTGCCCGTCAGCCGTTAACCCAACAGTAACAAACCGCGGCGCACGCCCTGTTAACGCCGCCGTCCACCGATGCCGCACCGACGCAATACCGACGTTGTACCGACGTGAAACCGACGCCGGATTTGCCTGCACAGCAGGGATTAACCGCCGATTCGGGCAAAACGCCGCAGAGCGGTCACCGAACGTTGCGTGGGCTCGCCTTGACTTGCCCCCCTCCCACCCGCATTTAGGCGCAAACCAATCAGTGGGAGCGCCCGATGGCCGCCAAAGAAGAAAAGCAGCAGAACGCCATTGTCGAGACGATCAAGACCATCGTCTATGCCTTGCTGATTGCCGGTGTCTTCCGCACCGTATTCTTCCAGCCGTTCTGGATCCCGTCTGGCTCCATGAAGGAGACCCTGCTGGTCGGCGACTTCCTCTTCGTGAACAAGATGGCCTATGGCTATTCCTACGCCTCCTGTCCCAGCCTGATCATGCCGCGCTTTGGCATCAACGTGGACGCCAAGGACATCTGCGGCATGTTCGACGGCGACAATACGCGGCTCTTCGGCGGCGAGCCTGAACGCGGTGACGTGGTGGTGTTCCGGCACCCCGTGTCGGGGCGCGATTACATCAAGCGGCTGATCGGGATGCCCGGGGACAGCATCCAGATGCGCGACAGCATCGTCTATATCAACGGTGAACCTGCGCCGCAGGAACCTGCTGGAATCTTTGAGGAAATCATGGAGCCGCAGGGACCGGAGCGGCGCCGCCCGCGCTGCACGAACGGCCCCGTCGGCGATGGCGGCACCTGCGAAAAAACCCGCGCCATCGAAACGCTGCCCGGCGGCAGACAGCATCTCGTGCTGGACATCCGGCCACAGGCCTCCGACCGGACCGGCGTCTATCAGGTGCCCGAGGGGCACTACTTTTTCATGGGCGACAACCGCGACAATTCCGCGGACAGCCGTCTGGCCCAGCAGGTGCAAGGCGTCGGTTTCGTACCCTATGAAAACCTGATCGGGCGCGCGGATCGCATCATGTTCTCCTCCGGCGGGCGCTCCATGCTCTTCTTCTGGACATGGCGCGGCGACAGGTTCTTCAGGGCGGTCGAGTGAAGCTTTCCGCGGAGCTGAGGTCGTTTCAGGACCGATTGGGCCATCAGTTTTCCCGGCCCGAACTGCTCGCGCAGGCGGTGACCCATGCTTCGATGTCATCGGCCAACCGCGATGACAACCAGCGGCTGGAGTTCCTCGGTGACCGGGTGCTTGGCCTCGTGATGGCGGAGGCGCTTCTGACCCTTGACAAGGGCGCCACCGAAGGCCAATTAGCCCCGCGTTTCAATGCCTTAGTGCGCAAGGAAACCTGTGCGGACGTGGCACGCCAGATCGATCTCGGCGCGGTGTTGCGGCTGGGCCGGTCCGAAATGCTTTCGGGCGGTCGGCGCAAGCAGGCGCTGCTCGGTGACGGGATCGAAGCCGTTCTGGCCGCGGTTTACATGGACGCCGGGTTCGAGACCGCCAAGGCGCTGATCCTGCGGCTCTGGGGGGACAGGGTCCACAACGTGGAGCAGGATGCCCGCGATGCCAAGACCGCCCTGCAGGAATGGGCGCAGGCGCGTGGATTGCCACCCCCCTCCTACATCGAGGTGTCCCGCTCCGGACCGGATCATGCGCCCGTCTTCACGATTGCCGCCGCGCTGGAAACCGGCGAACGGCAGCAGGCCACGGCCGGTTCCAAGCGGCAGGCCGAGCAGGCCGCAGCGGGTAACCTCTTGTCGGAACTGGAGAAAACGCAATGAGCACGCGCGCAGGTTTTGTCGCCCTGATCGGTGAGCCGAATGCCGGTAAATCCACGCTGCTCAACCGCATGGTCGGGGCGAAGGTCTCCATCGTCACCCACAAGGTCCAGACGACCCGCGCCCGCATCCGCGGGGTGGCGATGGAAGGTGAGGCGCAGATCGTCTTTGTCGACACCCCGGGGCTGTTCCAGCCGCGCCGCCGGCTCGATCGTGCCATGGTGGCAGCGGCCTGGGGCGGGGCGGCGGATGCGGATGTCGTGGTCTTGCTGGTCGAGGCGCAGCGCGGCGTCACCGAAGGCGTGGAACGCATCCTTGACGGGTTGCAGGACATCGGTGAGGGCCGCAAGGTTGCGCTCGCCATCAACAAGATCGACCGGGTTCAGGCAGAGGTTTTGCTGGGCCTTTCCAAGGACTTGAACGACCGTTACCCCTTTGTCGAAACCTTCATGATCTCGGCCGAGCGGGGGCATGGGGTGGACACCCTGCGCCAGTGGCTTGCGGCCGAGCTGCCCGACGGCCCGTGGCTCTATCCAGAAGATCAGATCGCCGATTTGCCGATGCGTATGATCGCCGCCGAGATGACGCGCGAAAAGCTGACATTGCGGCTGCATCAGGAGCTGCCCTATCAGCTCACGGTGGAGACCGAAGGCTGGGAAGAGCGCAAGGACGGCTCCGCCAGGATCGACCAGCTGATCTATGTGGTCCGCGACGGGCACAAGGGCATCGTGCTCGGCCACAAGGGCGAGACGATCAAGGCGGTCTCGAAAGCGGCTCGCAAAGAGCTGGAAGAATTCCTCGGACGGCGGGTACATCTCTTCCTGCAGGTCAAGGTGCGTCCCAACTGGCTCGACGAGGCCGAGAGATATTCCGAGATGGGGCTGGAGTTCAAAGATGGGAATGCCTGAGGATCCCGTATTTGCCGGAACAGCAAAGATGCAGGCCATGGGGGGATCATGGCCCGGCTGACTGCGCGTTTCTGGATCGATGCCTATCTGGCCCGGTTGCGGGGCCAGGACATCCCCGCCTTCATCGTTGCCCATGGTGACGATACCGCAGGCAGCATTCTGGTGAAACTCAATCGCCTCGACGGTCAGGCAACGGTGTACCAGCGCAGTTACAACCTGATGGAAGACACCCGCAGCTGGTCCATACTGGAGCAGGGGGCGGAGATGGATGTCGACGCGAGCATCACGCGGCAACGGGGCTATGATCCCGACATCTGGGTGATCGAGGTGGAGGACCGGCAGGGCCGCCACATGCTGGATCAACCGGGACTGAGCTGATGGACTGGCGCGACGAGGGGATCCTGCTCAGCACCCGGCGTCATGGCGAAACATCTGCAATCATTGAGGTTTTCACCCCCGAACACGGGCGTCACGCTGGTGTCGTGCGCGGGGGAACCAGCCGCAAGATTGCACCGATCCTGCAGCCCGGGGCGCAGTTGGACGTCACCTGGCGCGCCCGGCTCGAAGATCACATCGGCAGCTACCAGGTGGAGCCGGTGCGCAGCCGTGCCGCGGCGGCCTTGGGGGACCGGCTGGCGCTGGCCGGTCTCAACGCGGTCACGTCCCTGCTCGCCTTTTGCCTGCCCGAACGCGAACCGCACAAGCGGCTCTATCTGCAGACGGAACAACTGCTCGATCTGTTGGGCGATGCCGATCTTTGGCCCTTGGCCTACCTGCGCTGGGAAACCAGCTTGCTGGAAGAGATGGGGTATGCACTGGAGCTGGAGAGCTGTGCGGTGACCGGCACCCGGGATGATCTGGTGTTCGTATCGCCGAAATCGGGGCGGGCGGTGTCGCGTGCGGCTGCGGGAGCCTGGGCGGATCGGCTGCTGCCGCTGCCGGGCGTGTTGCGCGGCACGGGGCAGGCGGAGGATGCGGAGATTGCCGAAGCCCTTGTCACGACAGGTTATTTTCTGAGCGCACATCTGGCGCAGGATCTCGGGAACAAACCCCTTCCCGAAGCCCGCGCACGGTTCGTGGAAGCCTTTACCCGTCGGCTTTGAACAGCATCTTCCGGCCCTCTGGGGTCGACAGGATCAGGGTGTCGCCCAGAACTTCGGACAGGCTCATTTCCGACAGGGCGTTGAGGTAAGCGCTCTCTGCGGCCAGCGCCGGACAGGCACGTTGCGTGACGGCGACATCGCTCAGCGCAAACCACGGGTAAGGCACTGTCATCGCGCCGGAATAGGTGTTGCAGGGCGCGTCCCCCGCCACGCGGCCGGGTTCGGGAAAGCGCAGCGTGGCGTCGTAGGACACCGGCATGTCATCGACTTCGACCAGCCGCCAGATTTTCCCGGCAGCACCATAGGCGGTAACGGTCTCATCCTGCCGGCAGCCGCCCAACGCGACCAGCGCAAGAAGAAGTGCGGCAGCGCAGGACCGGGCAAGGGTCATTTCAGAGCGAGGACCAGATCGACCAGAGTGTCATAGGCCTTGGCTGGTTCGGTCTTCCCATGCAGCTGCGGCAGACCGATCACCGCGGCGAGGCAGCTCTGGGCAAACTCTGGGTTGCCGACGCCGAGATGGGCCAGCAGACTTGCGATATAGGTCAACCGTTCCGTGTCCACATCGGCCACGGCGGCGGCCACGGGCGCGGAGGTCTGTGCCCAGCTGCGAATGGCAGGGTCCTGTGCATCCGCCAGCAGGCGACTGCCAAAGGCGCGCAGACGCTGTTCCGCACTGCCACTTTCCGACAGCGCGGTTGCGATGTCAGAGAGGGCGCGGGATTGCCAATCCTTGACCACCGCGTCGTGCAGCGCCGGTACGTCTTTGAAATGCCAATAGAAAGAGCCTTTTGTGGCGCCCAACTGCCGGGCAAGCGGCTCTGCGGCAAGGGACATGGGCCCTTTCGCCACCAAGGCGGTCAGCCCGGCGTCGATCCAGGATTGGCGGGTGAGTCGCTTTGTTGCCATGCCTTAGCCATACGCAGCGGCATGTCATGCTGCAAGTGCGAAGAAGGCGGCGCGCGGGAAACCGCAAACTCGCCCTCAAATCCCGCAAAATCGCGGTCCGAGGCCCGCCCGGCGGACCCCGTCACCCCCGAGGTGACGCTATCCCAGCAGGCGCCGCGCGATGACCTGCGCCTGTATCTCCGCCGCGCCCTCGAAAATGTTGAGGATGCGTGCATCGCAGAGAACACGGCTGATCTTGTACTCCAGCGCAAACCCGTTCCCGCCGTGGATCTGCAGGCCGTTGTCCGCCGCTGCCCAGGCTATCCGGGCGCCCAGCAGCTTGGCCATGCCGGCCTCCACATCGCAACGCCGTCCCTGATCCTTTTCGAAGGCGGAGAAATAGGTCAGCTGCCGGGCGATCATGATTTCCACCGCCATCATGGCCAGCTTGCCGGAGACACGCGGAAAATTGATCAGCG
>ERZ1740065.2384-NODE-2384-length-11662-cov-14.726544_pt1 | contig 11662 bp, 3 predicted proteins | sample MGYA00581738_ERZ1740065 | MGnify/ENA primary metagenome ERZ1740065 (study PRJEB43018, sample SAMN04849749) | marine metagenome | isolation source: floating plastic debris | place: Pacific Ocean | collected 2008-09-01 | study: EMG produced TPA metagenomics... | reverse complement strand
TCAACACACTCAACACACTCAACACACTCAACACACTCAACACACTCAACACACTGAAGTGGGTCTCTTTAGCTCTGCATACATACATTATCTACACAAATCGGTTGGTTGGCCTCAGCCCCATAGTAAAGTCTTCCTTTTCATATTGCCACTAATCTCTTTCGTCGCAGACAAAGATATGCCATGGTTTCCGCAGCATTTTTTAGTCCTCTGTAAGTAAATGCTTCCATTTCATAAACGCCGGATTTAAGCTCAAGCTAAAGCAGGCCTTAAAGCAGGGAAAGCATAGTACCTGCGGATGAAAGCCGGCAAATCACCAGCGCACGCTTCCAGCGAACCTACCAATAGAAGAGTACAAATTGCTATTCGTTGTATCTGTGGGAGCTCTTGGGTTTTTGATCATCTTTATTATTATTTTTTTGTGGAATTTCACAGCAGAAGCTCGCAGTATCCAGTCACAATCTACTCTTTAGTATCTACAATGTATTATTCGGACACAATTTTTTACTCTGTTATCCAGGGGCAGGTAAGCTAGTGTTATGAGCTCTGGTGTTACTTCGGGCCCACGCATGTGGTGCGCAGGTAGTAAGGCCAGCAAGAAACATACTAACAGCAGACTAGCATTTTCGTCACATATTCTGGAACTCATTTTGGGTCTTCTAACGCTATCTCACAGCCTGAATTGTTAAGCAAAGTTTCAGGGGCCATTTTGGAACTCATGTCATTTACGCTGTATTCTATCAACAAGTCGTGAGCTTTAGACATTTTCACTTTCAGCCATGTGAGTGTGTAATCTTGCTAGCCGATTAAGGTGTGATGATTAAGTTAGCTTAGCACGGTCTCAAAAACTCTACCTGCTGGTCTGTGAACATTTTTCTGATCCTGAGAGCCAGAGCCAGATAGTCATTGCTTAAACATCGGTGCCTGATTTGAAATACGACAGTTCGCACACAGTTTGCTTGCAATATTGTATTTGTCAAATTAAAGCTCAGTGGTCAAAGACTATTCGTTGCAAAAATCATAAGCCGATCCTTGTTTTCATAGTCAGCAGTTGAGAGGTAAGCGGACAACCAATCCTCATCATACAAAATTAGTAAAAACTAATATGGATGAACTCTTCGGCCAACAAATCTGCGCCTGTTAATAAACCTTCTGCCACCAAAGAATCGCCGGATTCCGAAAAAGGGTCGCCTGGCAACGAGTCTGACGCGGGGTTTTCGTCTGAAACAGAGATTGCGTGTTTTACATCACTAACACAGTTGAAGAGACAAATCTGTGGAGTAATTGATTAGAAACAACAGATATTCATACATAGCTACATGTTCAAAAGGTCAAAGACAGAAACGTGGAGTTCACATGAATCTCTCCTCGCTGGGGCATATCGGGCAATAAGCTTCACGGATTTATGATTTGGGCGCATCACTTTTTACGTTGTTATATTTGGTAACACTCACCGGATATGAGTTGCTGCCAGAGAGGCGATGAGGCAAAGAACAAAGATGACGACAATTGACAGCTTCATTCCGCGGCTTTAGGCAATAGCTGATCTGGGAATAGGCAACTACAGGTAAGACAATGTCTTCAATAAGGCACACTTGCAGTGTAGGATGGATGAGTTTACATACCTGTGATGCTGTGTGAGGCTGACAGTTCACTCCAGACGTGACTACAGAACTGAAATCCTGGCCTTATATACCAGTACGAGATGTGTATGCGGTTGTTGCCACCAATGAAGTAAGCTAATATGGAAGTTGACTGGCCAATTTCTACACCAAATCAATGCCTGGCGATTGCATGTCAAATTTTAATGCGTTCCGTAACTGGTGCACGCAGGCCTTTGTGTCCCCGAGTATACGTGAAATGTCAGATCGATGTAAGCTCATGACATACTGACAGCCATAGTTATAGATTATAAACATTAATCTAGAGGAAGCCTCTTCCACTGTCGAGCCTGCCACTGCCTAAAGTTTTTGTGTTGCCCTAGTTGTGATAAGCACCGCCAAGCCTATGCCCACGGTGATGAAATCTGAGACAAAGAACAACAAAGAGTTAAATCTCCGTTTTCTGCTGCAACTTCACACCATGACAAGTCGATAAGATGCCCGAAGCCACGACCTATTGAGAGCAAAGGGTAGAAAACTGAAGGTAAACCACAGGCTCAGGGGAATATAGCAAGTGATGACAGTTGCAGAATCTATTCAACGGATCATGATGCAAATTTCAATCTAGGATTATCTGTCCCTGTTATGCGGGCTAACTGAAGGTCAAGAACTTTAAGTAGAGTATTATCCGAGGAGAGCTTAAATGCCGTGTGATTTTGACGTGGATTTATTATTGAAATATTCCACTTAGAATATTTTTGAAGATGTTATTCAAAAAACTTGACACGTCGCAGGGTCGACAACTCGCTTTAACAGCGCATTTTCCAATCATTTCAATTTCAAGTCAACTCATCCACAGAGAGCTGATGTCTTTCTCACATCCCTACCTGAGAACTATAGGTGAATGAGCTGTAATATCCATTAGACATGAAGGAGCCACAGTCAGAGAAGTTTAATGACGCACCCTTGGTTACGGAGGCGCTGACCGGTTTTAGTATACAACCATGCAAAATGATGTATTTTAGATTTGTGAACAGAGTATGTGCGATCGGCTGACTTGATCAGTACTCAGACTTTCCGAGCTAAGTTAATAAGCAGAAGTGTACTTCAACCACCCTCTTTACTCAGCCACATGTTGAGATGCTGTCTGCATTTTCTCCCCATCACACTTAGCCTGGATATGCCAACATCTTATGAGGGTATAAGAAGCTGGCACACAAAGTGTAACAAAATAAGAAAAAGTTTTATGTTGCAAATTATTTAGCATCTTAATCGCCTGCACTCGATAGCAGTTTCTGTGTAAAGCGACTCGGGCTTTTATCATTCGGTAGTGTCCCGGTGGTAGTCTGTCTGGCTCAAATATAGGATTGTTGCCCTGAGTAGCGAACATCCGTAGACAGCGGGCTCTCATGCAGCCACTGGATAGTGTGTCAACGTCGTTAAAAGTGCAGTCCCCAAACCAGCTAGTCAGCTGAATTATGCTGTCGATGCTCTTCTTGCTGGATTTTGTTAAGTGTCCATGGATCGTACTTAGATGGTGTAAAAAACAGCATTCAATAAATGTCACATAACGTTTTACTCTGATAGGTTTTGCAATTTTTTTTAGAAATGAGAGACGCTTCATCATAAAAATTATCCCCCTGGCTTTCTCTGTAGCATGATCAGTTATGAGTTCATGTGTTTGCCACTATGGAACCATTCACTCCAAGCATCAATAATTTACCGTGAGTCTTGCTTGATTAGACACAAAGTGTGCCTAGTACAGGAACTGCTGGAGCCGCCCATCAATGCCACAGCATGTTATGCTGCGTAATAATTGAAAATGAAGCAGAAAGTAAGGACGGTGTAAATAGAGTTTTTATTCTAGTGACGCGTGAGGTTTGCAGGAGCTCTAAGGAAACAGCACTCAGACCTGCTTGTCTTATCGTATAGGTCAGGAATCGTAGTGAAACCTAGATTCACCGCGTACCTTTAAATTGTATGGCGCAAAGATTCGGCGAGGATGATCATTAGGCTATGTTCTAATCATCTCATAAATGCCAAACACGAAACTGATCGTACCGTTGTGTTCAATTGTATCAGCGGTGATAAATCCGGCATATTGCCAGGAAACAGGACCTGCTTGTACCAGGAGACAGTCCTTTCTCAACAATCGTAGCACTTTCGAACAAAAAGCTTTATGGTCTTACATCATAAATCTTCTCACATAGGTGGGAATGTGTCAACGCCACACCTAGTCAGCTTAAAGCCTGCCAGAAGAAAAAAATCTCGGTAGTCTCGGAAATCTCGGTATTTGTTATGCTAATTTTTTCTGTTACTAACAAAGAGAATATTTTTTTGATTCCTTTCCACCGTGAAATATTCATCGTAACAAAGGCGAAGGATTGTTGTTAAGTGAACACTTGGCCTGTTGATGCAGATGCCAAACATGATTAGTGGAATTCAAGTGAGTGGGCTTAAAATATTGCTGGAAGTCACTTGTACCAGGTAGTTGTTGAAAAATTCTAGTAACAACTACATCTGCTGCATCAATATTTGCCAAGGGTTTGAAAATTATCAATTTCAATGGATGATTTCTGTGCTGAGTGACCGCCGTGCTCATGCCTCCCCTGATGCCAGTCCCTACGTCAGTAGTGCCGCTTGCGTGCAGCAGATGATCAGATATGGTTCTCTTAGTGATTGAATATTGGCAAAGAGTACCGTTGGAAGTTGGTTAGATCACTTCCTCTCGCCAGTGTCTAGTTCCTTATGGATTCCCACCTGATTGTGGCACATACGAACACAGTTATTATCATTTCCAACTTCTGTGCCTACCTCTGGCTGAGCCTGCCACTCTTTTTGTCTCTTGCATACTCCAAGTTTCTTTATCCTCAGTACTGCACACCACAGAGCATGACATCTAGCTCTGCCGACGATGAACTTGAGCAACATTGGAAGGCATTGAGCCGGGATGGATCAGATGCCGATCTGGTAAGTAATCTCGCAATGAGTGCACTCTAACTGGAGTCTCCATAGCACTCTATCATGCTGTCCGGGAAATACTGATATATCATCAGAGAGTTCTTTACTGATCAATCGGCCCATGAAATTGACGTACTATCCGCACAATTCTGTTGGCTGACCAGTCAGCCCCGTGGCGCCATAAAATGGTAGCAATTGCAGAATGTTTAAATATCGTTGAATTTATTATGTACTCGTTAAAAGACTCTTTCATCAGACATCATTCTCTCAATGTATCTGACAGTTGGTCTGATGGAGAAATGGAGCGGACATTAGACTTTGCCGCAAAGAATGTACACTGTCATTTACTATAGTTCACACACTTGAGATGCCCTATGAAGTTGATAGTTCAAACCTTGCGTGACTGCTGAACTGCAATCATGACCTTGTACACCAGAAGTGAGATGTAGAAATGCGTTCTCATAATGACCAATGAGACTATTACTTGCAGCATTTGATCGTCCAGTGGTTCCATATCAACTTCTCAATGTATGCCTCATGGCAGAAAATGGAGCAATGCACACGATATCATTGTGAACTATAAAGTTTGCATCACACAGTCAAAACCATGGCTCCAAATTGGACCTGACCAGATGTGCTGGACATCAATTTCCACCTCCATGAGGAAGTATCAGGCCAAGTCATGCTGTGGATAAGTGCACAGGCAAATATGAGCAGGAGGAGTGTAATAGTTCACTATGGGAAGCAGCCGTTTATATTTGGAGAAATACCATTACCTGCAATAACCATCAGCAAACCAGCTCGCAATGACAAAGTTAGTTTCTGTATGGCATTTGTTGAACATTAACGTAATGGTCACATTACTCTGTTCTCTGACTAATGGCTATGCCAGCATCAAAACTAATCAAAGTTCAACTATAATCCTCTAAGCGCTGAATACTATATTTGAGTCTTTTACCGCAACATAGTTGTAAATCTTACACAGCACCACGATCAAAATCTTCGCTATAGCCATGCTTGTTGCTGGGCTCATCTTAGTACATCGGCCGGTGTGGGACATAACTGAGCTATCAACATGCTGTACTAAACATGTCACCTATTTAGTAATGTATTTCCATATACCTTGCTGCTCTAGCACACATTAAGGCATCGAGGGTAATTGTCTGAGCTATGCCATAGAACTGCAGTGCTGGAGCCGGTTGGCTTCAAAACAAGAACCTTGCGCAGATATGTGGAAACCACGTAACTCTCGTAACCTTGTCTTGTTTGGTTAGATTCGGTTCCATCTGCCTTCCTAAATAATCATTCCTAGATGTCAGTTTTCAAATCTAATTTCAGATTCTGAAAGAGCATAATTTATTCATTCTCCTAAGCCTATTAATGTACGACAGCATGGCATTTATAGTATCAAATGTCATGTGGTAGAGTTATTTCAATATTTTTTAAATGGAAAAAATGATATGTCTCTATAGTTGAATACAAATGCCACCACTGTAAAATACAAGCCAGCACAAATTTGTTCAAATCATGAGAGCACAAATGCCTTTCTGTGGCAGAGGAGGTGGAATGCAGTGGTGTGCTGCTAAATGACATGTTTGTGATTTTTTAGTTCTGACTGGGAACTGTCCTCTCTTGCATGGTGCAATTTAGAGATGTTATGAGGATAGTACGGTACTCAGTGTGGTATGCGATTACCTTCGGTGTGTGCACGTATCCAGATAGAGTGTGGGATACGTCAAAACGAGTGCCATTACCAGTGCGGTGTAGTGCATTTACCAGTGAGGGACACAGGCAAGCGCTGGGCGGCTCACAGACATGAGATATCAGGTCACCCTGCAATCTCTTCCCAACCTCTTTATATGTAGTTTTATTTCGAAAAAACAAAATGAAACGAGAAGCTTTATCATAATAATTGCTTCATGCATTCTTTTACATCCAAAAATCCTACAGCGTACTTTTATGCCCCCAAATTGCCTCTCATCAGCCATCTTCTTCTCTCAGTGCTGCTGCGACCAAGATTCGCCTGGGATATGAATCGGTCAGTTTTAGCTTGCACTTGCTTTCAAAATACACATTTATACTGCATCACATTTTTACCTATCCAAAGCCTGAGAATCCGCTTTAAATCAAATACGTGGATATTGATGTAAATATGAGTGGTGTATAAAGACACACGCCACATGCCATCTAGTTGCACTGACATCTAAATGTTTGTTGATGATACTTTTTTTAATGTGCTTTGCGGTGTTAATAAAGAGGAGATGAGCAGAAATAAAGGGCGTCATCTTGGTCAAAAGAACTGCAATGCGGCCTCTAGTAACTTCTACATGCTAGTTGTCTTGTATTCCATGTTTTTTGTAGCTTTATTTCAATTCTGTCTGCTGGCGTACATCTGCTTCATATCATTTGTCTTGTGAATCTACCTGATTAGACTTCACCGCTTTTGTTTAGTTGTAAATAAACTGCAGGACATAATAGTGTATGGATTTAAAACATTAAGGGGACTTTGAAGCCTACATGATTAAGCCGTCGAGTCACAGGAATCAAGCCTACGAGCGCCTCCAACATATCCCAAGCACGTTTTCCTTGAGCCTGTGCACCTCAACCTATATGCATGACATGATGTCTCTAATACTTGCTGGCAGTACAGATGCAAGTTGTTCTTGCTGTAACTACTATTGAGGTTTCTATGAGAGTTGAAACAGGAATAATTGCCACCTTTGTTGTTGCTGCTTCAAGTTTTACTCACTTCTCCCCAGTTTCATACCAATTTTGTCACTAGCAAGATGAATTATGCTTGTAAATATAGCACTAGGATAGCAGTTTAAACATACTATATATTCTAACCCTGAAGCTTAGACACTATATGAACTATACCCTGGTTTAGATTCCCCGTATTATGACCACTGGGAACGTTTTGTTTTGAAGCTCTCTTTTCCTGGCACGTTAGACGCGCGTCTTTTAGACAGGGAACATATCTATATGTGAAATGCAAGGGGTGGAGCACGTAGCACAACATTTATTTTGTACTGTTCACAAAAATTTGATAGGGAGAAGGAAAACCACCACAAATAAAAGTTATTTCACTAGATATCAATCCACCATCTCTGTCTAAATCTAAGGAAGAAAGATGAAATGTGTTTAAATTGCAAGTCTCTCTTACGCGCTTGCGCACTCAGTAATAGCGTGCGTTACTGTAGAGTATGACCACGAAAAATATCCTGTCAACTATTTGATCAGTACTGGAAGCACTAGGGAGATACTGCCAAGTATGTACCTTTTCCTCCCGAATGTCACCTGACTATCTCATCACTAAGCACAATAAACGCAGCGTTATTTTCACTCAAGTGGTGATTATACCCACCAACCTGTGGCTAAAAATACTGGAGATTCATGTACTTGAACTGTGGGAGCTCATGGCTTAAAATCCTGATCTCTGCAGCTAAGGATGTATGATATTTGACTGTAACTCAGTGTCATTTAGTGATCTGATATTCATTGTACGAAAACTGAACTACATATACACAGGGGTATTTGTGTAACGGTTCTCTCAGATAGTTCTTGAAGCTTCAACAGCTTGCACAGCTTTACTGCAGTTCATCATGGTCAGCACCTAACAAAATCCAATCAGAATATAAACGGCAGCCACAAGAGAACATTAGAAAACCAACAACAGAATCTTTTGCAGCTGAGATATTGGAGTCTGGGAGGCTTTTGTCATTCTCATGTCAACAAGCCTATTCGTGTATAGTCCCGCTAACTTGCGTGCCTATTTGAACTCACTCCCGCTCACTCTTGCTCACTCCCGTACTTGCTGATGTACGAAGATGTACAGGAGACTGACAAAAGCTGCCATGGATGCTGGACAAGTAGGTTGGTGACAGCATCTATTAGCAAGTGGTAGATAAGTTGCTGGCTCAGGGATTTGAACCACGCTTTTCCTGCATGACAGTGCATTTTCCTATATCTGAACTACCATGGGTCACTGATTGCAGGTGGGATTTTTATGTTTCTATTGAGTTATGGACTAGCAAATGGTGTTTGCAATCGTATTCAGCAAACTTTGTCATCAAACATTAATCTGCTCACATCTGTATTGCCCCGAAGTTGTGTGCCTAAAACCAGTGGTATTACACCCTCACATGGCTGAGAGTGAGGATATCATAGGTTTTTTAGCTGTTGATGCCTTGATAAAAAAGCCTCTTGTTGGAAAATTTTTTCTTCATAGAACCATGGGATTCTCCAGAGGGGGGAGATTATGTAATGAGAGGATACTGTCAAGCCTTCAGCTTTGGACAAGAACTGTTCCATACTCATCTAAGTGCTCCGTTTGGGTGTGGGATAGTCTCGCTTCTGATACAGAGTTTGTGCTGCAGTTTAATTCTACATAATGTTTAACGCACCGATTGACATGCCGGCATTGCGCATTCCTGTCCACATCGCCACACCCCCCTACTACAGGTCTTAATTTAACGTTGGTATGAGCAAAGAAAGAACAAACAACAAGCTCTGTTGGTAGATCATAGCCGAAGCTGCGTAATGCGTAGGTCTGCTAATGAATAGATAGCAGTGCCAGGTTTAAAAATGTTCGTGTGTGAAAATTAACAGTAATCATCTTTCTTGATTGCGATATTCTGATGACACAAAGCTGAGTAGTCTCAAACTCCGAAGAATATTGCAAAATCAAAACACGTATCCACCATTGATCATCATCTTTAGAGAACTACCTACGGCCCATTCGGTAACTCATTTATTACCCGTAGGCTATGGGTAATAAATGAGTTACAACAGAATATGGTTACACGGTGGGTTTCTTGATCCGCCTGCGCACCGATAACTACAGACGATCGACGATTCAGTTCTCATGTAGCTTATACAAAGATGAATTCCTCAGTCACTATGACGGTGCATTTTTACGTGTCAGGGCTGGTGTAAAAGCCTAGAACTACGGCTCCGCAGCAATATCTGGTTGGAACTATCAGCCTTGCAGGACATCGTAGGTATGTATACTCATTCTTGCTGTGTTACAACTGTCCAGACCTTAACAGAACTCACAGTATTCTATTCTCTGATAAGTTGCAAACAAGCAGTCTCTCCGATCGACACTATGATTATCTCACCCCGTGCCATGCTTGTCATCTGCATGTTGACAGCAGTCTCACATCATCGAGTCCGCTAGGTATATATTTTTAGCAATAGCAATTTTGACCCAGAAAATTTGGATTTGTTAATACTTAAATTGTACCATCAAATATCCGATAAAATGCCATAGACCTTCAGTTTGCTGTCACAATAAACTCTCTCCGATGAAAAAGTCATTTTACGAGTACATAGTCATTTCAATGGTATTTAGATATTCTACATCTGCTACCATTTTCTGGAGCCACTGGGCTGACTGCTCAGCCTACAGATTTGTGCGGATAGTACGCCAACTTCATGGGCGGATCGGTCAGTGAAGAACTCTCTGATGATGTCTCAGTCTTTCCTGGAGAGCATGATAGAGTGCTATAGAGACTCCAGTTAGAGTGCTATAGAGGCTCGAGTTAGAGTGCACTCATCATGAGATTACTTACCGAATTGGCATCTGATCCATCCCGGCTCAATGCCTTTCAATGCTGTTCAAGTTAATCATCGGCAGAGCTACATGTCGTGCTCTGTGGTGTGCAGTACTGAGGATAAAGAAACTTAGAGTATGCAAGAGACAAACGGAGTGGCAGGCTCAGCTAGAGGTAGGTACAGAAGTTGAACCTTTGGACATTTGACTAGCTTGCGTGCGTTAGAAATGATAATAACTGTATTCTTAAGTGTGAAAATCACTGGGAAAATCCATAGGGAACTACATACTAGCAAGAGGAAGTGATCTAACCAACTTCCAACGGTACTCTTTGCCAACATTCTATCACTAAGAGAACCATACCTGATTTTCCGCTGCACGCAAGCAGGGGAGGCATGAGCATGGTGGTCACTCAGCACAGAAATCATCCATTGAAATGGATAATTTCCGAGCTCTTGACAAATATCGATGCATCAGATGTAGTTGTTACTAGAATTTTTCAAGCACTACCTGGTACGAGTGACTTGCAGCAATATTTTTAGACCACTCGATTGTATTTCACTAATCATGTTTGGCATCTGCATCAACAGGTGGAGCATTCTTTTAACAACGACCCTCCGCCTTTGTTAGAATGCATATCCTACAGAGGAGAGGAATTGAAACAAGATTATCTTTGTTAGTAACTGAAAAAATTAGCATAACACATACCGAGACCTCCAAGACTACCGATATTTCAGCTTCTGATAGGCTTAAAGCCAACCAGTTGTGGCATCGACACATTCCCACCTATGTGGGAAGATCTAGGAATGCAGAATGCAACGAGTCAATGCATCACTACGCTTTCTCACCTACACGATGAGATAAGCAGCTCTGAGTGCTCTATCTTTTTGAGCTCCCGCAAACCTCACGCATCAGTAGAATAACACGTTTATCCACACCATCCTTACTTTCTGCTTCATTTTCGACAGTAGTACCTGTACAGGACAGACTTAATGTCTAATCACAGCAAGACTCACAGTAAATTAGTGATGCCTGGGGTGAATGGTTCCATAGTGGTAAACGCATAAAATTAATACCAACCATGTTGCAGAGAAAGTCAGGATGATCATTTTTACCAGCAATGCATGCTGGAATTTCATAACTGATCGCAACGCGATGAGACCGCAAGGTGGTTGTAGGGTTCAGAGACGAAGTTTCAACAGTTACAGGGAGTTCAAATAGAACGATTGACCGCTTTTGTTTGCCTGCTCACTACATAGCAGTTTTGCAATTCATAGTCTGCTGAAGTCATGGACTGAAATTATTTATGTCTTATCGATAATGGTGAGCTTGCAGACTCAAGGAACTACGGTGTGGACAAACATTAGCAGGAGTTCCAAACATGTCTAAGTGTCTCTGTTCTTCAAATTTATGCTAGCAGAAATGGGAAGATTTGGCAATATTACTAAATCTGTCCCTACTCAAGGGTGGCAGAATCATGATGCCTGCGAAGTAGCAGGTGTGGTACAGGGCCTCAAATGCAGTCCCAGCAGATCTCTCAATTTCA
>ERZ1740065.2383-NODE-2383-length-11663-cov-10.712698_pt1 | contig 11663 bp, 9 predicted proteins | sample MGYA00581738_ERZ1740065 | MGnify/ENA primary metagenome ERZ1740065 (study PRJEB43018, sample SAMN04849749) | marine metagenome | isolation source: floating plastic debris | place: Pacific Ocean | collected 2008-09-01 | study: EMG produced TPA metagenomics... | reverse complement strand
GGTTCATTCAACAGCTGTATTATGTAGCGGGCCTGACGTTTTTCTCTGACCAAAATTGTGAAACTCTGTGTGGGATCGGCGGTGAACAGAGCCAGCGATCGCGCGGCAATTTGCCTCACCGGTTCCGTCACCGTTTCCGGTCGATAAAACACCACACCACCGCCCAGCGGAGCCGGATTCGCGTCGGGTTGGGGATCATCAGCCGGTACCGGCTGAATCAGCTGCTCGCGAAACGGCAACACCGTCCCCGCCAGTCCAGATTGGTTGACCCACTGCAGCGTGGCATTCGCCGCCGCCATAATGACATCGCTGCTGCGACCGGCCTGAGCCATGCCGACAAGGCGCTGTTGCTGTTGAGCGCGATCGCAAAACTGCTTAAAAAAGACGGGATCCGCTGGAGTAAAGGTCGAGTTAATCGCCTGGTTGGGATCGCCCACCCGTACTAGGTTCAGCGGCGCATCGGGCTGCTCAGCAGCAGCGGCTAAGGTTTTCAACAATCGGGTTTGCAGCGGCGATGAATCTTGCGCCTCATCTTCAAACACGGCGAACACGCGCCGCTGCCAAAACTGCCGCGCCGCCTCGTCGTCGAGTACCCGCAGCGCCGCCAAAATCATGTCGTCATAGTCGATCAGGTGCCGCTGCTGGAGCAGTGTCTGATACTGCTCGTACAAGCCTGCCGCAATCGTCAGCACGTCATAATCTTCGAGGTCATCCGCCAGCGATCGCGTCACAGTCTGGGCCAACTGCATCAGCGCCTCGGGCAACAGTCCCGAGCTTTTGGCTTCATGAATCACCGTCGTCGCTAGCTGGGGCAAAATCTCAGTGCGCAGGGTCGACTGTCGCCGCAGCCGTTCAGTCTCTTCGCCGTCGAACTGCCGCCCTTCTAACAGCCGCTGATACAGATCCGGATTGTCGACAATCCACCGCTCGACACAGGTGCGCACCAGGCGATTGTTCTGCGTCGGAGTCAACAGGGTGAGCGTATCGAGGCTGATACCCGACAGATCCGGATTGCGCGTCGCGATGGTCAGCGCTAAGCCGTGCAGGGTATACACCACAAAGCTATTGAGCGGAAACTGCAGGTCGCGTAGGTAGCGCTGCACTTTGGCCTTCAAGTTGGCCGCTGCCGAGCGCGTAAAGGTGACCAACACCAGCTGACGGTGCGCATTCAACTGATGCCGCACGATCGCGATCGCCGCCCCTGCCGCCATGCCCGTCGATTTGCCCGCTCCAGGCACCGCCGAGACGGCCAACGGCCCGCCGCTCCAGTCGGCTAAGGCCTGCTGCCCGGCGCGCAAGCTGGTTCGAATCTCGGCCAGCGCGGCTAACCGCTCCGGCGCGATCGCATCCTGCATCTCCACTTTTCCTCAACGATCGCGGCTCAAGCCCCAGCCATCATCGATGACATTCACAAGCTTGAATTGGATTCAATTTTAGGGCCATCTGCTCCAGCGCGAGCGTTATCGCAGCGGTTCAACAGCAGCAGGTGAATGCTCAGAGATTGCACAGAGGGAAAGCTAGAGGGCGAGGGGATAAAATTTGGACGGTCATTGAGCACATCAGATCAGCTCTAAGACGTCCCAAGCCCAAGTTGGGCAATGTCCAACCCTGACCGATAACGTTTCCCCTTGCAGGGTATCTGAAGGCAGAGTCCCTCGGATGGCTACCAAGCACGGGCCAGAATGGCGCGCTGCCAGACAGCATAGCCTTGGGCATTCAGGTGCAAACCATCGGTCGTCAAGTCAGGGCGCAGATGCCCATGCTCATCCTGAAATCGGGGATGCACGTCGCGAAACTCCACCCGATCTTGCTGGGCCACGGTCGATAGGCGGGCATTGAGCGATCGCACCCGATCGTTCGAGATTTCAGCCCGGCGCGTCGGCAGCACCGAATACACCACAATCTGGGCCTGGGGATGCTGCTGGCGGAGTTGGCGCACCGTTTGCCGCAGGTTATAGGCAATCTGGGCCTCTGGGACGCCGTTTTTGAGATCATTAGCACCCGCCATCAGATGAATCGTCGTTGCCCGCGTATTGGCGAAGGCCGAAATCCGCTGCAGAATGCCCGCCGTCGTATCGCCCGAAATACTTTGGTTGAGCCAGAGGCGATCGCGGGGGAGCATATCGGGCGGCAACCACAGCCCAAAGGAATCCCCCACGACCACCTCTAAGCGATTATTGCCCTGGCCACCCGCGATCGCCCGCGCTTCCTGAGCTAACAAACGCTGCCAGTCTTGGTAAGTCGGCTGACGGCTCGCCTGACTCCACTGATCGGCATAGGCATCGGGCGACAACCGCGTGTAGGAACGCCCTGACTGCAAGGCCAACCGTCGCTGCACATAAAGCTGCGAGCCCGAATCTGGACGGCGGCGACCATCCACCCGCGCCGGTAAGGGCGAAACGGCAGCAACATCCACCGGCAAACTGAACTGAGGCAGCTGCGCCGCCGGTAAAGGTACCGCTCGGGGCACCTCCGGAATATCAAGGGCCACCGGTGTCGTCACCGCTGGGGCAGGTGCCACGGAAACAGTCGGTTGTGATGCGGGGGTGGCAGCAGTTGAGGGGGCAGTAGTTGAGGGGGCAGCCGGAGCAACTGCCGTTGGCAAGGGCGACATGGCGCGGGGAACAGAAGGGGGAACCGTCCGGCTTTGTCGCGTCCGAGACGTCACCGCACAAACCGCCAAACGCTCCGCATTGGCCCCCACACAAAGTTCACCAAACCGAGGTGCAGTAGAAGACTCAGCCGGGGAGATCGCCCCCGCCGCCGTGGTTTCTGTGGCGGTCTCGTCAATTTCTGGCTGGGCCGCGATCGCCGCCATCGAACCGGATTCTGGCGTAACGGGAGGTTCGCAGTCCCCCGTCAAAGATTGAATTAAAAGTAAGCAAACTTCAGCACTCATTGTGGGCCACCGTGCAGCATGTTTCCTTTGACGCGGTGGCGTCTGCTTCTTCAGGAAAATTTTGCTGACGAATCGTTAATTCGATGACCGCCATTCATCCCCATGCGCACAACCGTCAACACAACTCGCCGTTGAGTGGGGAAAGCAGCCTTGTGTGCCCTCAAGCTTTCCAAGCAAGGCACGATGTGCATTTGCTGGCGGAGCAAGCAATTATAGCAATTCTCAAAGATTGAACGTTCGAGGTGATCTTGAAAACGCAGGGGCGCTGAGGGGCAGGGGAGCCAGATCGGCAACCTCGTCCCAGAACCTCGATATTCAACAGGACATGGTTTTAGCACCAGTCTTGAAGCCACAAAAAAGCCTATGAGTCGTGACTCATAGGCTTAAAGGCTATTCCAGCCGTCAGAGTGTTATTCAGCGGCGCAGGGATCAGCGGCGCAGGGGTCAGCGGCGCAGGGGTCAGCCGCACAGGGGTCAGCCGCACAGGGGTCAGCTTTGCCAGCACAAGGATCAGCGGCGCAGGGGTCAGCGGCGCAGGGGTCAGCCGCACAGGGATCGACAACTTCTGTATCCGTGCCAGCGCAGGGGTTGCCACCCGAAGCACAACTCACAGTGCCGACCGTTAAGGTTGCCGCAATAGCAAGTGCACCAAAATATTTTGCATTCATGGGATTTTCCCCTCAGTTTTAGAAATGAATTGTCTTAAACATGAAGACTGTACAGGGTGACTCGCGGAGACACCTGACGTCAATTAACCCTGCTTACCTGAGATTTTCCTGAGAAACGCTTAAGGATTTTGGCGGTCACCGAATTCAGGCCACCGCGATCGCCACGCCAAGGAAACCTCAAAAGCAGATTAAGAGAAGGTTAGGGTAATCTCTTGGCAATCGCAAGGGCGATGCGCTTAAATCACATCCTCAGACCAGAACAGTTTCGGTCAGCCTTGAACCTTGCCCAAGCCTGGCAACCGATAGGTGTTTGCCTCCCCCAACTCCTGACCGAAACTGGTCAACGTCTGTCGATTCGCAGTGAGGCCACGATCGCGCTGGCTGCCCCTACCTCTCACCGACCCAGTTTCAGAACTGGCCGCTGTCAGAATTAGCTTTTGAACTTGGGCATGGGTGCCCTGGGGGTAGCCACACGCGCCGGGGTTTGCCAGAGATCACTCAGGGTAGTGACGCGATAGCCCTGCGATCGCAACTTCGGCAAAATCAGCCGCAGTGCGGCAGCAGTATTTTTTGAGCGCGCCACGGAGCCCCCATGCAACAACAAAATCGCCCCCGGGAAAATATGCTGGGCCACATATTGGGCCGTAAAGGCAGGCTCAGCCGCACGCGTTAGCGTGTCTAGCGGCAGCATTGAGGCTAAGGCAAAGTTCGCTTCGTAGCCAGGCGCCCGCTTGAGGACATCCCACATGGGAGGCGTGTAGAGAGCCCGCCCCGGCCGATACCAGCGAATGGGATGGTCGGGCAGTTGCTGCTGCAATCGCTGGTGCGTGTCTTGAAACTGGGCCTCAAACTGAGCCGTTGATTGCAGGGCTGGCCAGGTATCGACCAAGCCGTGATTGGCCACCTCGTGGCCTTGAGCCACCATATCCGGTAATAGCTCAAAGTCTTGGTTGAGGTGACTGCCGATCACAAAAAAAGTTGCCTGAGCGTTCTCATCGGGATTCGATACACTCTGGTTATGGGTCGCGATCGCATCAAGAATCCATCGAGTTGAGCAAGGTGCCGATTCCTGGGGAATCGGCACATCGTCAATGGTTAAGGCCACGACGGCAGCATCGGTGGGTTTATAGAAGATGGCGTGAGGAAAAATCAAGGATAGATTTTCCACCGCTTTTTGAGGCCAACTGAACATCACCGTTTACTCCACTTGGCACCGATTTGTTCGCGAATATTTGCGAACAGTTTTTGTTTTTGCGCATAACTGTTGGACCGGTTACGGCGGTCACCCGTTTACCTCACTATTTTGTACGAAGCACTCGCTAGCGATCGCTGCTAGAGGAGATGCTTTCACCCCATTTTTCACCCTATGGCCAAACAGAGTGCCGGTCTCTTGATGTATCGTCTTCGCTCTCAGGAGCTTGAGGTTTTGCTGGTGCATCCTGGCGGCCCCTTTTGGCGCAAGCGCGACCTCGGCGTTTGGACGATTCCCAAAGGCCTGGTCGAAGCCGGCGAAGATTTGTTTCACACGGCCTGCCGTGAGTTTACCGAAGAAACCAGCCTGATTCCCCAAGCGCCGTTTTTAGAGTTGCCGGAAATCAAACAGTCAAGCAAGCGGGTCAAGGCCTGGGCCTTTGAAGGTGACTGTGACCCTACCAAGGTATTTAGTAACAAATTCACGATGGAGTGGCCGCCAAAATCTGGCCAGATGCAAGAATTTCCCGAGATTGACCGCGCCGGTTGGTTTTTACCCGACGCCGCCAAACGCCACATTCTCAAAGCCCAACTGCCCCTGCTAGAAAGCCTCAGGACTCAGCTACAGGCCTTGCATCTGCAGTTGGAGTAAGCCGACAGCGCTAGGGACAGACAAATCGCTGAATTTTGTCGGTAAGCTGGGAAGAGCCCCCACGCCAAACTGATGATGCTGAAATTTGCCCATCCTCAAGTCCGACAGCTAGCTGATCAGCTGATGCAGCCAGCCCTCATTCGCATCATCGACAATATCCGCAAGCAGCTGGATACTTCTGACTGGCAGGGCACTTATCACGAAACCCAGCTCTGGCCTGAGGACATGGCCGAAACCGCCCTACATCGGTTTAAAGCGCTGCAGGCTCAGCTCAGCACCGCGACCCCTCAGGCCGCTGACGAGATTCGCGACGAGTTAGCCCAGCTACCGCAACCGTTTCCGGGCTATGAGCTGCATTTGACCCACGACGAACAGGTGCGCATTGTCGATGTCTGGGAGCTCTGCTACTGCGTCTGTTTTGAGCAATATCCGATCGCTGCAGAGGAAGCGGTCACGATCGATCAGTCCCTCATTGATCGCGAAATTAACGATGTCGATTGGCTGGTGCTCGATCGCAAAGCCAAATCGATTGTCGAAGAAGTCTTTACCAACTTAGGGACCGATACCGCATGCTAGAACTCCACTGCCATACGACCTGCTCAGACGGGACCTTAACTCCAAAGGCCTTGGTGCAGGCGGCGATCGCAGCGGGCGTTAAAGCCCTGGCAATTACCGACCACGACACCCTAGCCGGTTGGGATGACGCGATCGCCGCTGCGGGTGACCAGTTGGAGATCGTGCCCGGTTTGGAACTCAGCACCGTGCATCGCGAGCGATCACTGCATGTTTTGGGCTACTACCCCGATCGCGCCCAGTTAGAGGAGCCTTTGCAAGCACGGATTCAAGGCCGCCACCGGCGATCGCAAGCCATGGCCGACAAACTCGCCGCATTGGGTTATCCGATTCAGCTGCCGCCGATGCCTGGTGACATGGCACCGGGTCGCCCTCACATCGCTCAGGCCCTCGTCCAAGCTGGACACATCACCCACCCCCAAGAAGCCTTCACCCGCTGGATTGGCGAAGGCGGCCCCGCCTACGTGCAATACGACAATTTTTTGGCCACTGACGGCATTCAACTCCTACGAACCTGTGGGGCGGTGCCCGTGTGGGCACATCCCTATCTATTTCGCGGCGGCACGGTCAAGACGGTGCTGCCCGAACTGGTGGCCGCAGGACTGATGGGCGTTGAGGTCTATCACCCCACCCACAGCCCCAGCGACATTCGTAAACTCGAAGAGCTGTGTGAGCAGTATGGCTTATTGATGACAGGTGGCAGTGACTATCACGGCCCAGCGAAGAGCAAACAGCAACCCGGGGTACGGCTCAATGAACTGCACGTGCCGCTGGCTTTATTGTCACCGCTCAAACGAGCCGCGGTCGCCTTGAAGAGATCGGCACCGACCGTCTCAACCTAACCTGAATCGCCGCGACTGACCCGAATGTCTGGTTTAGCTAAAAAGAACACTAGAGAATCAACCCTACCCCCACCTTCACCATGCTCTGTATTGAAGAACTCCTCACCCTTGAAGCCTTCCAACAGTTGCCGAAAGAACAGTTGGACTGGGCCTGCGATCGCGCCACCGAATTATCGCTCCCGGCTGGGGCCACCCTGAGCAAAGAAGGCGATGACCCCAGTGGCTTTTTTATTCTCTTAAAAGGTCAGGTCAGCCTGACGCGACTGAGTGAAGGCGTCGAAATGCCGATTGGGCAGAGTACGGCCCCCGCCTTTTTTGGGGAAATACCGGTACTGACCGAAGCGCCAGTGCCCGTCTCGGTTTACACCCTGACCGACTGTTATCTGTATCAACTCAACTGCTGCGACTTCCTCACGCTGCTGCACAACTGTCGCGGCTTTGAGCGCAGCATTTTTCGCGTAGTGCAGACGCGGACACGGGGGCTAGAATCCTTTCTGCGCGGTCGCGAAAAGATGGCTGCTTTGGGCACCCTCTCCGCTGGATTGGCCCACGAACTCAACAATCCTGCGGCTGCCCTGGTAAGAGCTATGCGCGATGTGGTGCCCGCCATTCGCGAGTTAGAGCACATGAACTTGGTGTATGGTCAAGCCCAGGTTGATCCCGCCCACACGCAGCAGTGGCAAGACACTCGCGATCGCGGCTATGAGGCCATCTTGAATCAAACGCTAGATGCGATGACCCTCAGCGATCGCGAAGACGAACTGCTGAACTGGCTCGAAGACTATGGCGTTGCCGAAGCCTGGAAACTGGCTGAACCACTAGCAGCAGGCGGCATTGAAGTCGCAACGCTAGAGCACCTCACTAGCCGCTGGCGCGACGAAACCGGAGCACTGCGAGATCAAGGCGTGCGCTGGCTGGCCCTCTCGTTTGACATGATGTCGATGATTAAAAATGGTCTACGAGGCGCTGAGCGCATTGCCGACCTCGTTCACTCAATGAAATCCTACTCTCACCGCGATCAAGGCGCTCAACAGCTAGTCGACGTACACAACGGTCTCGAAGATACCCTCAAGCTCTTTTCCTACAAGCTCAAGCAGGGAGTGAAGGTCTGTCGCCATTACGACTCATCCTTGCCCCAAATCTGCGCCTATGGCAGCGAACTCAACCAAGTGTGGACTAACTTGATCGACAACGCTATTGACGCCATGGCCGAGCAGGGCACCCTCGAAATTCGCACGAGTCGCGACGGCAACTACGTACGTATTGAGATGATTGATTCTGGGTCGGGCATTCCTGCCGACATTCAATCGCGCATTTTCGAGCCGTTTTACACCACCAAAGAAATGGGCAAGGGCTCCGGTTTAGGACTGGACGCCGTGAGTCGCATTATCCACAACCGTCACAAAGGCATGGTGAAAGTATGCTCAGAACCAGGCCGCACCTGTTTTACGATCTTTTTGCCAATTCCCAGAGCTTATGTCGAATCGCCTGAGGTAATTCGGGAGGCGATCGCGAGCAGTTGATCGCGCCGGGTTCCGAAAGCTGTTAGCCCGTTCAACATCGGTTTTCCATCTTGGCATTCCCTAGTCAACCGGACAACGCTGCGGTATCAGCTCAGCTGATCTGCTTCGGAGCGTTGAGCGAAAAACAGCCTGCCCCATGTGTGACCGAAGGGGATGGCCACTTAGTGTCTTTTTCAGCCAAGTACCAGCCCTTGCACATAGCAGGCTTGAGGGCCTGGGTATAACGCTATAGTTTGGCTAAAACGCATCTCATCAGGAGAGATTTCATGCAGCTGCAGTACCTGTACACCCGCCTCAATGTCGAGAATTTCAAAGCTTGCAAGGCTTTTTATCAAGATGTTTTAGGGTTGCCGATCAAGTTCGAAGATGATGCCGATGAGTATGTCGAATTTGATACGGGTGCCGTTCTGATCACGCTCTTCAATCGGGCCAAAGTTGCCGAGTTTGTATCTCGTGACGAAAGTCTCAGCTACGACCCCCATAGCGCTCAGGTCGTGCTTTCCTTCAAGGTCGATGATCTTAGGCAAGCGACGCTGGCCCTGCAAGAAAAGGGGATAGAAATGCTCGCTCCCCTCACCAGTTACCCGGAACGGGGCTTTATCTCGACCTGTTTTCGCGATCCCGATGGCAACCTGATCGAATTAGAGCAAATGACCGACATCATGATTAGTTAGATCAGCATTTGGAGGGAAGTTGGGGTAAGGAATTCGGAGTTTGGAATTCGGATTGGTAAGCCACTAGCACCAAGGGAATTGCTCAAAAATAGCATTCCCGATCGCAGGGGTTTGGCAATGCCAAACCCTGAACGACAATTGTCTGTCCTGGGGAGATAAGTTCATTGCAGACCCGAAGGGTAGACCGAGCCCTACAAGGTTGAAAGCTTTGAATTTGAAGTCCCCGATGAGAAGGGGACTAGACCCACAGCGACTTCTCGTTCGCTGAAAGCGTTCCTAAAACTAGCGCTCCGAAGTTCGGAATTGAGATTTTGAAATTCCGCATTCCATATTCTGCTACAGCGTCCCAACGTTTCCAGTTGCCCCAGCCCTCATTGCCATGACTAATCGCCCCCAAAGTTCGCTGCGCCAGTACCTGAATGACGATCGCGAGCGCCACGCCACCTGGCTAGAACTGTTTTTTGATCTAGTATTCGTCTTTGCGATCGCTGAATTAGCCCATTTGCTGCACAGCGATCCGACCTGGGCAGGCATCGCCGGATTCGCCGCGCTGTTTGTGCCCGTCTGGTGGCTGTGGATCGACTTTAGCTACTACGCCGACCAGTTTGATATCGATCGCGGCCCCTATCGTTTAGTCATGCTGGGCGTCATGTTGGGGCTGGTGATCATGGCCCTGACCATTCACGATGCACTGCAAGGGGGCTCGGCTGCATTTGCCGCTGCCTATACCGCGCTGAGGTTGGTCATCATCTTTTTGTACGTTCAGGCTTGGCGCTTGGTGCCCGAGTCACGGGAACTCACTGCCCGCTACACGATTAGCTTCTCCGTCGCCTTTTGTCTGTGGCTCCTATCGATCGCCGTACCTGAACCCATTCGCTTTTGGCTGTGGGCGATCGCCCTGCTGATTGAAGTCAGCAACGGTCCCATCACGTACCTGACCATTCGTAAGGTACCGACCCAAAAATCCCACATGGATGAGCGGTTTGGCCTGTTTGTCATCATCGTCTTAGGGGAGGCGATCATTGCTGTGGCTACCGGCGTTTCTGAGACGACCTGGCAGTGGCAAAGTGCATTGACAGGGGTAGGGGGATTTTTGACAGCGGTCAGCCTGTGGTGGATGTATTTTGAACGGGCGGACGAATCGACGATCAACCAGGCGCTACGCGGCGGCAAGTTGGCGCTCCTGCGTTCGTACCTCTACGGCTATAGCCACATCCTGGCGTTTATGGGCATTGTGGCCACAGGGGTAGGCATTCAGTTTGCGATTGAGGCGGTATCGAGTGGTGATTTTGGGGCCGAAGCGCGGACGGTGCTGTGTGGCGGCGTGGCCATTTTTTTGGTCGGCGTGACGGCGCTGCAGTGGGCCACGCCTCAGTCGTTACCCAGGGGCGTGGTAGGGGCACGGCTGTTGCTGGCGGCGTTGGCGCTGAGCATGATTCCGCTGGGGGTGTCGCCGTTAGAGATCGTGCTGGTGCTGAGCCTGTCGCTGGTGAGCTTGAACCGGTTTGACAATATTCCGCTACGAGTGGATTAGAAGGTGCTACGGACAGCAAGCGAAATTATAGATCTCCGCAAATTGACGATGGATTAGTCATCCCACTTTTCCACTGTAGGGCGATATAGCCAAGGCACAATTTTTTCATCACCTACAAATTTCTTGAGTGCCGGATCAGGCCAAATGTGTAGGATATCCAGGCATCCAAGTTCGGTTGCAACCTTTTCGATTGTTTCCCACTGTTTCATAAAATTAACGGCCCAGTCTCTGTAATTCATTACAGCACTTGAAAAGTCAAGCCCCGCAGAAAGCATTCTTTTGCCATTAGAACCTCGTGCGTTGATTGGTTCCCAGAAAAGGACTTCTGGTTCAAGTGCTAGTAGCTTCTCCAGATGTTTTGAAAAATCATCTTTCTCCATATCAGGAGGTGTAGGAGCAATCGCCACATAAATCCTACAGCCAGCCTGCTTTGCTTTATGCAGGGACTTTAAACGATCAGAAGGGAGTGGGGCATTGGGCTCTATTTTTCGGCTAAGATCGTCATCTAAATGTGGCAAACTCATCCCTACTGTGACCTTAGGATGAACTAATAAATCCAAGTCATTCAGGTATAGGGGACTCCTAGTTAGTATCCGAACCCTTTTTCCATGATTTGTTAATGCCTGAATTGACTGACGAGCAATCTTAGACACACGAAGATTTTGATATGGATCCGTCCCTGAGCAAAGAAGAACTACGCCTTTCCCTGATTCGGTTACTTTCCACGTACGTTTGCGTCGCACTTGCTCATCAAGTTGTATAGGCAGCTGATCCCTGATCAGAAGATATTGACCCCAATCCATTTGAGGATTTTGAATTCCATTTTCATGAAAATGAGGTTGACGCGTCCGTATTGTTGGCGTTGATGGCACGTAGCAAAAAGTACATCCATGTAGACAGCCAGAAGCGACATTCACCACATAATCACACAATCCCTTCTTGTTGAGACTGCTTCTTTGCAAAGGCGACAGAATCTTTTCAGTCCCTATGATTGGAGGCATAATAGTACAGAAGAACTTTCTGACATCATAGAGCAAGTGAGTTTAACAAGGATAAGTAGGTACGGCAGAAAAAGTTGAGGCATATAACGTTTGATCAAGTGGTCTT
>ERZ1740065.2381-NODE-2381-length-11677-cov-12.918258_pt1 | contig 11677 bp, 11 predicted proteins | sample MGYA00581738_ERZ1740065 | MGnify/ENA primary metagenome ERZ1740065 (study PRJEB43018, sample SAMN04849749) | marine metagenome | isolation source: floating plastic debris | place: Pacific Ocean | collected 2008-09-01 | study: EMG produced TPA metagenomics... | reverse complement strand
AGCGATTTCGTGTTTTTTTGTGTGTTCTTTAGTGTGTTCGTGTGAGCTAGTGAGAGAGCGTGAGAGAGTGAGAGAGAGAGTCAGTGAGAGAGAGAGAGTCTGGGAGAGAGAGAGAGGCGGGTCACACAGGCTGATATCACAACGTGACCCACAGAAGGTGGAGGAGATGCATGCTGCATGCAGCTCACTACCCACTGGCATTCACAATACTACCGTCATCAATAAAGTACGCTGCAATGGTGAGACGTATGTATGGTATGGCAGATCTGTATGCGCAAGTGTATATGGACAGGTCTGTATACACAGCAGGTTGATGGATTGACGACGTTACCATCGAGGAGGCAGCTGAAGTGCTGACATTGCAGATACTCTTGCTCTCTCATAAACCCTCGCAGCGGACTGGCCCACCCTTCAGAGAGCACCTGCAGCCACTGCAGGTCAAGCTTGGTGATATCTACGTACGCCAGAGATTCTGCTTCTTTCTTGACATTGTCAACGTTGTTGTGTGGTACGAACAGCTCCTGCAAATCGTAAAAAAAGTGATCGAAACCGCCATACATAGCAGCTAGGTACATAGGGATGCCTCAGCCTCACCTCAACTGCCTCGACAGCGGACCTGGGTACGATGCCGGCCCTCTCTAGAATGCTGACACACTGTTGTACGCAGTCATTGACAGACGACTGGCCTGTCTGCAGCGACAGCTCAGGGTTGTCTGGTGCCTCGTACGCCTGGTCAATGCCAGTAAAACCTGTAAAACAGTCCAGAATCCATGCTGTACTACTACCGTAACAGCTGCTATAAGAGCCATGATCAAATACAAGCTCATCTCTAACTGTAATCTCCCAACAAAGCAGGTGTTTAGGAGTGAGGGAGCTTACGCAACATCCTCCTGCTCCCAGTCTAAGCAGGTCAGGGCTATAGCTAGACGCCCCACAAAATTCTCAGTCTCTCAGTCTATCAGTTCGCATAAGACCCGGTGATTAAAGGAGGGTGATTAAAGGAGGGAGCGTAGGTAGGAATGTTCGGAATATTGATGGCTCCGTGAGTCACGGTGGCGCATGCATGTGGTCACCACACGTGACGCCAGAGTCACAATCCTGGTGGGTGAATATTACAGATAAGGGTAGGGAGGCGAGTGGAGCAGAATGGAGCAGGTTTTCTGTAATAGTGACCTTTTATCAGGCCAGCCCTGGCCTTCTTATACAGTCCCTTCACATCTCGCTGCTCGCAAACTTCCAGTGGAGCGTCTACGAAAAACTCAAAGAACGGCAGACACCACTGCTTGTGTAACTCTCTGGCGCCGTCTCTGTCCTGAAATCAGCCACACTGGATTTAAATTTAAATGATAAAAATAAAAACTAATAAGAGATATCTCAGTGTGCGGACGTTCAAACCTTTTTATATGGCGATATAAATGAAGTGATACAGACAACGCCACTGTCTGCAAACAGCTTGGCGACCTCGGATATTCTCCGGATGTTCTCCTCACGGTCCTCGGGAGTGAAGCTGAGATTCTTGTTTAGGCCTGTTCTGACGTTATCACCGTCCAGAACGTATGCTGGAATGCCTCGCGAGACCAGATATTCCTCCAATGCAAACGATATTGTCGTCTTCCCAGCACCAGAGAGTCCTACGTAGAGATTAGCTCATGATAATGTTGGGATAATACCACATAAAGTTTGATAGAGCAATGATGGGAGAGCCTGCTGATCTGGCAAGATGGTCGAACACACGTGATTTGGACAATAATCATGGCAATACCTAGGTGATAAAAACTTACAACAGTTCGTACACCTAAAACAGAGAAGGGGAAAACTTTCAGTTAGCTATGATGAAGCTCACGCTGAAGAGAATAATATACTCTTCAGTGTGAGCTATAGGCCTATCCTGCAGGTGCTACTTGTACCATCCAAAGCATCAGAGAATAGCACATATCACCAGCATTTCAATATAAGCATGAGGAAAAGAAGTTAGGACATGCTAACCTGTTAACCAGACAGTGCAGCCTCTAAATCCCCCACGCTGTCCAAGGACTTGACCACGTTTAGCACGCGACACATGATGGCTTTGGTATTGCACATTTGTTGCCTTCACATCCTAGCATAAGTTTGTGAAGTTTGTAATGCGAACACGCGTAAAGAGTAGGTACATACTGGATATGAGGAAAGTGGATGAATGAATGAAAGTCATACATAAGTGTAAGTATGCCATAGATTCTTATACCATACCACATGCCTACTTACGGTTTTTTGCTTCTTAACTTCACTCATAATGACGTGAACAGTTTTAGATGCACAGTACTGACGAGTTGAGAGAAGAGCGTTCTCACTAGCGGAGACCAAATGATTCAGCCGGCTTTCCTATCACAGCTTTACTATTGTGCTGGCAACCAGAAGCCGGTATGATTACACGCCTATCGAGGTATCGTACCTGCATTAAATAAATACGATAGGTTATAAGTACCAGTTGGCGTCTACGTTTGATACTCCGAAAACAATATAATCAAGCATAAAATGCATTTCAAATGACCAGAATAAGATAAGATGTAGCTAAAAATCTATAAGTTATTAGAAATCTATACTTTATGAGGTAAAAATATAATTGCTGGTGTATATGGGTCGTGCAGAACTCATTAGAGGAAAGAATTCACGCCGATCTATTTCCGAAATGCGGTCCAATTCTTAACGATCTTTTAAATTTCTTATGATATCTAATATCAATGATTTCGGTAAGTTTGTAGCTACATCTATTATAGAAGAAAGTAGTTATTAATCTTAGGATCAGGAAATCGAGAAATCTTCGCAGAAACTGCCCATTAATCTTGGAAAGGCTCTTTTTTACTCGCGGATGATTACGGAGAATGTATTCAAGTGGGAGTTGTGTTTCTCCAGAAATCATGTTCCGTAGCCGTCATCCTAGATAACTAGGAAACCCTTTTCCTGCTGTACGTCTTGGTCGGGATCATGCTCTATTGTTGTGATCGATGTTTTTGTTAACTATTTGATCCTCGTCAGGTGAATGAGATATCTTTGATTTCAAGAATCAACCCCATTTTGAAAGGTAAGAAGTAAATAACGCTAAATTTTACCTAAACTTGCACTTCCATATCACCGGTGTAAATTTGTTTTCCCGTTTTCTCTCGGTTTATTCAAATTTTCACACCCTTGTACTGGTATCCTATATATATATTTAGGGTCCCATTTGGTTCAACATTTATGCCTTATTTTTACCATGTATTGGCCAAATCATATGTCTTACGCAGTACTTTTCTTCCCCTCCAACAAAGTTACTAGTATGTCACCGACACCATATCGTTACGACAATTGATATATTTATAGTCACTTTGGTTAATGATGGTTGTAGGTAGGTTTTTTAGGTGCTTCTTATGTTATTCTCTCACATACCTGCGGCTGTGAGTCTACTTTATAGCTGTCTTTTGTTACCTATATCGGTTTGCTTTTGTGACCCATAGATCGTGTAGTGCTAAGTAGGTCTTATAGTCTAACTCCACATAAACTTTGCAGGTTTTTGAGGTCACAAACTCGTGTAAATGTATCGATTTTCGTCACTGATGAAAAAAATTGATCTAACCATTCATCATAGGAAGCGCTGAACAACCCGTTAGTTGATGCGCCTAATGAGATCTCATGTGGTGTTCCTGCCTCAGTTTCTAATGCAGTCTCTTATCCGTAGACATGGATTATCCACACTGTATCCACTATACTGGCAGTGACATAAGCCGCTCACTGCTCCCACGAGTAGAGCTATGCTGCCGCTGGCATTACTTGAAATTTGTTGTTTTTGTCCAGCTCTGATGTTGATAAAATTAGCATCCATTTGGTTCGATTATGCGGGTGGTGTTGCATTAATTAACTTGGTACTATTATTGAATTGTGCTTTTTCACCTGGTACTTTTTAGATCAACTTGTGGATGTCACCTGTTAGACGCATCAAAGATGGTTAAGTGTCAAGTCATACTTCTCGATCAAGAGAAATTCAGCACAGAAGTCTCGGTAAGCTTGGAGATATGTGCAAGTTGTGATGACCCTGCTGTTCAGTCTCCTCCCTTTTCTTCTGTCCCTCTCTCTCCCCCTTACCCCCCTCTCTCTCTCTCTATGTTTTCTGCCGCCCTCCTCCCTCCCTGTTGTTCTTTCTCCCTCTCTTCCTCCCTCTCTCTGCCCTTTCTTCCCCTCTCTCTCCCCCTCCTTCCCCTCTCTCTCCTCTCTCTTCCCCTCTCTCTGCCCTTTCTTCGTCTCCTTCCCTCCCTTCCTCTCGTTCTTTCCCCCTCTCTATCCCTTTTCTTCCCCTCTGCTCTCTCCCATTCCCTGTATCCTTCCTTCTCTCCCTCGGCACTCCTGTATGATTTTGTTGTTCCCCAGGTAAAAGTGCGGTTATGATTTTGTTTACCATCAGGAAGCGGCTGTTGGAGGGGGGAAGTATCGAGTTGTGGCATCCCATCCCGTTATCTCACTGTCAACATGTCAATGAAAGTGTTGATAGTAGTTAACTGTAGTTGCCATTCCTACGAGCGGTGAGAGCACATTTGCAATAGTTCGCATGAGCCCTAGATAATGTCTACTCAGACTATGGTGATAACAGTATCAGTCAACACGCTCAATATGACTTAACGGAGAACGCCAACTTTATGACTAAGTATGGAGACAAGTTGTTAGACAAATAAGCCTCTCCTATTGTGTGCCTAGTGCCCTGCCCGCGCAATGCCTCCCATGGTGTGTACAGTGCCGATTGCGTTGGCATGCTCCAGAGTTCAATTATGTCATTCACAATGAACTGTGCAGTCGTAAAAATGTTCATCCGTTTGGTTTGCAGAAAGGAGCTCTTGGCAAAGAGCTGTTTGAGAGCGTGAAGCAGAAACTGCAGCTGAGCGAAGAAGCCGACTATTTTAGTTTGTCCTACAAAGACTCCAAGGGTCAGAGAGTAAGTGTCGCTAGTCACCAGCACTTGTAGTAACCAATGACCTAACGGTGTGAAGGTCAGACTGCTTACGTCTGCTGTACTGATGGTCTGCTGCACTGATGGAGGGATAATGTACCGGCTGACTAGGTGTCACTGCGATCAGTAGAGGCAGCCTTGTGCCAAATTACCTGCCAACTGTTCTCACATATATAATATACGTATACAACTACTAACTAGGTTGTGCTTTGCAGTGGTGGCTGAACGTCGAGAAAAGAATCGACAAGCAGATCGAGAGTAATATCCGTGAGTAGCCATTTCCACCATTCCCTCTCTCCCCTCACGGCTAGCTGTGCAATCGCTGGCTAGCTGAACCTTCACTCCGATCCCTCCCTCCGAGGAATGATAAACTTCTGATATAACTTCTGCATTTGTAGAACAACCGTACATATTCTTCTGGGAGGTGAAATTCTATCCGCCTGTACCTGAGTACATAAACGATGATATGACTAGGTAGGTGAACTACGACATATGTCAAACTCTCGCATTGCAGTCACTACTTGTGTATAATGATGACTGCGAGAGGCGGGTGCTTTGTATAGATGAGGAGGTGTGAAAAGAGAGAAACTAGCGCAATGCCTTTTAGTTTTCTGTGTCACAACACATCTGTTCAGCTGATGGGACTGGACTAGTGCTGCTAGTCACGTCACACTGCTCTAGTGAGATATCACAACGTGACGGCAATTTACTCTCGTAGACAAGCTCTCAATGCTGTGCACACTCCTCATAGCTACTCACTCTAAATTCAATCAACTCACAACTTCTCTGTCTACGTCTATGCGTCATGATGTCAGCATTGTCAGCGGTGTGTGTCGTGTTTGGAATGCCGCGTACGTTGAACCTGTCCTGTTGGCTTCGCCGGGCGAATCTAGCAATACGTAGTAGTGAATGCCGCTGAGCTCTCCCTTGTTTATTGATGATGAATGGCCGTGCAGTTCAGCCGGCTGTGTATAATTGCCGGCTACGTCTGCGGAGACTGTGACCTGTCACTCTGTCATGCCTCATTTGAATCCAGTGTGTAACTGAGATTTCCACTTGGCTCCTCTGCCTCGGTGATTAATCCAAGAATTGTCTTTGTTTGCCTGCTGGTCTTCATGTTCCTGTAGGAGTGGTGTGATTCATGGCAATGATGCTTTCCCCCTGCTGCGATGTTTGTTCTGATATGTCAGCAATGACATCATCAGGCCTTATGTCAGTGTTAGTTATGTCTGCTGCTTTTGTACAGATATCTGGTAGTCCTCCAGATCAGGAAGGATCTGTTCGACGGCCGACTGCCCGCATCATTCCATACACTCGCCATTCTCGGCTCCTACACAGCGCAGGGAGAGCTGGGAGACTTTGATAAGCAACTACATATCGGCATAGAATACCTGCGACAGTACAGCTTCGCACCGTATCAGAGTGAAGAGTTGCTCATGAGAATAGCTGACCTCCACCGCGCTCACCGGTACGTTTCCCCCTCGCTCTCTCTCTCTCTCTCCCTCCCGCTCTCTCTCCCTCCCTCACTCCCTCCCTCCCTCATGCTTTTGTCACCATCATTTTATTACTTATTCCCTGTATTGTTTTTTCGCTATCTCCTTATCCTGTCTCCTTCCACCTCCCCTCTTCTCCCTCTCCCCTCCCTCTATTCTCCTACTCTTCAACAATTCACTATGAGTGATGTCTTATCGTAGGGGGATGACTCCGGCAGAAGCTGACCTCTATTTCCTACAAAATGCCAAGAGAATGGCGCTATATGGTATGGATATGACGAAGGTGAAGGACGGTAAGAATCAAGTGATGTTCGTTGGCGTCGCGGCCAGCGGCCTCTTTCTGTATGACAACAACCTGCGGATGGATTCGTTCAAATGGCCGAGAATCATTAAGATATCGTACAAAGCGCAGACGTTTCTCATCAAAGTACGACCGGCAGAGGTACAGTACACATGCTCCCAGTCACTGCTGGCTGGTGTGAACAGCGTGTCAGTCTCTCCATCTCTTTATTACGCAGTATGAAAAGAGTGAGAAAGTGCTCGGTTTCAAACTACCAAACCCTAAGGAGGCCAAGCGACTGTGGAGAATCGCGGTGGAGAACCATCAGTTCTTCCGTCTGAATCAGGCCGAGACGGTGGAGAGCAGCACATTCGGAACATTCGGCTCTAGGAAATGGCGCATGTCCGGGCGCACTCAGGCCCAGCTCAAGAATTCCAGTACGTCTGCCAAGTGGGCTGCCCCAATAGTCTGTCTGTTTGTTGGGGTTTCCGTGAGTTTTCCATGCCTAGCAATGATGCGTTTATAACTGCCAGGCACTCCAAAGAATACGATGACCAGATCTGGTAGCTACATGTCCCAAGATGCGTACCTTGGTGGGCAGAACTACAGTGCCGGAACGCTGCCGCTAGCGACGCAGCAGCGTGAGGAAATGGACATGTCATCACACTATAACACATACGGCGTAAGTGAAATCACCTGTCCTCCTCCACTCCACACCTCTCCCCCCCTCCACACCTCTCCCCCTCCACTCCTCTCTCGTCCACTCCTCTCTCGTCCACTCCTCTCTCGTCCACTCCACACTCCCCCCCCCCTTTACGGGCGGTCATCCACAATATTAGTGTTGAAGAAATATTCCAATGTTAACTTGACTTGAATTGTATGCCACTGTCGAAGTTAATAAACTAACCAACTCGCGCCATTGAAAGCTTTAACTGATTAAAATTTGAATAAATGCTGCTGCGTCAATCTCAATTTATAAGTGCCTGAGATACATGAACAACTGTTACCCACCGACCGTATCTACTACTGCTCTAGTGGCGTCTAGTGATTGTAGCAGTGACTGATGGTTCTGCTGCTGCACGTTTATCAGAGTAATTGCTGCTTATGCTCCGTTCTCATAATGCACCTGAATGTCTAATCCAGTGTTTACTGCGGGTCATGGCAGGGTCACCGTAACGAGAGAAGGATTGTGGGATACGACGATCAGGGTCAGCCGATATACGAGGATGAATTGAACAACTCGAGGTTCAGCCGGCCGGCCGACGGTTCCATACTCACTGCTGGCCAGTATCAGAGCGAAGATGACCTGCTCGGTGAGCGAGGCTACAACGCCGAGACTGGCACGCTGTCCAACATGGCCGCCACCATGGACAGGCAAGAGAATGGGCACCAGCACCAGCCGCCCAATGAGTACGAGTCGTACGATGATATTCAGAGACAGGTGAGTAAGAGATATCGATGTCGTCTCCCCTTACTCCGAACCTGCTCTCACCATGTGTCTACTATACAGAAGCAGGCTCCACAGTATACGAACGGAGTCGGAGAGCTGCCGATGCCGTTCTTCAGCAACGAGTCAGCTGGCGTGGCTCCTAATGGTATGGTAGACTATGGCGTTGTGTTAGACATCATGGAGCGCAGCGAGAAGAGATTAAGGGAGAGGGACAGCAAGCTGAAGAATCCAAGAATTGCGATTGACACGCACGCTGATATCGATGATCAGGTATGAAGTCGATATTTCACTTTTTTCTCTTCTCCCAAAGAGATGTTAGTCCCGATTAATTCTCTAAACAACCTACCAACCACAGCTCTCTCCTCTCCTACCTCTCTCACCATTTCTACTCCCTCTCACGCCTTCTCAACCTCTCTCCTCTCCTACCTCTCTCACCATTTCTGCTCCATCTCACCCCTTGTCAACCTCTCTCCTCTTCCCTCTCGCCATCTTTCCTCTCACCTGTCTCTCATCTTTGTTCTCTTCACCCTTTTCTCTCTATCCTCCTCTCACTCTCCCCTCTTCCACTCTCCCTCCCTCTCTTCCTTTTATCCTCTCTCCTCCCCATTATTTCTCTCCCCTTGCCCTCTCTTGTCCTCCCTCTCCCTCCCTATCCTCTCTCTTCCTCATCATCTACCCATTTCTTCTCTCCTCTTCATGCTATCCATTTCTTCTCTCCTCTTCACGCTATCCATTTCTTCTCTCCCATCCCTCTCTATCCCATCTCTATCACTCTGGTTAGCATTCAATACGGAACTCTGCTCTCAGGAATGCAGCTATAGCTGTAATATAATCACGTCAATGCCATAAAGTATCACATTTATCTCTTCAATCTCAGCCATCGCTATTCCCTGGGTAGATAGTAGCCAGTGACTCCGAGCCAGTCATCTTGTTTACTAAGTAACTCAATTGTCTACAGATGCTGCTTGATGCCATCCTAGCTGTAACCGGCCTGGATCCGAGGCTAGAGGTGGACAAGATAGTCATCAAGACTGAGGAAGAAGCGCCATAGGCAGCGTCACGGATCTACACCATCTGTTTATGATATGTCAGTAGGGGAAATACTCTGAAGGCTACAACTGCTCATCTGTAAAGTTTGTGATTGTCTGTGATTTCTAGTATAAATGTAATAATAATATCTCAGTGTAACGGACTCACTAACATCGTCACAAGAGTCCGACAGAAAACAAGTTTCCTCTTCAGAATGTACACCCAATTTCTACTGCCATCGAATCACATTGAAATCTAGTCTGACGTATCAGCTCGACCGTTTCTGTTTACTTTTATCAATTCCGTGTGCTAGTATTTTTTCTGTACCATTTGATTCCATTCTTTGGTAGTGGCGCGTATCGCATCATCAATTGTAGCAGACGTGATTACACTTGTACAGCCCGCTAGAGTGCTAGTAGTCAGTCCTAGTAGTCCAGTAGGAGCGTGTACTACTGGACTAACGCCAGAAAGTTACTGAATGGACTCACCACATTACCATACTACCATGGCTCTCTTATAGTATCAAATGTATTTTCCAGTACGAGTTCTTAGTAAAGTAATTGGGTAACTTGAATAAAACTTACAAGAATGATTTCTGTTTTTCTTTTGTCACTCGTATCGCAGGAAGTTGTTCTGTTTTCAACCTTCTATCATTGTTCAATGAACAGTTTGTACAGTCGCGTGCGCATGCATGTGTTTCCAGAATAGTAAATCGTCCTGTTATCCACTTATGACCTACCCCTGTATTTCAGTAGTTTGTGGATCGAATCCACATGTATGTATGAATGAATAGAGAAGTCTTCTACAATGTATATGTACATGCAAGTAGAGGTCTTACGAGCTGTCGATTATCTTACTTCCAGCTCGAGCTCTATTGGTACTTGATCTTGTCATACTCTTGATACCCTTGGCCTTGGTGGATATATTCTCTATCTCACTACACATAATTCAGTGGGAGGAGACCCTGGCAATGCAGTTCTGTTCAGACTGTGCAATTATTATGGAGAAGACAATTCCACGGCTAAAAAAATAACGCCCGTCTGCTTGCTGGACCATAAAGCGAGATACTATTCATTTGGAGTTATCGACTCCTGTACGCCAACACTACCTCCGTTTCTACTTAGCTCTCAAAAAAGATCGGAAGGTTTAGTTCAGACCCTAAACTGTTCTCGACGTTGTAGCGTCAGGCTAATCTGTCGACCTTGCAGCAACCGGCCGGTGCATGCATCACAAGTGATGAATTCACCACTTTTGCATGCACGGATGGTGTGACTGTTCTACGCTAGGACACGTTCTGTCACATGCAAACCACGACAACCAGCGATATGTCGCATCAGAGTATTTGTGTGAACACTACACCATTCACTGATCAAAAGCCTGGTACTAGTGGTTTGAGAAAGAAAGTAAAGGTATTCCAACAGTCTAATTACACGGAGAACTTCATCCAGAGTATATTGGAAACGGTGGGAAATGAACTTCAGACCGGCACACTCGTAGTTGGTGGAGATGGACGGTATTTCTGCAAAGAAGCGGTGCAAAAGATCATCTGCATGGCTGCAGCAAATAAGGTAAGTGTATTAATAACCGAGATCAGTGAGCTTACAGGTTGCTTTGCACAGTTGATGTACTCCTGTGTGCTTCACTGTATTTAGGTCAGGAAGGTCATGGTAGCCAAAGATGCAATCCTATCAACGCCTGCAGCCTCATGTGTGATCAGAAAATACAAGGCTGTCGGTGGTATTCTTCTGACAGCGAGTCACAACCCAGGCGGCCTGGAGAACGATTTTGGTATTAAATATAACATTAAAAATGGAGGTAAGCCTTTTCAGCTTGTTGCGGTAGTAGCTAGACTAGCTGGCTATATCGGCTTGTTTAACGAAGGTCCATTCACTGTTCCAGGCCCAGCACCCTCATCTGTGACAGACAAGATGTTTGAAGTAAGCAAGTCATTAGCTGAATACAAAATATGCTCAAATATGGAGGTAGACATCTCACGTGTCACCACCCACGAATACAATGTCGATGGAGGTATTTTCACTATTGAAGTGCGTACGCCATTTCTTCTGTACCCATATAGTTGGCCGCACAACATTGTTACTGGTACTCAACCTGTAGGTATTCGACGGAGTACACGACTACACGGAATATATGCAGGAGATATTCGACTTTGATGAGCTGCGTCAGCTACTGGCCAAAGGGGACTTCCGTCTGCTGCTCAACTCTCTCAATGGCGGTAATCATATTTTATCGATGTGTTGCCACCTCGAATTGTATGTTGAGAGAGTGAAACCAACTAAAAAAAACCAATAGATCAGTAACTGAATATCGCCGTAGTAGATCAGTAACTGAATATCGCCGTAGTAGATCAGTAGCTGAATATCGCCGTAGTAGATCAGTAGCTGAATATCGCCGTAGCAGATCAGTAGCTGAATATCGCCGTAGCAGATCAGTAGCTGAATATCGCCGTAGCA
>ERZ1740065.2380-NODE-2380-length-11679-cov-11.927994_pt1 | contig 11679 bp, 17 predicted proteins | sample MGYA00581738_ERZ1740065 | MGnify/ENA primary metagenome ERZ1740065 (study PRJEB43018, sample SAMN04849749) | marine metagenome | isolation source: floating plastic debris | place: Pacific Ocean | collected 2008-09-01 | study: EMG produced TPA metagenomics... | reverse complement strand
GCATCAGTGGCGGCATCAGAGTGCTGAAAGCTGCGCATCATCAGAGAGAGGGAGCGGATGGGCTGCGAGCCACTAGATGAGGATGGTGCTGTTGACAGCACAGTTGGACAGCCGTCTGATGTCTGCAGATTTGACGTCCACTTAGACAGCAGCTTGCCTATAATACATTTGATAGTAAGATTTGTCTTCTCTTGACATATTATGATATAAGGGAGCAGTTTTACAACTTACTGGCTCGATTCAGTTCGCTGTCGATGCTCGCAATTGCACAAGGTAAGTCGAAGCTAGAAGTCGTCTTCCCCTCGCTTTGTGAAGGAGAGGTTCCACTTTTTATGTTGAAATATTCATGCTGGGACAAGAAGTCTGCACTGTCTGCATGGACGCTGATGTTCTTCATAGATGAATCTGCATGATAAACAACAATGATGAGGCAAAAACAGGAAATATTACAGAGAAAACTCTATGAAAATGCTGGGGAAAACCCTGAAGAGATTGTAGAACTTTTTTATTAGGATACTAGGAGTATTTCTTGGATTTCCGACTGAATTTATATAGAAAGCTATTGCTGATTTTCTGTATCAGTTTACCCGATAGGCCAGCCAGACCGGAGTCGGATGAAGCACCCATCTGCACTGATCTGTCCAGCTCGTTGTACTTGTTCAGCTCCGTGTAGATGCCAATTTTGAAGGTGAGCTGATGAGCCAGCCTTGTCAGGTAATCCTGACGCAGCAGTACAGTCTGACGTGAGCCTCGGCCTCTCACGCTCACCATGAAATCCATAACCTGCCAGAATGTGCCACAACGTCACGTCACAACAAACGTCACATCACAACAAACGGCAGGAGAGCAAACTTTTTTTGAGATAGATAATCTGTGAGATCCTCACGCATAATTAGGTGTACATTTAATGCACTGGGTTACAAGTTGTTTTTGGATCATTCATTCAGTGACACACATTCAGTGACACACATTCAGTGAGTATTCCAGCAGAATGTCCAACAATAGAGCTGCACAGGTCAGCTATCAGAGTTAGGATGTGTGACGTACCTGGATCATCGTAGGAATACCTGGATATCCACACAGCTTACTGCTGTCGATGTTCATACCAAAGCTCTGCCGGTAGCTCATCTCAAATGACAGCAGTGATAGCTTTCCCTGGTTATTGGACAGCAGCGTCTTGACAAGGTGCGCGAGGCGCAACAGCGGGTGGAGACAGATCGTCCCGCATTGCTGGTCCTCTCTTATCTATAAACCAGGCTTTCGAGTGTTTTTGAGTTCAATATACCAGCAGAGGAGATCGGCCAGTGGCGCCACCTACCATGATAGCAGGGCTGAGCTCATGCCTCATGGCTACCAGGTCTGGACAGTCATCGTAGAGTGAGGTGAACCTCTCAATGAATCTTGACAACCTCATCTCACCATCACTTCGTTCGAACAGCAACTCGAAGCAGCGCCTGGCGAGGCATTCCAGGCCGGTTCTGTCGTTCATTACTATCACATTAGTATCCCCTATCGGCTTTACCTACAACAAACCATAGTTACCAACAGCATCTGACAACAGATGGAGCTGCTCAACGTAGACATTGTTTTGAACTGACATAAGCAATGTGAGGTATCTTGGCGATCAGGTCTTCCAGCGACTCGGCCTCATACTCCTCGATGTGCACGTTGTGACCATAGAACTTGTGGAACATTGGCCCGAGTTCTCTGATCTCCACACAGTTCTGGGGGGCCACCTTGAGCAGGTTGATAATCTGCTCTGCTAGCACTTTAAAGAGCTCAGGCTTTGTCAAGCTGATGTGCCTCTCCTCTCCACTCTCGGACACCTGCTCCAATGGAGAAACACTTGTCGGTAACGTAGGATTGGCCGAGAATGGAAATTGTCTCAGCTTATGTTCATGAACAGAACGTCACATTTGTACTACAGAGAAATTCTCTACTGATGACTGTAGTGAAACGAAAACACCTCCCAAACGATGCCATGACGTTGGCAGTGGCAGTAGCAGTGGAAACTTACAGTGATAACATCTGGTATGGCCTCGAAGAGCTCAACCAGCTTGGAGAAACCGTAGTCAGCGACGCGGCACTGCCTGCCGTAGTGATGGTGGTAGGAAGGAATGAACTTATTAAACGGCATACTGCACTGTGGGCAATTCTTCAGCAGATCGATCACTTCATACGCAAACTGCCTCGTCTTCTCCATCTCCTCCGCTGTCTGGTCTAAAATTCATTTAACGGAAAGTAAGCGATAGGTGGTGTGGGGATTGAAGGAGTCTTTCCATTGTTATCTACCTTTCTTCGGTATAGAGATGGTGATGTCATCATCACTGCCAGACACCTGTACCTGGCTGTCAGATATCTCTGTCAGCATGTCCGAGATGTAGCAGACGCCAAAGTTTGCCATAGCCAGGTCATTGCCAATGACCTGAAGAGGAGGAGTAATTTCTTTGGTGTTTGACAGCGAGACCCCTCTCCAAACCCCCTCCTATCTGAGTATTACCTCGGAGTATAGCTCGGGAAAGTTTGACACGGAACACTGCTTGTCGGGTTGGGCCTTGAGCACTCGCAGCAGGTCCGCAGTAAATCGCCTGACATGTATGCGGTGCGTCAAGTAGAGCACGCGCTGATTGCCAGTTCCCAGGATCTAACACAAATCACGAAAGTTATAAAAAACAAATTGCCATTGACTCACTACAAATGTGTCATCGTATAGGTGGCCAGCACACCTGCAGAACGTGGGGTATAGCTTCAAACAGCTCCTGCAGTTTAGTGAAGCCAAAGTCAGCGACTCGACACTGCCGGCCAAAGTGATGGTGGTAGGACGGGATGAACTTGGAGAAGGACATCTGACAGGCCGGCATGCGTTTCAGTAGATCCACCACCTCGCGACTGAACTGAGACAACTGCTGAGATATCATCACACAACTCCTTGCGCTGCTCGAATCTACAAAAAAGCAGCCTGACAACCGAGGGATTGGCTACATGGAAGGGGAGGGTGCCAATATCAGCCTACCTGAGCTGATACAGCTCACATCACTGAAGCAGCTATCAGTCGGCGAAGAGCACCTGCTCTCATTCCAGCACACCTTCTTGATGCCGTGTTTGTTGGTCTTGATGCAGATGTTGGTGACACAGGTGATCAGGTGTTCCAGCGGCACCCCACCATCGCCAACTGGAGCCAGCTTGGCAAACGCAGCAGTGTAACAATGCGTGAAGCTGTGATACAAATGAAAATAGGTCACAGTCCATAGCATAAACACACATAGACGTAGAGATTTAACATGGACATGTGGTCTGTACCTCGCCAATGGCAGGTGGCCATTGTGCAGTTTGACAAGAGCATGCATGTTTTCAGTAAATTTACTCAGCTCTATTTTCACGTAAGGCAGCATACCAGACTCTTCATACAGCGTGTACTCAGTCTGTGAGCAGTGAAACTTGCAATACAACTCATCCTGAACCCCGAGCTGAAAAAAATTCGTGGAGCAAGCAACCGATGCGAACAAGATGAAGGTCTACAAAAAAGACGAGGGGGTGCCATATGTAGTTAGAGCAGACTAACGGTGGAGCCGATCTTCTTATATAGTTGCAGCGACGAGGAATCTCCTATGGACTGGAGGCAGACCATGCGCCCCTTACCAGCCTGGTCTTTGATGTCGACGACGTCCCTCATACTGTACAGGTCCGACACGCTGATATTACGGTGAAATCTTTAATGAGACGCATAACTGTCAGTCGCTAGCAACTAGAATTACCATAAAAGTGGAAAATTCAGCGGAAAAATATTTAGCGATTTGAAGGAAATGAGTAATGATAAATACAGCTAAGTTTCCATGGGAGTTGTCTCACCCTGACAACTTTTTTGAGTTGTCATCTCTCTCTCCGATGATCATAGGCATGTTTGTGACTCTATAGATGCCAAATATTCTCTTTGGAGAGGTATTTCCACTCCATTTTTTAATCGACTCCGTCCGCAAAGGCTAACATTTTTTCTTGTTATTATGCTCATTTTGGGAAAACGATAAATATTTCTACTGCTAATGATTCCACTGTTACAGTAATCTGCGTGACATACAACAGCTAATACTAACCTCCTTTCATACAGTTCTATGAACTTGAACAGCGGTAAAACGCATCCAGCCATGCCCGATAAAATGCTGGCTACTTCAGACCTGCATGATGTAGGTGTGGAATGATGTTACCTACAGCCAGTATCTCAGACTACTTCTATAAAAAGTTGTCATTACCTGACTCTTCTGTCGTTGTTAGTCGAGTTGCTCGAATACATGGCCACGTGGATCCGCTTGTAGCCAATCTTCTTACGGTGACATTGCGAGATGGCATAGCGTGCTGACTCCTGATTGGGCAGGTATACAATGGCCATGTTGGAGGAGTCAGAAGGGCGTGGCTGCACCTCCACACTAATGACCTGCAATGGAAAGCTGCTCATAACTTGATCCGACGAAGATATACAGAGATGGCAACAACAATTACGATGGTCTGACCTGGACAAACTGCTGGAACATCTGATGGAGAATTTTCTTCCACTCGCGAGGCGTTATGTTATAGTCAAGGTTTGTCACAGACAGAGCAACGGCTGACGCAGGTCTGGGCTGAGGGACAACAGTGGCACGGCTGCCATAGCTTTGACCAACGATTGGCCGAGCTCCAGGCGGTGGGTCCCCAAATACCAACGAACTGCTCACTGACGACAGGCCAGCAGGCTTCCAGCTGGCCGGGTTGGGTGGACGTGCGGCGCTCTGTACTGGTGGTAGAACCGCTGCCGGCCTGTCTGGTAGTTTATAGTTGAACCGCTGCCAGTCGCTGAGAATAAAATATTCACTGGTGATGTCATGACATAGAACCTCCTACTACCCGATTGCCATCTTTGATTTCCACTAGCACTAGGGCTGTGCATATGGTCAGGAAGACTATAGGAAAGTTTGATGAGAAAATAAATGACTCTTGGCCACCCACCAATGTTTTCTGGAGTGTAGTGAAATGCCCACTACTTCGGTACATATACATGTAGATCTATGTACTGAACAAAAGAAGAGAGGGAATTATCATGGATTATTCCCCAAATATTCTGCCATCTGCTATCAGCCGATAGACTATGATGCCATAAATATCTTATTCCACTTGTTCATCACCACTAGTTATTTAATTTCCCAAATTTTCTTGATAGAAAGAATCAGCTTTGTACAGAGTTACATGCTTACGTGGCTGGAGATAATGCTGGAGAGGGAGGTACTCCAACTGACCAGGGGTTGTACGAAGTGGTCTCAGGCCATTGGCGATACGACCCCATGACATGCGCCATCTGCTGCCCTAAGCTGAGAGATGAGGTAGCTTGTGATGCGCTGCAGATCACGTGCTGAGGTATAAACCTCTTAGAGCCAGGCGTCCGAGAGAACGTGCCGCTGACAGTGGTGCCGCCTGGTGGAGGACTCAGTGGCAGACAGGGAGGAGTATGCGGATCGCCGACATCAACGCCGGGTTTAGAGTACAGATGGTGAATTGGTTTGAAGCCAGCGCTGTCCGGCGGTGACGGAAACGAAGTCGCGGGAAACGCAGTTGCCATAAACGTCTGCGATAGATCAGCTGCAAGATAGGAATGTAATATGAAAATGCCTCCAAGGAATGTTGGAGTGATGATTCTCTACTCCCCCTGAACTGCCTGCCGTACATGTCCTTCTTATCTTATGCTGTCTGGCTTATGCTACAAAGTATCTGAGTAATAATATAAATCACACTGTTCAGGTGGTCCGAATAGTTCCATCTGCACCGATCAGAAGCCTATCAGAGGGAGCTATCTGATGGCGGCTAGCTTTGACCAGTTGCTATCCATTAATCCATGAAAGCATTAATCTCAGAAGCTCTCTTTAAAGCCAAAAAGTAATCAGTTAGAGATCCACATTCCATCCACCAGAAATGCGTTAGTAAATATACAACAGGAGTTATCTTCTCATGCATGAGGTCTTCTAGTGGATGCTTTTTGACCAAATATGGGCAGCAGAAAAAACTGAGCACTACTCCCTTTTCATTTTATTGGAAGCTTAAGAGCATTGGTCCAGTTTTTCGGGAGCAGTCATTCAGTCCCATACGCAAAGAAGGCCGGATGAGTGGAATTCGTTGAAATGGATTCCTGGCAGACGGTAGGAGAAGAGGGAGAGGAACTTAATGAAGAAGAACTAGATGGTTAACAGAAATAACAGTTTGCTCCAATATAACAGAGTGCAGTATCATCTGTACTGTGAAGGGCCTATTCAGGGGTACCTTGGGGCACTTGGTATCACTAGGTCTAGTTTTTGAGTACCCAAACAGCGTTGTATATCCCACCTCTGACGACACTATTGTGACGGTTACCCTATGGATGATGGGTATTCCCAGAATTTTCTCTGAAGACTTAGAAACATCCTATATTGCCTCAAAATTAAGCTTGAACATTGAGTGATCATAGCAGTGCAAGAAAATTAGTGGACAAAAGTTTCCAAGTATTGATGACACAGAACTTAGTAAGTTCAAAGTTCAAACGAGAACCGCCTCAGCTCTCTGCTAGTTGAACTTTGTAAGTTCAAAGGAGAAACCGCCTCAGCTCTCTGCTAGTTGATCTCAGCATTATTAAATAAGCTCAGCATGAAAAGGAGAATATCAACATCTTTCAGGGAATATTGAATGTGAGGAACACAGTCTAAAATTGGTGAGAGAAATTTAGTTGTTGGCAACAGATGTGGTAGTCTTGGGTTGTAGCAGAGCACCGGCCCTTCCCAACCTACTTTAATAAAATGAAGGTAGTTGCATTTGAAAGAACAATGCTCAGGGTTAATGAATACATTCTTAGATGGCAGTTGAAGAGACAGGCTAGCAGCCAGTCAGCCATACTTACTCGAAGCAGCTGTAGCAGCTGTAGCATCAGCGTTCAAAGTGTTGGTGAAATGCCTACTGAATACATCCTGCCCGCTCATCCTCCTCTAGTTGTTCAGCTGTTGGCGAATAGAAACCCAATGGCACTAGCGCACGTCTGCCTGGCTGCTTTATTCAGAATCAGAACAGGCTACCAAAGCTGCTAGCTGTAGTTCAGCTGGCTCCTCGCACCAGTAAGCCAGAAAGCTCACCAAGAGCCATCATGGTAGCAAGCCAATGTGTTGGAGAGACAAAGAGGAAGGTGTAAACACTGGTGGATGCATCTGCCTAGCTTTCAGCAAACAGATTTCCTGTACATCAGTTCAGGAAAGTTTCTCTTATGACTTTTACTGAAAAACTATTGGATTTATACAGTAACCATAGTATCCAGTGGTTTGATTGGTTATACCATTGCTGCAGTTAACTGATGAGGCACAGAAAGAGAACTTTGTACACTTTCCCATCCATGTTTATCCTTTCCCTCATGACTTGAAGCAGTTCAGAACCTGCTAAGAAATAGCTCAAAGTGGGTTTTCCTGAAATGGGATCACAACTCTTACGGGGCATTGGATGCATCAATGTATGGAGTATGTATGGAGAAGAAGATTGGTTAATGATAATGGAAACCCGTGAGGCAGGCTCCAATTGAGAGCACTCTGCAATGGCTATAAATCTGATAGGGGGGTCAGCCTCTATGGTGTGAGAAACACAGCTGGCGCATCTCCCTTCATCAGGAGTGTTGACGCAGTATTTATGCTCCATCCTGCCACTGTCCATCTGCAGACAAACAGACACTTGGTTAAGGTGTCTGACAGTAAGTAGAGTGGGGTGAGTTGGTGACGGGTGAAGGGAGTGAGATACTAGGGGAGAGAAAGCAGAGCAGCTGCAGTCAGTTGCATACGTTAGCAAAATCAAACTCTCCAATTGGACAGACTCATACCAGACTGTCCAATCAGAACATCTGATGAGTCACAATGGCTGGAAGCTGCTGGAATAGATTTCTGCTGGAGTGATAGCCGTGAGTCTGAGTGGTAGCAAAGCCGATGTCTTCAACAACAGCTCACTAACCTCCTCATACATCAGGCTTGGAGAGCATTTTATTCCATCATTCTTGTGAGTGTTACAGAACTTCATTATCAGCCACATGCTCTCTGAGCCTCTCCATCGGCCCTTCCCCCTCTCCCTCTCTCTCCACCTCAGCAAGATTATAATAAGATTAAACGACTTAATCTGAAGATTAATCAAGATTAATTGTTTTGAAGAAATGCAGCACTTCTTCTATGTTTCCTCCTCAATCAGATGCTGGCTACCGTTTGATGTTCTCTCTACGCAGGTACCGAGCCATTATCAGATCCCTGTGTCGCACAGCGCGAATATGTGATGTCAAATGAAGAATACAGGCAAAACTAGTGGTAAACACCGATATATTTCTCCTGTCTCAAACTTCAGTAGATGAAGAATAGATGGATAAATTCAGCTATACCAGATGTTAAATGGAGCTCTGTATTAGCATCATACTGCTGTTTCTATGAGTTAAGATATCGACCACGTCTTAGATCTTGACAGTCACATAACCCACAATTCACTATCATTTCCTGTTATGAGAGGAATCCGTCGAGACGCATTTCTGACCAAACGCAACTCTCTGATAGTAGACTACTAACTAGTGAAACACCAGCCACTGGACGTCACTTCCTCGTTTTGCACTCTTCCTGCTTTCCGCCATCTGGTGACTGGCAGTCTCATGTATCTTTTTCACATAGCGGCTCCTTTGTCAGCGCTCTCATCTCCGCTGCCATCTCGATGTCAGCTTCCATCTCAGAATCCTCGGAGCAGCGGCATTTCATAGCGCCGCACACAGTCGTACAGACAGCATCATACGGTTTGAGAGAGCAGCAGGGGAGAGGGAGACAACTCCACATCTGTAACCATAGTGGCAGACATCCGGGTTTCTTCTTCTGAAGCATGTATCCAGCTGCACTGGTGCTGAGTTGGCTTAGATAAATATGCCATCATACTTGGTCACAGATCTTTGTAACGTATTACTCTTAGTTTATCTTTGAAATTTACCCTCTCACTAGCCACAAGATTAATCTTGTGGCATAAAATCAATCTTTTAATCAATTAATCTTAGTTAATCTTAAAATAACTCAATTAAAATGCAGCGCTAATTATTATTACATTACAATATACAAGAACGCGGTAGATGAGACAAAAGATTTCAGAGAGTAATTCTTGTCATTCTGCTCCATCACACTCCTTCGATCCAGATCATCGTCCTCATCGTTTCTCACTTCATTCTTACTATTCATTGTCTCATCTCAAAAACTATATCATACATAAAGAACGTTGAATCATGACAAATATGACAGAGGAAAGCTTAGTTATAACATTGGAGTTGTGTTATTCTGTTTGGAATAACTACTAGTGCATTATCTCAAAGGGAAACCTTTCCTTTTCTGTGATATATATTCCCTGCACGCATGGTCCCAGCTCCCAGGGATATAGCGAAGCCTTGTCATTCTGCAGAAAGTAAACGGATCAGCCAATTCATCGAGGGAGAAGACAAATTTTATAGCCGAGTCGAAGAAAAAGTGGTCATGGTTTGGCATTGATGCAATACAGAACTGCCTGTATAGCAGTAGCTATTGGATTGCTGACATCTTTTTGTCAAATTTAGCATCAGAATCAATGATCTCGTTCTTGTTGATTTCGTATTAGGAGTTATGCCCTCTTTTCTAAAAGTCTTACAGGGATATTCTACTCTGAAAAATCTGATTAAATCCAGCAATGAAACTGCTGTCTGGAGTGCAGAGTAGTAGGTGATACACCAGACACTGCTGTCTGTTATCAGTTGGAACAAATGTCACACTCAGTCTCAACGTCACACTCAGCCTCAATCTCACACCCAGTCTCACCGTCACACTCAGTCTCACTGTCACACCCAGCCTCAACGTCACACCCAGCCTCAACGTCACACCCAGCCTCAACGTCACACTCAGTCTCAATCTCACTAACAGCAACCCCGGTTCATCTACTGAACTAAAGTTGTACTTATCTGGTTGTTGCATCCAATTAACCATATCATGTTTTCCAGGCATCAAGAAATTCATTAATCTTATGGTTACTTGTTTTGCAATACCAGTAAAACACAGACCAGTATCTCAGAAGCTGATCTAACACACAGTCACGCTGCTATTAGCAGTGCAATGGGCTGACGTTTGAGTGGTATGGCACCACCACTGTTTTATGAATGATTCAGTGGGTAATGTATTATTGATCTTAGACAGAATGCAGTGTGCTCCACTACGCACTGTGTGCACAGCATACGCAGTGTAAACATTAATTTATGTCTGAATGCTGTTCTATTGAATCCAGTTATGGCCACAATGCGTACGTAACTCACGACAGCGCTGTGATTGTTTCCTCTTTTGAAAATGGAGTTGATGATGGGCGGAGAGTTGGCGTGACATTTGGTTATGTATCTATCCTTGCTCAATGCCCTGACATTTACCATGATGACGTAACCAATGTGAGCATTGTTGTGTGGTCGCCAATGATAGTAAACACTAGTTCACTGGTGGCAGCAGGTACTAATGCCCTCCGTCTGCTGTGGACTTCAAATATGAAGCGCGCCTCGAATGCTGGATTGGACCCACTGGCTTCTAAAGCAAACGCTTGATCTCAGAAAGTTTGATGTCTGCGACGATGGTCTCCACCACTCCTTTAACTCGCTGAAACTGTATGGTACACTATACTGGGTAGGGATAATGGCGTCTGCCTCAGCTTTGCCGCTGGATACAGCGAGATGAGTGGTAAGAATTTATCATTTTTCATTTGACTTCTATGAGACTTGAAGTGGAAGATTGACAGCATTATGCTGTGCTTAGTGATCAACTCGATAACTTGGATTGTGTATCGCATCCTCATAGAGACACATCACTCGCAACACGACACGCAACATGACAAATGTATCGATTTTTAGCTTGAGTAGCGCTTCCAATTCAATTAGCATCGCTGCAACGAGGCTTTACTCATTTCGCAAGCCTGCAGTCACGTACCTAGCCTCCACTAGTTGAGTCTGGTTCGATGAACAATGGTTGTTGTAGGGTCAACCATGGGCCGTGTGTGATTCGTTGCGCAATTATTGAACATTTTCAATACCATGTGTGTATCATGTCTGTAATTGTGTTTGATTCTTGGGCTACGAATGTGCGTCCATGTAGCTAATCTCAGCTTGGTGACATTGGTTGGATATCAGTTGAAATAAAGAGAACGTGAAAGATGATGGAAAAAACAAGGATAAAAATTCGGGTGACAAGATCAGACGGGCCACTGTGATATGAACATTTTGCACTTCTACTACCGAGCTCAGATTGACATGGGGCAAGGAGCGTTTGTGTAATTTTCAACTGATCCCTGCTATGGACACATATTTAGCTTGTAATTACAGTTATGTCCTGTTTTTAACCATAAAAGTTTGAAATTTTGTCTCACGTTGACTGAAACACAGGAGTGTGAGACTAAAGCTGCAATACCTCTAACTTTGTGTTTATCACCAGAAGCTATCTCCCTATCTCTTCCCTCTCTATCTCTTCCCTCCCTATATATTTCCTTCCTATCCCTCCTATCCTCCCGTCCCCTCCCCCATCTCCCTCTTCCCCTGTCTCCCTCATCCTCACCCTAACCCTCTTCCCCACCCTCACCCTCACTCCCCCTCTCCCTCACTCCCTCTCTCCCTCATGCGCGGAGCCTTGCCTCCAAATAGCTTCC
>ERZ1740065.2379-NODE-2379-length-11681-cov-12.649320_pt1 | contig 11681 bp, 8 predicted proteins | sample MGYA00581738_ERZ1740065 | MGnify/ENA primary metagenome ERZ1740065 (study PRJEB43018, sample SAMN04849749) | marine metagenome | isolation source: floating plastic debris | place: Pacific Ocean | collected 2008-09-01 | study: EMG produced TPA metagenomics... | reverse complement strand
ACTTGTGTGGCATGGTGTTGTGCCATCATATAACTTGTGTGGCATGGTGTTGTGCTATTCATTCCTAATCCTAACAGCCTATCCCCTGATATTTACCATCGGCAATTTCACTCCTACCCTTACTTACAACAACTGGAAAAAATATTGTGCTGTTGTCATTTTTGGCTATATATGGCATTTGCCAAGTATTTGCGGGTTTGATGACTTACTTAAAACCTAAATAGACTTGCTTACTTACCACAGGGCTGGTTGAATTCTCCATCTCCAGAGCCAAACTTCCCGAATGTCTTCAGAAGCACTCCGAAAGCATTGAATGTCTGGATGCGATGGTTGAGCGTATCGGTTATAATTATCTCCCCTGAATGTGTTATGACCAGACCTCTAGGCCAGTTGAACTCTCCAGCAGCTGAGCCACTTTTCACATTTCCATTTCCTATGTGGAAGAGCAGTTTATTCGGCCTGCAGAAGAGAACGCTGTGTAGTTGTCAATCAGCATTTTCTTGGTCCATACTGTCATAGCAATGCCAATACTAGCCTTATTTCATCCAAAGGCTGAGGGGGTCTTGTGTGGATCTCATCCACACTCTCACACGTTGCATTAAGGCCATGAGCTATAATGGAGCAGTTCCATTTGTGGGTGTCCTGATGCTCCTTCACCAGCGCACTGCGACAGTCATGCACTGTGAAATGGAGGCAAGATTCAATGGCTTCCATCAAATACAGGTCCAGTGATGTACTGTTAGCAAATTTGGAAGTTTTATTTCAGTTGGGAGTGCCATTACTATTTTATTTAGCTGATGGTCTCGGAACCTTTCTTCCTTCATCCATCCATCAGTGAGTAAGAATTGCTGATGTCATCAGTTTACCAAGAAAACTCACTATGATGTTTCAAACATGGTGTATCTGGCACAGGTCTATCTGTCAGAGTGGCAGTACACTAGCTAGCACTAACTGGCTCCTATATATTGGGCTACCTGTTGTAAGAGCTCTTTTCAGTTTTAAGGCTGATGTGTTGGTGTCCCTGTAGAGGTCACGGTTTGTAAAGCATCCTTTTTCCGGTGCCGTGTAGATGTAGCGATGTGGATAGAGCTTATATCTGCGTCAGAAGACATAGGTGAGAATAACGAGACACAATACACTGCTACTAGTTTTCCTAGACCTACCAGTACAAGCTAAGAGCAAGCAACGCAGTGTTGTTCAGTGAGATTTTATGAGTCTAATGGGTACATCTGTGTGCTTTCTTACCCTCCGATTCATAGTAATAAACTGTTAACCATACTGGTCGCTGACATGTATCTACAGCTCTGACTGGATTGTTACTACGCATACTATGTGCTGATAGTAATAAAGATGTGATGTGATCATCTACCAACCTGGTATTGAAGTCAGTCATGGTACTCAATGCCAAGGTTCTACCTGGAACTCTGCTGACTCCTAACCATACTCTCACCCAAGCAACGGATATTTGATTAAGTAAATCAGTCTCATGCGCTGCCTATTGTTGAAAGTCAGATACGCAAACAATTGATTGAAATAGAATTAACAGCCACCATTGTGCTGATTTAGGCTTCATTTGTAAATCGATATTCGATTCAATTCAATATCAGTCAGCACTTTGAGGAATAGTGACACCCTCTCATGGATTGAAGCCTCTACAGTTGGTATCCAAGTATAAAATTCTTCATTCTTTTGCAACCATGAAAGACTGTGGACGCCGTCCATTCATTGTTTACTGCATACTAGTAAATCATAATCAATATCGATCAATCCGTTGATTCATGGGATATCAGTTGAGATATTTAGCCTCTGATTTCGGCCAGCTCAAGAGACACTCGAGATGGGGAGACAGCACGAGAAATCAGTCGTAAGTCCACTATAGTGATAGTAACAGTACTACTGCTACTACACACTCCACGGGCAATATACCACTTAGTATGATAGCGTCTAATTGATGAAATTCGGAGTTGTATGCCCAACGGAACGGATATGACCAATCGGAACCAGCGATACGAAAATTACTAACAAGTTAACATGGATCGCTACTCGTAAAATATTGCGAATTTATGATTGGATAATTTATAATCCGGTTGTCCAATGAAACCTATCGATCTCGTTGCCTAGGAATGAGCGTAAACCAACTTCTACGAACATCACCAACGCATTTGGAAGAACACAGAGAACAGAAACATGGGTCAGGATTATTATGTTGTTTTAGGACTAACAAGAAGTGCCGATGATGCTGCAATAAAGAAGGCGTAAGTTTATTCAATTAGATGTGGTCGTGTCTGTATTAAACTCCTTTGAAGTGCAATGTGCTTCCAAAAATATACTTATGTATACATCTTGGTGTACATACACATCATCACTAACACATGTGTCTAGGTATAGGAAACTTGCGCTAAAATTTCACCCTGAGAAGAATCCCGGTGATCAGGGAGCTTCTGAAAGATTCCGACACATAGCAGAAGCATACGATGTGTTGAGCGACCCCAGGAAAAGAGCTGTTTATGATCAGTTTGGTGAAGAAGGCCTCAAAGGTGAGCTAAGATAACATATATCAATTAAGCTCTCTCCACACCCTCTTATCACAAAATCTTTACGCCGCATCTCTATTACACAGGTGGTGTGCCTGAGAGCAGCCTGGAAGCTGGAGCGTGGACAAATGGATACACTTTCCACGGTGATGCTGAGAAAATTTTCAGAGATTTTTTTGGAGGATTGAATCCGTTCCAAGGTTTGATTGAAAGAAACACTCTTATATTAGACTTATAATACCTGCGACCAGATAGAATTATATATCTATATTGTCTTTAAAGAGTTTTTTGACCGCGTTGATGGTGACATGAGCATGGGATTTGGTGGTTTGTATGGAAGAGGACGTAAGAAACAGGATCAAGCCATAGAACGTGACCTGGCTCTTTCTCTAGAAGAGGTGTACCACGGTTGCACCAAGAAAATGAAGGTGCGGTTGACTTTGATCAGGATGATGAAGTGAAAGGCAGTCAGTAGGAAGGAAGAAGTCTCAGCAAGTTTTGTATCTGTTTTCATCTCCGCGTAGATATCTAGACGAGTCATGAATGAAGACGGTCACACTTCCAGCATCAGAGATAAGATTCTGACGATAACAGTAAAGAAAGGCTGGAAGCCAGGCACTCGAATCACATTCCCAGAGGAAGGAGACCAAGGTCCTAACAACGTACCAGGTACTTAGTCACGATTCTCAATGAGGTTACTCATGATTGACTTCTACAGAACACATCTATGTCACGCTGGATTGTACTTAGAGTATTTATTATAATATTATAGCGACTCCAGTTTTCCACCTTCTCTAAGTCAGAGCCACCCCATTACAACTATATACAACATATATGACTAGGGATTACACACATATTGGATGCAAGTTTCACTTACAATTGCTGTATGATTCAAGTGATATATCAAGGTCTAGGTCAAACCAGTCTATCCCTGACCTTTCAAACAATAATCATAAGTTTCTCTCTTACTTGTAGCCGACATTGTCTTCATTGTCAAGGACAAAACGCACCCACGATTTAGAAGGGAAGGGGTCAATCTTATATACACAGCTAAGATACCGCTGGGCAAAGCTCTCACCGGCTGCATGGTTGAGATTCTCACTCTCGATGACAGGATAATCAACATTCCTATCAACGACATCGTCCAGTAAGTAAAGACTCGAAACTCTGCTACAAACTACCACTATCCTGTAAAAACAGTGTGCACACTGCGTAAGGGAAGACAATTACCATATTTGCAGTAAACAAGTGTGTAGCTAGCTATAAAACAAAACTTGAAGACAGCCTTGTATTATCTTGCAGTCCCGGTTACACTAAAGAAGTACCAGGAGAAGGCATGCCTATATCAGGTGATGCAGGAAGGAAGGGTGACCTAGTTATTGAGTTTGACATTCAGTTCCCACAACAGCTGACGACGGAGAGGAAGCAGCTCATTCTGAAAGCTCTACTCTGAGGAATTCAACGCACTCAGAATATTGCCAACATCTCAGAATTGAACAGTTGTATTTATACATGTATCATCAATACGTAAATAAACTAATATAATCCAATTCTAAATTCAACAAGTGATCAATGATTTTTGTCAAATTACACGTACATGTAGATTACAGTTACACGTACATGAAGATTACAAGTTACACGTACATGTAGATTACAAGTTACATGTACATGTAGATACGCACTCACAGAAAGACAGCGGTTGGCATTTATCTTTGATAGGAATCTTGATCACAAACACAAATAACTACTGTAAACCCAAAAATTTTAGCTACCTCACAATAATAGCTATAATAGCAACTGGAAGAAAAACACTATCAAAGTGGAACGCTATATTTTGATAGTTCTATATGCTAATACTGCTAATTTGAGCAAAAAATGGTATAATATTTTGTCTGCTAAAATATTTGGGTTTACAGTAGTGAATGGAGCAGAGCTACCCTATACTATAGATCTGTGCGAGAGATTATACTATGTAAAATGCATCTGTTTGTGAAACGGTAAATTGATATGATTCCTTGATTGTTGTTGTGACTGAATTTTAAAATATTTTGGCATCACAAAAACTGTACGACCCATGCAGTTCCAATTAAAAAATGTTTCCCGCAAACATATCCAGCCATACCAGCTATTCCTTATTGGAGTACGCCCTCAGAGGCAGATTCAGGGGTGTACGTGAGGGCAGCTGTGCACTCTCTTTGTTGGATCCCGGATCCACTCTTACTAATAGTAACGAGTCAGTGGGAACTGTTGAAAATTCCATCTATTGTACTAAAGGCAGTGTTACAAAACAACAGTCACTCAATGTGAAAACCACTCAGAAGCTAATCAGCTTCAATAATTGTTTCCTCAGAATTCTGGAGAATGCAATGATTTCATTGGCTAAATTTAGAACCCGCCGCCGCCACCTTCCTGCTGCAGTCTAGAGAGGTATGTCTTCTCAACCACTTGCAGAGCGTCTAAATATCTGTCCATACATGATCCTAAACATTTCTGGAAAGGAGATGCAGAACTATTAGAATAACAACATAAGCAGAATTACATGATGAATCACATGATACTAATATACATCATAATATTATTCATGAATTTGACACACAGATTACATGTGCAAATTGGATTAGAAAACCCACCTGTTCTGAATTGCCTAGAGAAGATCCTGGCTTAGTGACGCACATTTTGAAGCACTTTTCTTGAACACTCTGTATTAATAAATGGCAAATGGTTGAAGATTTTGTAAACTGACAGATCGGATCATTCATCTAATGAATCCGGAAAAAGCTTACCTCTAATATCTGCTTCAGCTTCGCCAGTTCTACTTGCATGCTCACTTGTTCCATAATCTTCTGGCGTTGAGCAGGATCGAGCTGTGATGCCATAGTTATCCCTGATAAACGAAGCTTCTGAGAGAAGTATTTAAAAAAACTCACTGTGCCAGAATTTGACAGAGGTGGTAAGAAGTCGTGATGATTCACGAAGTACGAAGACAGAGACAAAAAAAGGGAATTCACAGAAAAAACGCGAGCGATCGACGAGCGTGGGTACTGCGTCCTTGATATGTCATGCGTAGCAGGATTCTATGTTATGTTTGTCGAATTGTGGGTATAGCGCAGCCCAGCGACATAAATCTGTGCAAGTTATTTAGGTTCATAACCAATTCTAGCCGATCTTTCTCAAGCCTTTGTTGCTTACCTTCGTAGCCGGCCGCGGGAATATAATTCTGTATGCTTCGTTTCTGCGCTGGCTGTGGTTCAGTTTCACACTTCCATCCATCATGACATTTCCGAAAAACTGTTACTAAGACTTATTTTAATTAACGCTTAGAAAGTGATTAATGAGAGAATACTGGAATTTCTACTGAAACAAAAACATTCTAGCTCAAATGGAGGATATCGACCTTCGAATCGAAGCTGATGCTGTAGTCAAAGAAATAATCAGTTACGTGAATTCCGCCGAAGTGTCTACACAACTCGTGAGTTCAGCGTATCAAGTATTCATCAATCTTCAGACAAAAGAAAATGAAGACATGTGTATAAGTTTGACACGGAGAGGCTATAAGGTTTGTGACAAATGGATATCGCTATTATGACTATCTAAAGAGCTCATACAATCATTTTTGTGCGTGAGCAAGGAGTTCATTGTTAGTACTCTCTTTATAGTGAGATGCTCTAACATATAAGTTATACATTTAGATGTATGGGTATGTATGAATCAGGGATAGGGAACTGTATTCTTGATATTTCTACATGGATGCTTGTTGCAAGACCGCTAGGCCTATGGAAACATCCAAAAATTATTTGTATCGGACTCCAACTGTAAACTTTAAGCTCCTCAGATGGTCTGGGTATGGCTAGTGAGTATTCAATCTAGCTTATGAGAAGGGGTAGAATTTTCCAGTGACATACCCTTGTGAGGAATCCATTCAAATAAATGAAGAAGTCAGCGAGAGGGTCAGGGATAGGGGGGAGTGGTACAGGGATAGGGGGAGGGAGGTAAAGGGATTGGGGGAGAGAGGTACAGGGATAGGGGGAAGTGGTACAGGGAGAGGGGGAAAGATGTACTGGGATAAGGGGAGAGTGGTACAGGGATAGGGGAGAGAGACATTCTTCTATTCATGTAGGAATCTTGTGAGAGGAACAACTGAAGGAAAGTACGATGTATGTTAATTTATATAGCTCTGTGAATAGCTTGCTTTACGAGCTTCATTTTCCTAGCAGATCTGTGGGAATAGCTTTGATACGGACAAAGGACCGCATTCAGATGTCTATGAGTCTATGGAGCAGCTGCTCAGTGTCATCAGTCTTGCTTATCGGCAATCATTCAGCCAAGATCTCAGCAATAAGCTGATGAATTTACAGAAGCAGTGAGCCAACCAAGGTCAGCTGTACTTTAGATCATACCTTATAGATTATGTTGTATGCCCAGTATCTTATCTTCATCCACAGATCTTCCAGGTTTATCAGTGATTTATACTGACGCATGTTTTAACCACTCTACTTTATTATCTAATGTTGAGGAAGGATAGTGTTTTAAGCATCAGGTATTTATTTCTAACCTCAGTTCCTCTCACCCTATACAGAGACATATCTAGTTATATCAAAGAAATAACAGTCATGGTTCAAGCTTCTCTCGACTTATTCCATTACTGTCAGAAAGATCTGGGAAACATGCGTGTACAAAAGTACATTTGATATAAGTGTAAGTAAGATATAACAAGTGATGGACGTGTCAGGGTTGGGTATTCAATGCTGATGTTTCGGGTAGTAAATATTCTGGTCCCGCCAGCAGTCTTTCACACTTGGTATCCGCAGTCGCTGTTTATCACCATGACGATGGTCACAGGTCGGCATGAACTGCAGGTCAAGGCATAATTCCACCTGCGCCAGATACTGCTTCTTCTCATATTCGTCATACGAGCATTCTGCGATGTAGATATAGAATTACAGGACCTGAGATTTTTGCATCGAAACATTTTTAATGATTTTTGAAAAATTTAGATCATCAATTTATGTTGAAAATTTGTTGCTCAATAAATTATCTATAGAACAATATTGGTAATAATAATATTTTGTAATTTTCCAACATAGAATAGAAATAAATTAGTTTGTAAATGCTGTATAAGCTATTAAAATAACAGTGAAGTTGTTCACCTAATGCTGCTATTTATTTATGCGTAACTGAAATGTGATAAGAATAGAGGTTCTGAGATTTGTGTTATATTTTGGACACATAATAATGGCTACATGTACAGTTCATGTTCTAAAATTTAATATTGTTTTGCATCAGAGGCAACCTGCACTCAGATTGCCTGGATCTTCTTTATGAACATTAGTGGATTCAGACACGAGAGAGTTTACGGTAAAAAGGCTTTTCGGTTCGGTCGGCGTTCTTGAGAAGTCCCTGAAGAAGTCCCTAAAGGAGTTCCTGAGCACAACCGGATGTTCCTGAGAGTTCCTGCCTAAATTCTCATTCGGAACTCCTTCAGGGACTTCTCCGAGACTCCGACCGAACCGAAAAGCCTTTTTACCGAGTTTAGATTACAGAATACATAACCAAAGGTCAGCGTATGACATATATATGAATGAGCCAATCAAAACTGATAAAGTCAACCTACTGATGGTCACAGAGGTATTGAACAGCTTCCAACTTGCACCAATGATCTCTTCATAAGTGTGCCCCTCAGTATTCGAGGGATCAATGCTGTGAAGGAGATTTCATACTTACACTAGCTTAGGCATTCACAGATTCAAATATGTAAGTAAGTAGCTGTGTCAATGTTTGATAGTGTCTTACCCCACGGAACTATACGCAGCCAGCAAGTCGTATTTCTTGTTCAGCTCCAACGCTTTACCGAAGTATTTGTGTGGATCTGCTACCTGCGACATGGCGGATGCACACGTGCCGTGCTTAAGCCACTCGTAGCTCCAGAATGAGAATGAATCTCCTGGAGTGTATGATGATAGCAGCAAAAAATTATAGGTCAGTGAAATTACAATGCAACTTTAGTCTAGGAGTCCATTTATCGTGCCAGTAAAATTAGATTTACTTGGTCTGAAAACTCACTTTCACTCTTTACCCGGCAACAGATATAGAGGCTCCTCTACACATGCATACGTCTGCATCGTGCCTTGATAGACACATGGATGAGTACCAGGCTTAGGGAATCATCTCTACATGACAGTCAGGCGATCTACTGTTGTACGTGTACACATACTGGTACACTATTTTTCAAACTATCTATTGTAAATTGCACCCATTGCAGCAGATTGACTCTCACAATGAGGTAAATTACCATGTCTGTTTTCTTAGCACTTATTTCGATTCCAAAGAGTTGTTCATAGTTCAACACGTATTCATGTTTTATGACAGTCATATGTCACGGCCTTTGTCACATGAAATCAACTAGTATGTGCCTTTCCTTTTCATTCCCGTGGGATTCACTCCCTGACCAGATAGGGATCAGATAGGTAAATGTAGAACTGGTAGCAGAAGAATGAAAACACCAAATAGAGCAATAGAACAGTCAATGTAGAACTAAAGCTAAATCAGTAGATTCTTGCCCATTTGCATCCTGAGATTGTAAGCTTGTAAGAAGGAAGATAGTTGTCTATCTTCCCGCCCTGAAGTTCTTCAAGTCTTGAAGAAGCCTTCATGAACTCTCAAGACGGGGAAATAGATGACTACCAACAGGAAATCAATGGCTCACTCGTCTGTGTATCACACTGCGATCTAATCAGATGCTGTACCTGCAAATGACTTCCATTGAGCTCTCAATTTGTCCTCTAGATCGTAGATAGAGGAGGTGGTAAGAGGCCAAGAGTTGTTACAGTACTCAGGCCCAAAGCCACCATTGCAAGATGGCCACAATCCATGTATCGTCCAACCAGTTACATTATCAGGTATTTGGCAGCCTTCACCCCTGAAATAGACCGGTTTCCTTGATACGTGGGCAATAGCAAAAGACACTGCTGACATTACTTGCTGGTATTAACTTACAAGTTTGAATATGTGCACACAGTGGCTGGCCATTCCTGAGCGAACATATAGTCATCAAACATCCGAGGTTCGGCTGCTATAGTAGCCACAGATCCAATGAGGCAGATGCAGAGGCACCAGTATCGACCCCACACACTTTCTGAATTCATGCTACAAATTGGGGTGTACTGAAATCATAGAAATTTTAGCGACCTCACAATAAAAGCTATAACAACTCGAAGAAAAAACGCTATTAAAGTTGTCGCTATATTTTTCATAGCTCTTTATGTTATATACAAGCCGGAAAGAAATAGCTAAAAATTGTAAATGCTGTTATTCAAAATACTGCTAATTGAAAGAAACCGCTATCGTTTGACAACACTAAAATTTCGATGTTTACAGTAACATACAGACTCAGCCGTAGCGATATGTGTTTGTGAGATGTGTTCATAGGCATCATATAAGCATAGTCAGGGTACAGACATGCACTCCTAATACTTGAGGAACAATTGCAGCTCGTGGGCAGAATAGCGTTATGAGTTATGTCGATATGTCCCTTCATGAGAAGACAACTCTGAATTCCGAGGAGTGACCAAGAATTCCTGGAAACCCATCCAGACTTGCCTCTAAGTAAATGAGGTAAGGTAACTCCAAAATGAAGCAGTTCCTTGTCAAGTATAAACCTGCATGAGGCTATAGCTATATGACACTGTATCTAAGTCTCATCGGAAATGAAATAAATGGATGTAGTTTTCCTCAACAGTAGTATGCAATCTATTACTATTATTTCTTTCTATATACTCTAGTATCCCTGTACATTGCTTAATTTGTTGCAAAAGTGCTATTTAAACCTCAAAATGGTGTGACCACAGCAGATGGCTTCTTTGTCATTAGTACTGTTCTATCATACTAGAATAGAATTGCCTCAGAAACAGAGTAATGTGGAAACCATGCGTTCAGTTATTGCAAAGTTTAAAGCCTAATCGATGCATGCGATTGGCGAATGCTCTATTTCAGACTGACCTTACCTCTCTTACTTCGAATTGCACCTCCATCCTGAGAGATTATGGTATCTATACACGCCTATATATGTCTATACGTTTTCAGCCTTAATTGATGTCAAATTTTGGAAGAGCTTACTTACTCTATGGAGGAGAGAAACAAGACTTCGGAACCAAAGATTTGTGACTGTCGATCTATCACTAGCTCAAAATCTCTGCTGATTGAATTTGAATATGACAAACTAACAGCGTGAATAGACTATAGAAAGGAACTTCCTTGTCTGACTCCATTGTGATTAGTAAGCGGAGAGATAAGACTGAAGCTTACTGCCACAACATGGCTGCAAGTATGAAACTGATCTTTAGGTGGTGGAGCACTAAAATAATTTGTATCCGCACTTATGAAGCTTGACACCCTAACTACATACATACACACCCCTAACATCCACCAAAGGAACACGGCTACATCTTTGACCATGTGTCATGTATCACTCTGGTATGCACCCTATAGGTAGAAAGTTTTGTTTCAAAAAGTTAATCATATCTGGCAGATGAGTCCCTAGCCAAAAAATTGCTGAATGCAGGACTTGCTAAACCATAAGGAAAAGTCAACAACACAAAACTTTCTGAAGAGTCTCCATATTATACAATATGTCACACAGGCTCCAGTTTCTGCATGGGAGTGTCTACAGGCTCATGCAATCCAGCACTAACAGATACCGGCATTTGACCAATGGGGGTATAGTGGGATGTGATACAAGAACATGTGATAGTAACTTACCCGATGTGATAGTGAGAGAGCTCTGAGAGGATTGATTAGCAGGTGATCTTGATATGTCGAATACTAGGGCTCAGTCACACGCTCACCACAAGCAAGTCTTCAGCTGGCAGCAGCAGCTATGTAAATATATTTCAATATCTGAGTGGCTGCTTCATCTACGGTGCTGTCAAATCACGTGCAATAAGTTGACAAATCATATAACGCTCACTCACATCATACTCAGTGCCCAAAACCATTCCTGTGGTATTGGTGTTGGTGTTGGTATTGGTACTGGTACTGGTATTGGTATTGGTATTGATATTGATATTGGTATTGGTATTGGTAATGGTAATGGTAATGGAAATGGTAAAGGAAATTATAGAGATAAAGGTAAGGGGTGTGGTGGGGGGAGGG
>ERZ1740065.2378-NODE-2378-length-11683-cov-11.958032_pt1 | contig 11683 bp, 8 predicted proteins | sample MGYA00581738_ERZ1740065 | MGnify/ENA primary metagenome ERZ1740065 (study PRJEB43018, sample SAMN04849749) | marine metagenome | isolation source: floating plastic debris | place: Pacific Ocean | collected 2008-09-01 | study: EMG produced TPA metagenomics... | reverse complement strand
CACTGCCGCTCACTGCCGCTCACTGCCGCTCACTGCCGCTCACTGCCGCTCACTCTTGCATGTGCTGATGCACGAATATCTATGGGGGAATGACAAAAGCCATAAGTACTAACTACTTCTCAAGACTAACTACTACTATGCACTACTACCGATTACTTATCTGGTATTACACGTTGGTGTGGTATAGCCTCTGGCATTGGAATATTATGAGAGACCAGAAACACTTACTTGATTCCGCATGTATGCTAGGAGAAGAACAGCGAAGCCCAACAGCAGCACAGCCAGTCCGTGCATCAAGAAGCTTCCCATGCCCATCCTATGGAGTATGAGAGCTAGAAGCATACCGGCTAGACTCATCAAACCAATGATTGCAATACCACCAGATGCTGCCAGCCTGGTTATCTCTAACATCTCCGTGGCGATGTTCACCATTAGTATGTTCACTCCAATGACAGCAACCGACCAGAATGGTCCTGTCATAAGCATGCTCCAGAACTACAATCAAACATTGTATTCAGTGAACAGTGCCATACATAGCTGAATAGACTACCATGTTTGAATCAATCAACACCGCTTCATGTCGCTAATACCTTAGGAGAGGCTTTTATTAAAAAGCCTCTCAAAGATGGAGGTTGTATAAATGAAGAATTCAAATGAGCACTATCTAAAATCATAAGATGGTGTGGTTACAAAAAAGGAAAAAGAAAGAAAAGCCAGCCTTTTGTCATTCTCCCGTCCATATGCGTGCATGCGGTACATGCAGGAGTGCGCGCGTGAGCGGGAGGGTTGTCGGGTGTTCGAGACTGTGCACACTTAAATCGACAGGAGAATGACAAAAACCATAAAGCAAAGAGATGCCCACATCAGATTTAGGCTTGCGGATTTTACAGCATTCCAGCAAGAAAAAATAACAGACACCCTGGGGGTTAGATAAGTAAAACACGGTACTTTTTTTATGAAAATGAAAAGTTGTCACCATAGAGTGTCTGTGAAAATGGAATTGGTATCTGTACATGGATTAAACTAGAATTTTTCATGCGATCTACATGTTTATTCTGATATTAGGAGAGGAAAATAAAGATTGGGCCACACTAGATGTACTATCACATGGTAGTCACATTTGTAGCAAGTTCCTTTCTATCTGTAGCTTGCAAGTGTCAGCTTTGACTGTCCCTGACTACTTCCAGCATGTTTCAATTTGTAAGCAGCACTTCTGGTGAAGCGCTTTTTGATTGGCCATCTAGTTCCCGGAAAACATGCAGTTGTAATTACTGTTTTTGTACAGCTGCATCAATGCCCCATAAAATTCCAAGAAAATCGCTGATCGGCTTCCAGGATCTCTACGGACAGTTTTTTATGCTAGTAACGTCTAGTGTTGCCTAGCCTTAAGGAGTCTAAAAAGACAAAAATATCTGGGCACAATTCATTCATCATAGGCTGACCAGCTCAGTCATGATTCATTGATCCATTGATTATTGATTATTGATTATCGATTCCTTGAGTATTATTCTTGTGAGTTGAGGAAGTTCACTGCTTCCGGGAGACTTGATACTCGGCCACCAAGCAGCCTTAATTTCGGCAGATAGTTTTTAAATATCAGCCAGCTAGTTCCTTGAATTAGACGGTTCACAGCATTTTACTTCCCTCTATGTACTGCTCCAAGAATTCTGAAATCATTCTAGAGGAATTCTTAAGAGCTCTTTAGCAATTTCTGAGAATGATTGCAAATTCCTTCATAATGCATTAGTTGCTCTCGAAAACTCTTATCTATTGAGTGAAATTCATTGAGGAGAATCAAGGATGACTTGAGAACTCCCAGAATTCTTATGAACCTTTGGTGTGCACACCTTTGATATGTGCACACACACCCGCACACGTGCGCGCATACTCCCGCACATGCACGCATGTGTGCATATCAAGGGGAGAATGACAAATGCCAAACTTTGAAGAATTCCTAAAGAACAAGTGCAGGATTCTTAAAACGCTTCATAAAGAGAATTATGTAGCAAGTAAAACACATACTAATATAACAATAATAGTAGCATGATAAAAACAAGATGATATAATATAGTAAAATAATAGTAATATAATGCTATAATACCACAAAAAAATTCTGCGATATTTAAATCATCATAACAATAGTGTATGGTGTAAGAGAGTCCTTGTTATTTAAGTTCGGGAAGAACAGAAGTTACCTTCACGTTCTTCGATAGCTGAAGCAAGCGATCTTTTAGATTGATGTGGGCAGTCGCCTCCTCCTCCAGTAGATGCGTTTCTTCATCGGTGCTAGACGATGAGTAGGCACCACCCTCCGGTTCTTTAATGGCTGCCACCACTGGTATTTGTGTCAGCATTATCGAACCAAATATGTACATCGTAGCTGTGAATGAGTACTTATTGAAAATGTACTCTGCAATAATTGGATAGAATGTCCACCCGACACCCGCTCCTGCCATCCCTAAGGTTGTGGCATACTTGATAGATGAATCACTGAAGTGAAACAGCAGGATGTCGAGGGTAACCATGCGGATAATGCAGGTTGCTGCACCTGAAATGAAAACATCAAAAGCTGAGGATGTTGATACCCAAATCCAAAGACTCAACAATATCTTTCATTACGTAACCACCATGACTAAAACTAAAGCTGGTGATGTTTTATTGTTCATTTAGGACTGTGTAAGATAGCACGAGAATGAGAAACAGCACTGTCTTCACAGGAACGGAATTACTGTTGGCTGTTGAAGTTTTAGGGTTGAAAGTTGTTATATGAGGGTTTAAGATACCGGTCAATTCTCCCATATGGCTGGGGACTCTCCTGTATTTAACACGCCCACACTTATGGTAAGCACTGATATTATTGGCTCCCCCATATTATCTGGTCTCTGATTCATTAGACACTTATATCACTGAGTCGAACTCAAATACAGCAGAATTGTAGAGGTAGAGAGTTTCAGGTTTTGGAGCTCTGAATTCTCAATTTCTGACTTCTCAAAGTTGTGAAAGACTGAATAAAGGTTGGTCCACACTAGACGAATTTTCACGCTATAGTCACACACTCGCGACAAATTCCTTTCTATTTTTAGCTATGGAGCATCAACTTTGACCATCGCCAGCTACTTTCAGCATGCTTGACTTTGTAAGCGACACTTTCAGTGAAGCACTATTTGATTGGCTATCTAATTCCCGGAAAATGCGCGATCCTAATTAACATTTACATACAGCTGCATCAGAGCCGCATAAAATTAAAAAATATTGCTGATTGGCTCTCCAGTTTGTTTACTCGAGTAAACGCCTAGTGAGGACACTGCTGGCCGTACAGCAAATCGTCGCCACAACTTTCGCTTGAAAACTCATCTATTGTGGACCAGCCTGAATAGTAAGAGTAATAATGCAGTAATAAAATCTTGGAAGTTCCTATTTCGATTTCTCAGAAATTTACATGAATTTTTGCAAAGGTTGGCAAGTTGCCAACTAACCTCTCTGAATCAACAGACTTTCGTGATTAGTTCCAATTTTGATTTGATAAGTTTGAAGTTTGAAACCTTTTTAATCTTACTATTTATCACGCCGTATAGAAAGATGATCTGCCAGATGTCTGTAGCCAGTCCACATAGGCTCAAGGACAGAACTGCTGATGTTCCTGCCAGGACTTGGAGCATACGTCGCGGGAAATATGTGAGTAGCCTTGGTGCAACAGGAGCTGCAAAAATACAGTCAAACTGAAGAAGTGCTAATGGTGGACTAGCTAGTATAGTCCTAAAACTCCCAACTTAAGTCAACAGAACGGAGAAACCCATCCGCTTTGGAGGCAATCGACACTTTCAGAGTCTTTAGTACCCAATTATGGTTGTGAACACTGAGCATGAAAGTTAGGTACTACAGTAGCAAACAGTGAACATGGGGGGTAACGCTTCGTTTGCCGTTCTCAATGACCTCGATGACAGCATTTTACAAGCATCTGGTTAATGCTTGTGTGCAAACATGCTGCGACTAGATGCGTCTGCAACTCTGAATGTGTCCAATAGCTTCTTAAAGCATAAAACCTACTAAGAATACCTATTTATAACGAAGTATAAATGACTGTTCAGATTTTAATCACCATAAGTTAGGTTGGGCCGTGATTCCAAAGAAATTATCCTCATTTTTAAACAGAAAATATTTCACCGAAACACAAAAAAGAAGTCATTAAAAGTTCAGGGACTTGCTAAACATCAGCCAATGCCAACCTCAAACTTTTGAATAGAAGGTAGTTCATAAACGTACAATACATTCAAGGATGCCTGTGATCTAGTCGGTGATAAAAGGACTGGTCAGTTCGCGAGGCATCGTCATCATAGTGCGTCACTCTGATGTTATATGACTGCAAGCTACCGCAATGATTGCTGTGCTGATACTTGCTGGAAATACAGTCATTCCAATAGTTTCTGACCACAGACATTCCCATTTGCCCTAATTATCACTCCGAATGCTGGCAAGAATCAACAGTGCCAAATCGATTTAGCAGGTATCGAAGCTCCAGGGTAACGATATCGTTTCTGCTTATTGTATCAGACAATCACTGATTCTTTAGCTCCACAATCAAAGTCGGTGCACGATATATCCCATTAGATTTGACTGAAGCAGTTAGAGGTATGCTTACATAGCGTGTAGAAAGTAAAATCTCCTACGACCGCAGGCCAGCTGGTATCAACTGTAGTAGTGTTGTACTCCAAGGTTAGCTGCTCTGTTAGACAACTATGCAACCCCAGACGCAGCCCTAAACCATTCATATTGGATAGTACAGAGCAGAACAGAACTATGTAGGCTTTAATATCCGCCATTCTAAGAAGACCATGAGCGCATATCCTGAAGAAGAACGTCAGGTAAACTCTAAACACGTGCTGTTTGTGCGATGAATAGTCACTACGATTGTGAGAAAGAATCTGGCAGTCTTTGCCTAGCTCATGAAGGTGACTTATCATTCACTAATTTTGAATAAAAGAGTTAGAAAATTGTCCACTTAACATAATAGATGAAAGATCTAAGATAAAGTGTGTGAACACTTCAAATGTCAATGCCTTTCATTGAATGAAAGGACCCTTTTCAGGCAGATCTGATGGGTCAGTACCGTATCACCTCAACTATATACCATACCTCTATTGTAGAAGATAACCAGCGTGAATTCATATCATACATGACTAGTCTCCCGCACTTACTGGGAGCCTCCCGTATTTTTGCAGTCAGATTCTGGAGCGAAAATTGCTATTACTGGTTTCCTAATGTTTTCCTGTGGCTTATTGGTTAGATCCTGCTGAGCTGAACTCAAATATGGCTAGATCCTAGTTTTAGAGGGGAGGTCCTGAGTTACAGCTTCTCAAAGTTCAGAAACATTTAGAAAAACTGAATATACAGTACTTCCTGTCCTACAACTTGTCATGTATGATTCGTATGGGCTGTATGAATACGTATGACATTTCCTTAGAAAATGAATATCATATTTAGAATTCGTTCTGACACATTTTAATCATGTATTATCCAACTAAAATTATAACAAAAACATTAGTAAAAGACAATTATATGAAGTAACTTCTCCCACTGTGAGTTCTATATTCTAGGAACTACAGTACCCTGAGTTAGATTTATGTCTTGAGGAATGGGACACCTACATATACAGTCTGATCATGTCTCGTGGAGCTCTACAGTAATCTCGTAGGGCTCTACAGTAGTCTTGTAGTGCTCTGCAGTGGTCTTGTGGACCTCTACAGTAGTCTTGTAGAGCTCTACAGTAGTCTTCAGACCTTCTATCTGTTCGCTATTCTCCTGCCTGTCACTGTTCCTACTGATTACTGTATAAGTTGTCATGTTGTCAGAGCTGGTATCTTGGATCTAATCGTAAGTGTCAAGATCTAGTCACACAGTCATGTGATTTATGTGAATGTCGAATACATTACCAACTGTAAAACTCTCAAGTACTGTAGAACCGGATTTGATAGCGACGGTCTAACAGCTTAGAAAATAGCAACGAAAAATGATCGCTATCATCAGAATTCGCTAGAGAAATTAATAAATTGTAACATAACTAGAAACTGTCTCCTCATTTACAGGGTCGCTATCGTTTCGATTTTTCGATGATTTTGAGGGAAGCACTAACATTTCTGTAGCTATCAAATCCGGTGCTACAGTACATCAGAATGGCAGCATCTCTGTAAGCATTGAGAATTCTGAGCTCAAAACTCCTAGGCAACACAAGAATGTGGTCATGTGACGTTAGAACTATCAGTTGATAAGTCACGGCACGCTATGAACAGAGATACGCAGCTCCCAGGCCATCATTGCTAACTATTGGCTACAATATACCATAGAAACCAACTGGCGAGAAACCTGATTGTGTTAGAACAAAGAGATGCTGGCGGGACAAATATTATGAGGACAACTAAGTAGGAAAATAACTGGGTTGACATACACAAAGCAAGTTGAATGATGCTGGAGAAAGAATAAAATTACTACCAGGGATTTCAACCCGGATCCAGGAAAAATCCTTACAGCAAATCTCAGGAACTGAGCAGGAAAGATTTTCGATATTGGGCAGTATTATGACATCATAAATACCTCAGAATCGTCATATTATTATATGAGACACATTGCTTACTTATGATATAATTTCACTAAGAGAGGGGAGTTACAACATCAAAGTTCCAAACCAAAAGGCAAAAATTCGAGTGAGTCAAAGAAAATCCTTATGCTACATGAAATTCGTCCTTTCATCCTTACACAGGCTGAAAATCCGAACAGTAAGGATTAAATCCGAACAGTAAGGATTAAATCCGAATAGTTGAGATCCCTGAGTACTCACTACTGATGGACAGTTCATTGGACAGATACTCTAATAAGACTTATCTTCTCGTTAAAATATTTCTTGCCATCCAAGTGTGTGACCGGTGCTGTAAACATAGAAATTGTAGCGTTGTCAAACTGTAGCGCTTTCCTCAAATTAGCTGTATTCTGAATAATAGTACCTGAATTTTTAGCAATTTTTTTCCAGTTTGTACATAACATAAAGAGCTGTTGAAAATAAAGTGTTGAACTTTAATAATGTTTTATTTGATTAGCTATCAGCTATTACAGCTCTTATTATTGTGAGCTCACTAAAGTTTCTATGTTCACAAGATCACGAATCACAGATTCTTGAATTAAAAGCCGCAACCCTCAATGATTGTATCAGAGTTTGGCTGGGCTTTCAAGTTCCCAGCGGCTAGAAAAACAATAGGTGATTGCCTCATCCACAACAACTTGCCGCAAGTGTCACATAATCAGTATGGAGTCTGGTTTCATGCGAGATATTTTATTGTTTCAAACACACGACTTTTCTGGTACTAAGACTAGGGTGTGACCACAGTGTACAATAGTACCGCGGCAGTAATTCTACTATCGTGATAACGATAGTCACGTCACACTATCATGATAGCACAACTCCCAATAAATAATGGAAACGATATTTGGGAGAACAAGCGTCCTTTCCAAATGATTCAAGCTGGCTGGTACAGCTGGTCTAAGGACATGCTGGTCCACACTAGACATATTTTCACACGATAGTCACACTCGCAACAAATTCCTTCCTCTTTTTAGCTATGGAGCATCAACTTTGACCATCGCCAACTGCTTTTAGTATGCTTGAATTTGTAGGTGACACTTTAGGTGAAGCGCTATTTGATTAGCTGTCTAGTCCTCGGAAAATATGCAATCTTAATCGGCATTTATGTATGACTGCATCAAGACTGCATAAAATTCCAAGAAAATCACTGACTGGCTTTCCAGATTTTTACGGCCAGTTTGTTTACGCGAGTAAACGGCTAGTGCGGACACTGCTGGCCGTACGGCAAACTGTCGCCACAACTGACGTTTGAAAGTACGTCTAGTGTGGACCAGTCTTTAGTGGTAGCATTTAAAAAAATACAAGAAGACAACTAAAACATATTATGAAAAAAATGGCTTATTAGCCTTATTTTTTTTTTTTTGTTATTTATTTTATTATTATTTTAGAGTAAATCTGATTGCATATATGATATACAATAGAGATCTGCTGTTACTGCCTACAGTCCTGCCCTTGCCTTTAAGCTACAGCAGGCCTAAGGGTGTCAAAAGCTTGATAAGTACGGAAAAAAGCCGGCGTAACACCGACGTAACACCGGCGTAACACCGGCACATGATTCTGACACTGCTGCTGATAGCAGAGTAAAAATTCCAACCATTTTTAAGCAAATTATTTTATGATTTAGCTGGAGTCTTGGTGAAAAACCCAAAAATGATTGGTCTTAGTGTGGCATTACTAATTATAGTTGGATGAAGTTATTCACATATCCTGATGATTAGATCACTCCCTGGTTTCCTGCGATCGAGGAATTTTACTGAAGGCAAAGGTGCTCAGTAAAATAACGCCGCCGAGAGCTCCGATTGCGCCCGCAATCAACATGCTGTACCTCAGTCCAATATAAGCTTGTATCTCAGCTGTAAAGAGTTGTCACTGGATTAAGATACACTCAATCTGATGTCAAGGTCATCAAAAAGTGGTCAACGCCAAGAGAGGACAGTTCTATGAAACAGTTTAGTGTCTAAAAATAGCTACTGCAGTGTCTAATCACAAAAAATGATTTCTCTTTTCGGTCTTGGAAATCAAGATTGTTCGAGTTGCTAAAGTTGTTCTACTGCTGTGTGTGAATCAGAGTCTCTACTAGCTGAGTAGGCCAGGTTGTGAAGATATGAAGTAAATGAATGCTTTCAGAAGAGAGTGTCAAACAAGTAACAGCCTATCATTTAGCAATGTACTGACGGCACTGACGGCACTGACGGCACACTGCCATTAGCCATTAGCGAAGAGATTTTCTACTGGCAACAGAATCATGTAGTCGATGGTGTGTTTATGTTGACCTGATAGAGGTGCGGTGACTAAAACTCCTATGCCAATGAAGAATGTTGAGAATCCCAGTGCTAGGCTCATCGCTTTGCCTCCACAGAGTTCATGAGCTGTTGGACCGAGATTTGCTAATATGGCTCCAAGAGCTACTCCACTCATTGCCATGGTGACATGGTATTCAACCTGAAAAAAAGAGCGACCTATATGTAACAAATCAGCAACACATTAGGAAATTTCTGATGGAACAGAAAACATTTGAGTCAGTTGTTTTGACCCGGAAGCATCAGCAGCCTGATTCCACCCTGCTAGATCAAATTCACTCCTATTAACATATCTGGTAGCTGGACAACTAACCATTGACCCTGACCTTGAGATCAACGTGACACTAATGACTCGTTATGAAGCCATAGATGTATGCTGAAAAATCTCACTAAAGGTATTTAATTATTTAATTGATAATAATAAAAATAAATGATGAAAATAGAAAATAATAAGAAAAGTTAGTCAATGTTATCCTTCAAGCGTTATGATTATCCACATACCTGCCAACCCTTCTGTATCTCCCCAGAGACTCTCCTATTTTAGCTGTCAGAATTTAGGGTCAAATTTGTAATTATTGGTTTCCTGATGTTCTCCTGTGGCTCATTGGATAGATCTTGCTGAGTTGAGTTTGAATATAATAGAATCCTAGCTTTAGGGAGTAGAGATTTTTAGTAATGGTTTCTTAAAGTTCAGAAAAAATGAATATGCTACTGCGGTACAGGAAACCTTTGTGCTTGTCTAGTTTTGCTTTTTCAAGAATCATCAGCTAATTGCAAAAATTTAACCCATTATATTTCTCTATTCAATTGATTGTGTATACACTGGTGATAAGAAATGCAAAAATATATATTATACATATTTTATATAAAATATTGTATATGTTTTACATAAACTGATAAAATATCAGTAAAGATATATATTATATAGTATATATTATATATTATATATTATATATCATATATTATATATTATATATTATATATGTTTTATATAAATATATTTTTGCTGATATTTTATCATTATGCTCGCAGAAATTTCCCATCGTACAGCTGGTTTATGGTGCACTATTTTCCACTGTCTCCTAACACAAGCAGGAAGCTAATAACTCTGGTTGTGTCAACTGAAGGGCTCTCTTGTATAATTTAAATATCAGAGATCAGACATCTGAATTTCAGCTCACCTCATTCCTCATGAAGCTTCCGAATATCAAAGATGATCCAGCAACAAGAGCAGACAACCCTTGTAAGAGAAAATGGCTGCAGTTGAACCTTGGTGCGGCAAAGATGATCAGCATTCCAGGGATGAGAGCTGCGCCGTGGACAGTCAGCCCACTAGCGCCGGCGATGGGACTGATCCCGATGACTTCTGTGGCGAAGGTTATTGGGTAGATTGTGATGAAACTGAGTGTGTATATCCAAAAGAAACCGGTAACTGCGAAACACCAGAGCTAGAAAAGACAAGCATCCATGTTAATTCTGAAATCATGGGGTTGCTAATCTGAGAGAAATAATTTGGTTGAATTGACTAAGGATTTTCTGCTCATGACACAAGCGAGGTATTTGCCTGTCTCCCCACCTATGACTTCTTAAAAAAACACAAGGCCTAGAGCCTTGCTAATAATTATCAAAGACTTCTTTAGGGTTCTTGAAGAATTATTCAGGAACTTCAGGGCACGGAAAGAGAGCATTACCACAGGCTGACTAAAACTTACTGCATTTCACCTTATAATTTGGCAGCATTATCTTTATATCCTCTTTTATGCTCTTTAAGAGGACTCTTTCTTTCAAAGATTCATCTGTGTTGTGTCTACTTCGGTTGATCCTAAGCCCCTCCTCTGTCTCAGCATACGCCGCGCCGCCCATTATGTGCACAAGCATGAACGACGCTGTTATCAATATGGCGAACATGTATTCGAACTCATCAAATAGATACTGAACCAAGATTGGGTACATGGTGCGGCCCAATGCGGTGCCTATCATCATGGCTGCCAGGGCCGATTTGACTTGAGTGCTGTCGAAGTAGTGGATTAGAATATCGCCAGAAGTTATCTGCAGCACGGACGCTGCTGAACCTGCAATTATAATAATGACAGCATACTATCACCATCAGCGAGCACTTGATATGCGATGTATGACAGGTGACATTTGACACATGATATGTGGCATGTGAAGTGTGACATGTGAACTGTGACGCATCACATGTGGCATGTGACATGTCACATGACATGTCAAAAGTTTGAATGTTTCTAAAGTGTTTGGTGTTGCATTTAGAGTCTTTAACATTTCGATGTGACATATTGATGTAATGTGTGACAATACAACACATGCAATACTTTCTGATAGCTTCACTACATTCTGATCTGGGTTATGTTCTGTTTCAGTCTCATCAAATCATGAACAAATTCGATGAAATTTTATGAGATTCAATGAGATTTGATGATATTCAATGATACTAAGTGAGATTCGATGAGATCTGATGATATCCAGTAATATTCAGTGAGATTTGATGGGATTCAGTGAGATTTGATGAGATTGAGTGAGGTTTTATGAGATTTTATGAGATTTAGTGAGATTTGATGAGATTCAGTGAGCTTACATGAGATTCAATGATATTTTATGAGGTCTCATGACCTTCAAAGTATAAGTGCTATTGAATGCCTGTGTTCTTATTTTACTTGAATCTATTTGATCAGATAAGTGCGTGCGTGCGTGCGTGCGTGCGTGCGTGCGAGCGTGCGTGCGTGCGTGCGTG
>ERZ1740065.2377-NODE-2377-length-11684-cov-11.945137_pt1 | contig 11684 bp, 7 predicted proteins | sample MGYA00581738_ERZ1740065 | MGnify/ENA primary metagenome ERZ1740065 (study PRJEB43018, sample SAMN04849749) | marine metagenome | isolation source: floating plastic debris | place: Pacific Ocean | collected 2008-09-01 | study: EMG produced TPA metagenomics... | reverse complement strand
GTTTTTTGTGCCGACTGCCGAGTGTTTTTTGTGCCGACTGCCGAGTGTTTTTTGTGCCGACTGCCGAGTGTTTTTTGTTGTTCTACAGTAATCTTTTTGTCATCGTAGGCATTAAAAAGTAATCAAAAGGCTAAGAAAAACACATAACTCCTCCAGAAATTTCATCTAAACTGAATCTAAACCAATTAATTAGATAACGAACATCAAAAGTGAGCAGTTTACTGTACCGAAAGGTGTACTGAAATGATGACCTTTGTATAGTGTTTGGTACCGAATGACCTTGTACCGAGGTACACGATAATACCAACGTATCATGACACCACTAAAGTGCAGTAGTTTACATGGTTAATGTTGTCATGAACGATCATATTTCAGGCAGAACGTTATAAGAGCCACTCAAAGTAGAAAAGTAGTACTTATATCAATTAGGCTGGCTTTATCATACGCCAACTATTGCGAGATGGAGTGACAGATCTTCCTCTTCCTCATACGAATTTTGTCCCGTGTGGAGAACACAACTCTATAACCCCATTATGTACTAAGTAAATCTGCCACTTGAAATTGGGAGTTGTCTTATCTTGCCAATTATGAGCCATTTGGTCCTGTAAAAATTACAGTGAGTTACTTGGTCCGACAGAAACGGCCCAAATGGCTCACTGATTTTTGAACCGGCGAATGCGTGAGCTATTTGGGCTAGACCAAATGACTCATTGGCGCTTTTCTAAGACCAAATAGCTTGTGAAAAGTTCCATCACGATTCATGAGCCATCTGGGCTTCTGTAGTTCACTCCTCTCCAGGTCTACACACTATACTCTAACTCAGTGTGCATAGGCCAAAGTGTCATGAAGCAGTGGACTTGATAATACTATCATACAATCCAATAATAATTCAATGTTTAGCTCACTCATTGTCATTGGTATATCGCGATAGATTGAGGTAGCTGCAATGTGATGCACAAGTGCATACAGACGCTTCCATGTGATCTATAGTAGGTGGAGGCTATCCCATCTACTACTGTATACTGGAAATGATTGCGATTAAACGTAATTGCGATTTTGATTGAACTTCACAAATCATCAACTATTTGCGATGTAAAATAAATGTGAATTTCAGTAATTGACTGTTGGCTATTGACTGAAGGAGAAAATATTGCGAAAGCATTTTTGTGATTATAGGAAATCGCATTTGTTTTTTTTTCTCGGAATTATCTTCCAGCTTACAGTAAATGTTGAAGAAAAGAGAAATACTGTGAATCACAGTGCAGGTTCAGAGTGGGTGTGTGGTAAAATTCATCTTTGTCCCTCCACCATGCTAGTGTGGAATATTTTACACTTGTTGATTCATCAAGCCTTTTCGGCCATCGTATCTCTATCTGGGCCAACGAACGTTAATTAGACCAGAAGTTGGCCGGCAGCACCAGAATCTGATGGACGCACAAATTTTTAGGCAGAATATTGCCGCTTCGTTGGTCCGTTTTGGACTCGACCAGAATCTGATCTACGTCCCCATAGAAATTGCATAGCCTGCCCTGAATCGGATCCCCTCCTGGTATGTAGCGAGGGCAGTTCTTGATAACAGATCAGAGCTTGGTACGGATTATGTCTGACGAAAGCTAGTGACTTGTAGACCAAGTGTTGTCCTGTTCAGATTGATAGTAAGGGAGAGGGAGTTGGTCACAGTCAGTGTGACATGTCTAGCCGATAGTCCGTTGAAGTGTTAAGTTATTGGTTAGTGATCCCCTGTCGGAGAATTTTCTCATCAAAGTGAGGAGGCTTTTAAGAAAGTTGGAGTTAGTATGGACGTTTGGAGACAGCGACCTTGAACTGAACAATCCTTAATTACATGGTTGGTGTCAGAAGCTGAGGATCAGAGCGTTCATAACTACACTATCCAGAGTACCATCGTAGCCAGTACGCAGATAAGTGTGCACTGCCACTGCAAGAGGAGTGGAGAGGAGCCAATAAAGCTATTTACAGCTACACCACAGCCTGCTACAGCATAATACTATTGATAGACAGCCAGCTAGACAGGGATGCCCACTCTCAGTGACAATTCTCTCAATTCTCTTGGCTTTTCTGTCTTGTTCCCTCTTTGTTAGCACACCAACTAATAACAATAGCTAACGCTCTTTTGATTCCTTTTATTATAAAAAACCATGTTTGATGGGCTTTTTGTACTAGACGCTCCTCCGGGGCAGTAGTTCCGTGAGGAGCGTTAAATGGATAAACACAGTACTACTTCAGCGTCGCCAAAAATAAATACGGTCTATTGGAGTGGGAGAACAATAGAAAGAAGTAGCATATACAAAGTTGCGCTGTGGCACATCTGTGTCCTGCAGTTATTCTAGTTCTGTCTTCAATAGTGGTTCGGATTCATCTGCATCTGCATCTGTAGTAGAGCAGCCAAATCCAGCACCAGTCTCTGACAGTTTGAGTGCAGCTACAAGGATAGCGAGTAGAACGCCTATGAAAGCATAGACCGTCGTTGTCCAGCGCCAACCAAGAAACTGTTTACACATTCCAGACGATGACATCCCAGCGAACATCCTGTAACAAGAACCGAACAATAACCTCATGTTTCCATGGAGGTATCAGCTGCCAGTGCTCTGCTCACCCCATAATCATAGCACTCGTAAGACAACTGGATAGGAAACTGGTCACTGCTGTTTGATCTGTAGTCGCTGGCAACTTCAGTCTCCTATAAGATGGTAATCAAGACTTTGATGGCTATTAGCTACGTGCCTGTGCACGATATCATATAGATAAAATAATCTGCCAATTTTCACAATAAATATACTGACTTGACATCAAGAATGATCCCCTGAGTTGGAACGAAATACACAGTGTAAAAAAATCCAATAGTTGCTATGCAAGTGATGGCGAGCCATAGCGGTCTGCAAGAGAAAATGAACAGTTATATGACAGCAACGCAAGGTGGTTTGATGGGAAGGTGGTAGCCATAGAGACGAAATTGTAATTTTCATATTTTTCCGGTGCCTAGGGAACAAAGATTTTCGTATACAGAAGCTAAGGCAAAATTTTCTTCTACTTCTCCATTGATTTTGGCGCCGTTGTCATCACAACATGAAACATCTATGTGAACGTACTAACAGATAAGCTGTATCGTAGAGCCTTTCAGAAAAATGATACTGTAAATACAGCTATTTTAGCGGACAAGATATGATAGCGTTTTCAGGGCTCTCCAGTACCTGGATTTGATACGAGTAACTCGGACTTCAGACCCCTACTCACCGTGACTCGGATACTGTAGAACAGAATTTTTATGCGTGGAAAATATTTGCATTTTAGCACGAAGTAAAATTTTTCCAACCTTAAAGTTTTTGCATTTTTGGTTCAGCTTAGTTACATACAATGATGTAGAAAATAAATGCATCTTGACAATATTCGCGAATTAGCGATCTATGGCTCAATCGCGAAAGTTCTCAACAAGAAGCAGAGCTGGGTCTGATAAGAAATGATTCTGATTTCCGAAACGTGAGTAGTTTATAGCAATCTAGATCCATACACTGCCCTATTGCAATAAGTTTGCTGTTGATGTCCTGATAAAAAAGCCTTTTGTGGACAAAGTTTTCTAGACAAAAAATGAGCTTCAACAGGATGGATTATGTAACATGAAGATACTGTCAAGCTTCATTTCGGATAACTGTATTTTATTTGCTTAATTGAACAAAAAAACAAAATGAACTTGACTACTTGAGATGCTCACCATAGTCGAAAACCTGAGAAACTGGCTGTTGCAATTTTTTTGCAGGAACTAGACTATGTCACACAGATTTGCTGTTGCTGCTAGAAACTAACTCACGTATGAGTAACCATACGAGCGTGTTCACGATTTTTCCAGCAATTGCAGCAAGCTGAGGAGTGCAAGCGCTAAACCATATGGACAATTGCACACTTATAGATTGGAGATTTGCAAAAGCCTGGGGATGGGAGAATGAAGCGAGGAGAGACAATGATTTAATATTTGGGAGATACTATCAGAGTGGCTATAATATAACTAACCTGGGTATGTCACCAAGGATGGGTGAGGGACCAATCAACATGAAGGCAGCAGATTGTATGACAAGAGCGACTATCATCACCAGGTAGATATCAGTACAGCCCTATTGAATGAAGAGATCATCTTGGAGGGGAAGTCACATCACGTAAAGTGGAATTAACTTCCTTGTATCTTTGGTGTCAGAACTTGACTGCGTATAGCCATGATCGGCCATGAGTGGATTACATGTTGAACTTGGATCCTTGGAGTAATGACACGATTGAACTAAGCTTTAGCGCTTGAGATGAGCCTCAATTTCCTTGGATAAAGCTAGCCCATTTGTCTGCTGACTAGTGATGCTATGATGTACGATACTAAAGCATCTGATGATATTTTATAACCATGATATGTGAATTGAGTTATTTTTGGCTAAAATATATCCTCCACGACATCATAGTAGCTATGTAAAAGCCATACTGCAGGTGATCTAGCTTATTTTCAGTACAGTGGGTTTAGTATTTGCTAATTATGGGAAGCAAGGAGTGATCCCGTTTTGTACCAAAGCTCGAAGACAGAACCTAGCCAGTTATTCCTATTCATATCCACTCTTAACACATATTATGTGACTGAATTAAGGGCAAAGTAGGAGACTTGCTCTTGTCTATTGGGTGTAACAGACAAATCCCTGAGTTAGTATTCATTACTACTTCAAGTCGGTACTGGTAATTCATACCGAATCGTGGAGGTTATATTGTGATATCGATATCGTGGAAAATGTTCATATCGTAGCATCACTACTATCGACAGCAGCGTAGGCTGTGATAGCTCTAATCATGTATAGCGCTAGCAGACGACTTGTGGCTTTTAGTTCTTGTCTGATTTTAAATCGTGTTGGGTGGCCAGTTCATTGCTTATGGTAAGATAACTTCTGAATTTTCTAAAATGTTATCAAAATAGATCATTTGATTGCTTTCTGTGCATGTTGCAGCCCCATAGGAACAGTCCAACTGTGTTTATAGCGCTGTTCTGTACCATAGTGGAGACCATAAAGTTGCTTCCAGTGGGTATGTAGTAGTTTGACTACTGAATTGTTGAACTCTACTATTTGTATGGTTTTGATATGGTTTTACCCTCGCTTGAAATCGTACAGAACCTAAAATATTTAGTGTCGGTTTAATGTTCAAGAATTTAACTGCTTTCCATTATTCATAAAAATCAACCAGCAAATATCATTTTATCCCATTCATACTCCACGTGGCAGATACGAAGTTTCCGCAAGTTATTGCTAAAGGTAGATAGGTATCCAGATTAATGACGTTTTATGGTCAAGAAATCCAGAAATCTATAGAATGAGAAACCAATCTATGATCTATTCACACTCACGGATTACAGATGGGCATGGTCCTTACCGGCTTCCCTAGCATCTTCCCTGTTGCCAAACAGCCAAAAAGTGACATCACAGCCATGAGGCAGAAGATCAGTGAGCTCTGTGCCTCTGATAGACCAAACTAAAATATCAGCAGAAGGAAGTGACTAACTACTCATGTCACCATTTATACTGCTGCTGCTACTGCTGCTACTGCTGCTACTGCTGCTGCTACTGTTACTACTAGTGCTACTGCTAGGATGAGTGGGAAATCACAATGAGATTCAAATCAGCTAGTGCATTTAACGTGGACGTGCATTGATCTGATCACTTCAATCGAAATCACCTATAATTTAATATTAGTCTCATCGCTAGCATAAACTGGATCAAATTCCACCTGAATCTTGTCTTACACTGGATCGCAGCTCAGGCTCTAATATTGGATCTAGTCCTGACCAGCTGACTCCACAAAAGAAACAGGCTGACAGCAAGACTAGCATCTTAGGGTCCAGCAGAATCTGTCTGTATGGCACCCTGTCCTTCAGATTTGCAGGTCTTTTTAAATCTAAAACATCAAATTCAATGGCATTTGTAACATTGGAATGAAGAATCCGATCTGAGATCAATGCATCGTTGATTTTGAGTGGGATAATGATAGCAGGCACTGTAGACTGGAAAATTGTTGTGATTAAAAATTGTTGCAATTTTGACTGAACCTTATGAATCGTAAATTATTTGCACTGTAAAATTAATGCGAAATCCAGTAACTCATGTCAATTGGTGACTGTTGACTCAGTGGGTGCAAACCTGCAGCTGTGTTCCACACAAAATTCATACTCTCCACATCTGAGAAACATGATTCACCTCTCCCACACTCACTAACCATCAAACCACCATTATAAAACCGGCCATGGCCTGTCATCTGATATCTATTTCAGTTTGGTCCCATAAAAAAGCATTTTTTGTGACTAAATCTAATCGTACTTGACGCATTTGTTTTTTTCTCGCAATAATACTCCGGTTTACAGTTATTGTCATTTTCAGTTCGGTTGGCAATTCGAAATATGCTTAAAACATGTCCGAAACTTGCCCTTCACACCCGCCAGATTAATGCCGTAATTATCTTTTTTCATCGACTCTTGATGGGCCAATTTCTACGCTCTGTCGAACTCAAACAACTCTTTCGCCGTTGCTTGCAATATCTTGCTAGTGCTCAGATGTATTTCTGTGCGCTGGCTCATGCCCTGTGTAAGTTTCACACAGTTACTCGGTAGTGCAAGTCTACTACCTGAAGCACATGCACACAGCTTCATTTCTGGTTTCTACTCCTCATCACAGTGTTCTACATCACCTAGCAGTTCCTGCGCGTGCCCTTGATGTCGATGAAAAACATTTCAACTGCTTGTACACCCCCCATAGATATATCAAACTACTGCCCTACTTCAAGGTGAAGGCTGAAAAGGGAACTCCTTTCTGACTTATGTTATTAATCTACTCAAGTTGTTATACTTGTTCATTTGCCATCATATAATCTAATTGCAGCACGGATGAAAGTGGAAGCCCATGCGTACCATTGTGAGGAAGGAGTAGTAGCATTGACAGAGCGACTGTGACTATCACTGCTGCTGGAAGTACAAACACCAGCCAGAATCCGGCAGCCTATGTACGATAAATAAATTAGGATGCAGAATTTCACATTGATGATATAATGATATTACGTTGAGGTATGAGGCACTAACCTCAAATAGAAATCCTCCAATAGCAAGAGAGCTTACAATACCAGCAGATCCGCTGGCCGGGCATAGGCTCTGTATGAGATGCTCAGAGTATTTAGATCTGGTTAGTAGGGCGATTGTATATGATGTTCTCTTGGACTTACAAGGTCGCATACTTACAAGCAAGAATAGCCCCTTCTCAAAAAACCTTTCTGTAATAATTGTCGTTCCAGACATCAAAGTGAAGCCGCTTCCAATGGCAAGAGTAAACCGCAGAACGAATCCAATAATGACAAAAGCAGCTGGCTGGTCTGTTGGAACAAACTCCAGGCAGCCAAAGGCACCGAGTAGTAAGCCCATGATCATATTGCCGGAGATCAGCATATTCCTCACTCCGAGCTTCACCACCTGTTGGGTGAGGCAGTAAGATAATCATCACAGTTTCAGTGATTTAGGGAAGTATTTACACTGACCAGTCTGCTGCCAATGAAGCAGGCAACCGTCTGTGTAAGAGGCGAAAATCCTAGCATCCATCCAGCTACTGAGGGCTTGAGACCTCGGAGCTCACACTGAAAGAGAGTTTTACGCTCTAACTTCATAATATAGAATAATATATCAACTCTCTTGCCCAAGCTTGCAGACGTATAAATTTATACTATCTGAAGTAGCAGGTAACTTCAGAATTCTTATTGGCAATGAGAACTTTAGATAGTCTCACCCGACGGTATTACATGTATGTTTTCTTACTATGTTCTATTACTGGGGTGAGGAGAAATGAAAGAGAGGGAATGAATAGATTATAGAGTAAGTTTGAAGCTGATGTAGAGGAAGGGAGAGGAGTACAGGAAAAAATTGTATTATCAAACTATTAAGACTTACCTGACGGGGGAGAAACGGTGCTGCGATGTCCATGCAAACATTTGCCATGAAGTAGCTGACTAGAACATAGATTATCACAATTTTCTCGTCTCTTGTGTATGATATTTTCTCAGCCATTAACGCAGCAAAACGCTCACGACCATAGCTGCAAGGTGAGAGCCTACCATACAAAGAAATACCAGTACTGGAGTGCTAGTTTTCTCATGCTGTTGGAACGCATTAAGCTTCACCAGCATAGGACTCATAGATGTGATGGTGCCACTAGGTTCACACATCTAAAGATCATCAAAGGGTCGCATCATCATGTGTAGCGTCATCATACTTGCCAAGTGTCCCGGATTTCGCGGGACAGTACCAGGATTTCAATTCTTGTCCTGCATAACCATTTAGTGCCAGAACTGTGCCGGATTTTGAAAGTTGGCAGTTGTAATTGGATTGATGAATGAGGAATCGTTATATAGTGAATCAGTTAAGTTATCACAGGTGTTTTTCCATCGGAGTTGTCACATCATGACAAATTTTCAGAGTTTTCATCTCATAGTTAACATAAAACCCGTGGGCAATCGTAGGCATGCTTATGACTTTATAGATGCTGATTTTTTTGTTGGGGAGGTATTTCTACTTTACTTTCGGCATGGAATCCATCCACAAATGTGAACAGTTTTCGCGCTATTGTGCCCATTTGGGGGAAACATTAAATATTTCTACTGCTAATGATTTCACTTTTACAGAATCAGGTAAGCTGCAATCATTGCATGACTCGGTTATCACCTGTACCAACTCAAGTTTGAACTCATGAACTAGAATAAACTTCCCGACCTGTACAATAGCTGTGCTGTGAACATTTGATAGTCAGAAAGTGAAGTTTTACCTTCACCAGGTTTGCCTTAGAACCGTTCAATCGATGGATAAGGCTTGTATTTTGATCAACAGACTTATTCTGTTAATTTGGGATTTCCCTCCCTGCTACCCATTCTCATCAACAAAAGATGCCAATATACGGTTTTCTTTCATTTTTATGAAAGCAAATCATAAAAATTGCTGTTGCTATGGAGTTCTATTGAGAAATTATCATATTTTCTGAGATGTAAAAATGTATTTCATCCTGTTTTTACACTTAATCCGGAAGCATCAATAATATTATAGTAGGTAACAAGTTACAGTTATGGGTAGAGCAAAACGTAAAACAGCTACTAGCCATTAGTGCTGCATTTTTAATCGAGTTACTCTAAGACTAACTGAGATCAATTGCTCACATAATTAATTCATGCCACATGATTAATCGTGCAGTTATCTTGAAGGTAAGTTTCAATGATAAACCAAAAATAATACACTACATTGATGCATTAACAGGTACGATTGCATTATCTAACAAAACTCACCATACCACTAATGACCCACCGAGGATGTTACAGCAATGTCAATCTCAGCTGATTCAGCTGGTAGCAATGATAACGCTATGAATTATACAGCTCTGAAACTAGTTCTTACTGGCGAGTTATTCATGTAGGAATATTCGATCACAACGATTTATTATTAGTTCTCATTTTCTGTGCTCCTGGTTTTCATGCATAGGATGCTTCACTCTCCGCTTCAATAAGATTAAGATAAGCTCAATTCGAGATTAAAAATATTAATCCGAAGATACAAAGTGATTAACTATTTTGAAGAAATGCAGCACTACTAATAGATCAAGTGGTTAATATAAGAAAACCATCAATAAGTTATAAGACTATGCATCGTTGTCAACAGCTCTTGGAAAACTTCAAATCTCACTGGCAATAATATGTACCAGATTGATTTCCTGACAACGTTAAACAATATCACTTTTACTGGAGGAATCAGAAAAAGGGAAAAATCAATTGATGTCAATTAATCATGTGGTTATCAATATAGTAGTCAAATAGCATTCATAGAGTCAGTAAATAGCTAACTACACCACTCTCATCACTTCATCATCACTCCTAGTTTGATACAAAGAGGGGCTCTTTCTCAGGATCGTCTTCACATGCAGCATGATGGCATCTGAGAGTGTCTGACAGTTTATGTGACAGAATCAGCACTGCAAGTAGAGCGCTAGCCGTCGAATAAAATGCCATCGTCCATTTCCAGCCAAACAACTGTACTGACATGCCAGAGAAGGTTATACCGAACAGAGTGCTACAACAATAAAACGATTGTTACCCATTGGATAAAAAGCGACATTTGTATCATAGAGTATAATATAGCTGAAAACTCACCCGAATGCAAGCATACAGTTCCAGCAGGCAGAAATGAATCCATTAACAGCCGTTTGGTTGATATCAGAAGATAGCTTTAGCTTCCTGTGTAGTATAAAAACATTTAACTTTGTTTGATTGGGAGTGAGTGACTGTATACAAAGAGACAAATGCTGAAGCAGTGCAGCTTTAGGCAAGATGAGTTTCGGGAAACAACAAGACAGTAGCTTGAACTAAGTGCGTTCACTGTGAGACTAATTCATGACCCATCTGCAGCCAGATTGGCATATTTAGTATTTATAATTTTCCCGGCTAAGAAATTGAGCTTACTTTACATCAAAGATGATGTTGACGGCTGGCAGGTAGTATAGACAGTCAGAGATCCCTGTTAACATCAGACAGCCAATCATAAGCCAGAAAGGTCTGTAAAAATAGCAGAATAGATGATGATACAACTCTGTACTGACCCATGTGTAGCACGAGGTCCAAGCAGTTGGCAAAGCCCAAACTGAGTTGTAGCACTAACCTGTTCATGTTAGAAAGTAAAGGTGACGGACCTTCGAAGAAATATGCCACAGAAAGCAAGGAGGCTCCCATTGCCATCATAGGTAAGCTGTCCTTGATATACTAAGCAATAGATCATAGAGAGGCTTTATTAAACACAGATGGTCATCATAGGGGAGAAATTGTGAAACCAAAGCTACTTGGCTGTGCCAAGCAGTATGGTAGGGCTCTCAACCAATCAGATCAAAAAATCTGATTTTTTTTCACCCCAAAATTTGCCTTTAGTTGTTATAATAGAGTTGTATGGTGACATGTTGTTGATGAATTCATTCATATTCTGATAGGTAATGAAGCAGAGAATGTGCCCAGTTATGCTTCATAGTCAGATACTTGCTGTATCGCTGCTCCAATGACATCAGATAATTTCACAGCAAATTTACGACAGAATTCTGATTAACACACCTCAGCGATCTTTTCAAGAGCCTAGTTGCACTGGGGCAGTGTACGGATGTAGATTGTAATAGACTCCTGTTTCAGAATTCAGAATCATTTCTTATCACACCCAGTTCTGCTTCTTGTCAGTAGCTACCTATCTTTATCAATCATTTGCTTGACATGAACCATTCTATAGCTCTCATCAGAGCAATCATCATGATCTACGAGAGAATATGTACAGCTTTGCTGGATAGCCGCCATTTGTGATCGACACTACATATTGCTGAGTACATGAAATAATCTTCTTCGGTGATCTCTGGGGTGAGAGTACCAAATGAAACATTGCCATCAACCCTATTTACATCATATTTCAAATAGAGTGATAAGAAATAGGATCTATAGAGGTCTATGAATGTTATTAGAGGTGAGAATTTGGCCAGATTCTACCGGTAAGATCATGTAACGAGCTTTGAATGAGGTTTTCAGTAAGAGAATCCGGGCTTTTCTGGATATAGACCGATTTCCAGCTATTCTCGGGTACCCCTCCGAATTCGGAGTTGTCTTCA
>ERZ1740065.2376-NODE-2376-length-11684-cov-12.466162_pt1 | contig 11684 bp, 14 predicted proteins | sample MGYA00581738_ERZ1740065 | MGnify/ENA primary metagenome ERZ1740065 (study PRJEB43018, sample SAMN04849749) | marine metagenome | isolation source: floating plastic debris | place: Pacific Ocean | collected 2008-09-01 | study: EMG produced TPA metagenomics... | reverse complement strand
TTCTTTAGTTTGGTATTTTTTTGTTTGGTTTTTTGTGGTGGGTGGGGGGGGTTGGGGGTTGGGTTGTGGGGTAAATGTGTGGGGTTGGGTTGGGATAGGAAAGGGAAGAGGAAGTAGCATGGGATGGGAGAGAGTGGGAATGGAGTGGGGTGGGGGAGGGATATGGGAGTGAGGAGGGACGGGAGAGTGAGGAGGGATTAGGACGGGAGAGTGAGGAGGGAGTAGGGTGGGGGAGGGACGGGAGAGTGAGGAGGGAGTAGGGTGGGAGGGGGATGGGAGAGTGAGGAGGGAGTGAGGATAGATGATAAGCAGTGTCTAGCGATAAAATGCATGCCTACCTTCAGTAGAAGACTCTTCCTTGTAGCATGGCATCCACTTGGGCAGCTTCATCCTTCATGTCACGAGAGCGAACTACCTACACTGAACAGTCGGGTCGATCTAGAGCAATCCCACCAAGTATTCCAGGAGCATAGCCTACAACCAGGAGCATAGTCTAGAGTGAAATCATTGCTCCATCGCTAATCGGCATTCCTCATGAGTAGAGGAGTCGTGTTGTCTTGGCAATGCACTGGTTTCATTGACTACATATACAACAAGCAATCAATCACGCCTCTAACTAAACATGATCGTGACTTGTCACTGGTACAAAACTAGGTCAGTACTAAGCACAAAATTAGGTGTATAAGCTACGAGAAACTAATAACGGGTCATCAGCGCCAGTTATAATCAACACATCGGAACAAATTATATATCACACCAGTCATGTTCAGAACTTGATGAGCTGTCTTATCAACTGCCATTGTCCTTGTCATTATCATTTCAAGTCTTATTTTGTCTACAACCACATATCTATCCCATAACAGATCATTGCGTATAATCTCCCCATTCATTAATTTGAAGGAGGATAAGCTCTAGCTTACAGCACATGAACATACCAAGTACACAATAAACTGAACTAATGGTACTATATCACATAAAATGTGTACGTGAACTACACCTTAATAATAAAGGCAGCTGACTCTATAGATTTGGTTGTGTGTTACTATTTCTTATTTGGATGAGCCATATTCACAGTCTCCCCCCTCCCGTGTGATAGGTGGGACAAGGACTGCTAGGCATGACCTCATTCTGTCATTCTCATGAACAGATGTAGCGGAATTAAAATTAGTATTAGCATTTGCAAACTCGAGCTAGTTAGCTGCCTGAGGGAAGATAATTAACTACTAAAGATTGTTCTGCGTCATGATTGAGCACATGGACAAAAAAAGTAAAACCACGTTAGTAAATTATATACCCTCTGATTCCGATGCAACTAGACTGATATCATAATTGCCACACTCATGGATACATACTGTTATTTTTACCCCAGCATGTCACGCTCTTGGTTCAGTCAGAGATTTAAAAAACCTGCTGGAGAGAGAAAGAGGTTTCTTACTTGGTAGGTGATTGAGGGGAAAGTCATCAAACAGGACTTCGTAGTAGGGAGTGCGTTCACAACCACCACGGTCGTCGTAGAAACTCGTAGCAGAGCCCACACACACACAGACAGCGCCCTTTTGTTAGACCCCGCCTACTACTACTATTTTTACTGGCCGGGGAATAGTAGTAGCGTCGTCCTTGAATGATACTGGTGAGACCCTATGACCCTGCTGTGAACCATGGCAGATTTGATTGGTTGATATTGAGCTTTTCTAGCTGCAGCACCGACCAGAGGTGAATCAATGAGTAGTAGGTTAGGAAGTAGGAAACTGCAATCCTTTCGAAATTTTCGGTTGTCCCTCTACGCAGATTGATCTCTCACGTTCGGGAGGCACGGAAAGAAGTCGCCTTATATCGACGAAGAAATAGGAACCATGTATAGGTAAATTTTTGTAGGAACCACTTTCTTCAGTGGAGCGAAAGGCAGAAGAGAAGCGCCTGTAATGTACCACCGTGCTTCAACAGTTGCTGGTACCGAATATGTACAACGAGTGAATGAGTGAGTGAATAGCTATCGACCATACATTTGGAATTTGACATCATGGGTGTCACTGGTCTTTGGAAGCTTATTGAAGCCGCTGGTCACGAGGTGAATATAGCAGAATATGGTTTTCCATGTTGCTACTTTTTCCATCACCTACCTATTTCTTATTTGGCTCATAACTTATTGTTTTAGATTACTCTGGAGTCTCTTGAAGGAAAGGTATTCGCTGTTGATGCCAGCATCCTCATGAATCAAGCTATCAAAGGGATGAAAGAGCAACCGAATGCTCATCTCTATGTCTTGTTCCTTCGCGTATGCAAGTTGCTGACTTATAAGATTAAGCCAGTATTTGTGTTTGACGGCTCAGCTCCGATACTCAAAAGGCAAACGATTGCTGCTAGATTGAAGAGGAGGGAGGAGGCTGCTAGTCAGGCTGATGGTAATGGTTTCAGCCCACTCATTCTTGAAAATAATAAATTAATACTCTACTGGTATCCACATGTTTCTACTACTACTACTATTATGATTGTTATTATGATTATTATTATTCTTGTTATTCTAGATATTGCCACAAAACTGAAGAGGCGCACATTACAGGCCCACGCTATCAAGCAGGTAGCAGGAAAGAAGTCTAACATCAGACCGATAGCTGCGCCTGCAGAGCAAGACTTGTTTGCGCTGCCTCCGGTGCCAGAGTTGTCTACCACCGACAGTAGCCATGATGATGGGTATTATGAGTTGCCAATACACCAGATGCTCTATACTGGTGACATAGACCTGGACCAGGTGCTGACCCTAGTTTAACTTATAATTATTTTGTTTATTCATAGAGTGTCATGGCCATGACGGATTAAAAATTTACGCTGTCAATACCCTCTGCCATCAATACCCTCTGCCGTCAATACCCTCCGCCGTCAATACTCTCTGCCGTCAATACCCTCCGCCGTCAATACACTCTGCCGTCAATCAGACTTGCTGTAAAAGTAAATATAAATACGAGGGAAATCGATGCTACACAGTCTGTTGGGAAACGAATATGATTAGCAGATATTTGCTTTTTTGCATTTCTTGAACAGGACTCGATGAACTGATATTGTAAAATACATGCAAACAACGTTTTAACAAAAAGTACGCTTAATGCTTGATTGCGATTATTACTTCTTTGTAACCCTGTGAGAATAGTAACTTGTGATGTCATGTGCTTGAGTAGTAAGCTATAATGAACATCAGAAGGTGCAAGCAAAGTCTATAAGCAAATTATCACAAAAAAATATTTTCTAATTTTAGTTCTTTCCCCCATTTGTCATCTTGGCTGCTGATGACTTAGCTAGTGATCGAAGTAAGACTTATTATGTTGATGCTGGAGCATAAAACATCAGCTGTACGCCTAAACACTGGTCCAGTCATTTCTTTACATCTGATAAAATCGATCGATCAAGCGGCCATATCAACTCACAGTTCTCGCCTACCTCTCATTGCAGGTCGATATGAGCAGCGAGGGGTTCAGGTCTTTACCGCCTGAATACCAGCATGAGATACTGGAGGAGTTGAAGGACCACAATAAGCACAACCAGGGCAAGATCTCACTGCCAAAGTCAGCCTCCAGTACTGACTTCTCCTCATTCCAGATTAGCAAGCTCCTAAAAACTAACAAAATATCCAATCAGGTACCGATAACTCCTCGCTGGATCGTCGCCACTGTCACGTCTTACTAATTCAATGCTGCTCAATCTATCAGATTGAAGTACTGAGGAAGGAGATGATTGGTCGTATGACCGACTGCGCCAATGACGGCAGCGGCGAAGTCTTACATGCTAACCGTCTACTGTCCGAGGATACCACTCACTACCTCCTTATCAAGAGACAGCTGGGTGATGTGAGAGCGAACGACTCCCAAAGGCTGCCGGCCGTACCTAGCGGCTCGGCGTCGCTGAATGCTGATAGAGGCATAGAATCTCAGCCCAGTTCCCATTTAGTAGCTAAATACTCGAGTCGCGCAGCAGACGGAGGTTGCACATCTGCTCCAACTGTAGCGGAAAAATACGTCACAGAAGAATCTTCCAGACTGATTGTTGGTGGCGACGATTCGGCCCGTAATTCGAGATCCCAGGCTGGAGAAGAAGTACAGATCAATGTCAAGGTCAACAATGAAAGGCTGTCTAGTTGTGTAGACCCTGTGGTCAATTCGGCTACGACAAGCGCTATAAATAGATCAGCACCAGTTCCAAACCTGGATGGAGTGTTGAGCGGTTCACACAGTGGAGCTTCGGTGGTTGAAGTGAATGAACATGGGCTCAGTCGGGAGTTGGTAGCAGATGTGATAGAACTGCCATCTACGAAGAGTTCTCATGAAGCTGTAGCTGATATTGGCCAAGATAAGATAACTCCCACGTCTGTCAATGACACTGGTGACATAGTAATTGACACTGCGAGCTTATCAAGAGCTAAAGCAGCATCTGTGTATGCGGATGCTGTTGATACTGGCTGTGATAGCCACAAGGATGGGGGTCACACGGGGGCGTCTCTTAGCGCAACTCCAGAACCTCAGTCGAACAAAGAGCCAGTGGGACAAAAACCGAGAAATCTGGAAACAGTGGAACTGAAAACTGCAGCACCAGAGCCAGTGGCGGAACAACTTATCAGAGAACACCCAGAGTCTATCCACCAATCCAGCGCCTTGTCTGGCCCCCTAAAGGTCACTATAAGTACTGGACACAAAGATACAACCGCCGTGGATTTGTTCCCTCCTGAGATGTTTACAAGCTATGAACAGCAGACGTCTGTTGGAGCCACTGGGAACGCTGCCATTACGCATGCCTCTACCAGCTCTCTATCGAATGGTAAGTGTGACACATTACACTACTATTCTCACAGTCTCATTTGACTATCGGTTATCATGCATACATAACAGGTAATGATGATATGGAGTTGCTGTTTGACACGCCTGATGTTACGGACTTGAGTAAGAGAGTTTACGCGTCGCAAGACTCATTGCGGTCAGCATTCCAGAGGCAAGCTGCCATGTCACAGGCCGTCACGCAGCCGATGATCGATGACGCTATCGAACTGCTGCGCATGTTTGGGATTCCCTACGTGCTCTCGCCGTCCGAGGCGGAGGCTCAGTGCGCAAAGCTTGAGCAACTTGGGCTTTGCGATGGCACTATTACCGATGACAGCGACATCTGGCTGTTTGGCGGGTCATATGTCCTCAAGAACTTTTTCCAGCACGACAGGTTCGTTGCTGCCTTCCATAAGAGAGACATTGACCGACTGTACGGCTTGGATCAACCGAAACTCATAGCTATGGCGCTGGTTTGCGGCAGCGACTACACGGATGGCATTCCCGGAGCCGGGCCCGTCACCGCCCTAGAGATCATTAGTGAGTTTGATTCCCAAGATGGTGTCTCGGCTCTCACCAAGTTCCGAGAGTGGCTGGACGTGTTGAGGAGTAATAAAGGCAACCTGCCTGCCAGTAGCAACAACTCATCGGTTCATACGAAACTGCGAAAGTTCTCCAATTCACTGCCGGATAATTTCCCAAACCATGTCGTTGTGGACGCCTACTTAAAACCAAGTGTAGACGACTCCAATGAGCCATTCGACTGGACCAAACCAGATTTGGATCTGCTGAGGGACTTTGGAAAGCGCAAGTTGAACTGGCCAACTAGTAAGGTGGACGATTTAGTTTGTCCAGTTCTGAAGAAATTGAACTCCAATGAGACCCAGTCAAAACTAGGCGCATTCTTTGACATACATTCTACGTCAATAAATACCTCAACAGAGTTTCACAGTAAGCGCTTAAAAAATGCCATCAGCAAACTTACTGACAAGACTGAGAGCGATACACAACCTGTGGCAACTAAAACAAGTGCTTCTGTCAGTACATCGGCTAGACTGGCAAAGATTGGGGGTAAAAAATTGTCAAAAACTGGGCCAAAAGCTGTTGCTAAAACTGTAGCCCCAAAAGCTGCAGCCAATGGTCGTAAGAGAACTAAGGCTAGTGTAATAGGAAGCAGCGCTCAACCAATCAAACAGATCAGGAAAGAGATCAACTTGTCCGAGTCATCAGACTCAGACTAGGGTCAAGGACAAATTTTTTTTGGAGATATATTCTGCATTATACATTTGTTTTATTTTTATATATTTATAAATAAATACAAGAGATTGACACTCTAGTGTCATTAATTACATAAATATCTTAAAATTAAAAGCTAGCATAGACATGCTTATCTACTCCAATGCTATATGAGTATATCATGATAGCAAAAATAAATGCTCTCTTTGTTTAGACATGTGGAGACTGGGAGTATACTAAAATTGCCAATAGATTGGCTGCTTGCTAACTGTACAGTTCATTGAATCAGGTGAACGAGTAATCACCTGTGCAATAGGCATGTCACACAGCAGTTTAGGATGAGATAAGCTCAGCACAATGAGAGGGTAGAGAGTGAACTTAAAATATCTTAATGTAGATTTCATGGACAGAGGAAATCTAAACTAACCTAACTCAGTTTTACATGGTATTTACAGAGAGTTGATCTATATACAACGAGCTGGCTGAGCTACGGGTAGACGCCATTCACCAAGTCGGTTATGAGCCGTTCAGCATGTCGAGTATATCGTCGTACGGGTCGGTCGGTAGGCCGCCAGCGAACAGGTCATCCCCAGTTTGCTGCGGACCGAGGTAGGCCAGTAGGTCCTGATCGTCCAGTGCTTCAAGAGGCTGCAAACAAACAATTGATCGTCTTTTTCAATTCTCAAGTTACATGCTAATCCAATAAAAGCGGCAGCCGAGAGTATACTAGTGCTTACATTGTCACTGGAGTTGTTGTGGACTAACTCAGGGAAATCAGCTGACAGATCGGTGGGCAGGTTGTTGGTGGTGGGCTCGCCAGCAGGGGCATTGCTGGAGGGACCGCCCTGTGACAGGGGCGCATTGCTGGGGGGACCTCCCTGTGACGGTGGTGCATTGCTGGGGGGACCTGCCTGCAACGGTGGCGCATTGCTAGGGGGACCTCCTTGCGACGGCGGCGCATTGCTGGGAGGACCTCCCTGCGATGGTGGCGCATTGCTCGGTGGTCCTTGAGATAGGGGACCATTACTCAGAGGTCCTTGTGAAGTTGTAGCAGCGTTCTGCGTGCCACTGATAGGAACGCTGTTCTGGGTGGCTGGCACGCTGCCCGGACCGCCTGGTATATTGTAGGGATTAGTGCTAGCCACAGTGCCAGGAGCGTTGCTGGGCTGACCTGCGTGTGTGAAGAGTAACAAACATGAGTTCATGTGCACACAACACGGCAGCGCTGACAAGCCAGCCGTTCTGCAGTGGGTGGCTAATGAAACAGGATATACCTTGGGGACTGCTGATGCCCGACTTTTGCCGATGCATCATGGCGATTCGTTTGTCGTTGTCGCTGATGTCACTTCTGTTAGACATTGGCCCGGTGAAATCTGGCGGCGAGTTGAAGCCGACATCGTAAACGCCGCCGTTGTAATGCGTAATCGAGTTACTTCCTGTAAGCGGACGAAGAGATAAGAAATGTGAACACGCATGGTATGACTGTGCGGGTCACGCAATAAGTGCGCATACCTTGTGAGTTGTGAGAGTTGGGCGGTGTGGGATACGGAGACATCGGATTGTGGTGGCCATCATACGACCCTGGTAGGTTTGTGGATGCCGGGCTATACACTTTCATCCACTTGCTGCTGTTGCTTTGATTGGCGTCTGCAAGGAAAATGTTGTGTACATATAGCGGGCAGCCGCAGACTATCGGCCCTCGTTTGTTGGCAGGGAATACCCGAGAGCAGTGCACATCAAATATGGATTTTTAGCAGCTGCTGCTCTTGGAGAGCGGAGGAGACAATGACCCAACTAGATGGTGCTGGTGATTACGCGCAGTGAATCAGGGCAGCCCACACTCAGCAAACATATTGATTCACAGTCAGTATCACCTCCACCAAGCCACACAAGCAAGCTCAAGTCAGCCCTCTAGACTCTCTTTCTCTCTCTCTCCCTCTCTCTCCCTAGATTTATTAACCAAGGCTATACCAGTCACTCACTCAGTCTGCACTGACGTTATCTCTTCCATAGCAACAGTCAACTCACTGCTGGTGTGCGGGTCAGTAACAAGAATAACTAGGCAAGCGTGACACAGTAAGCTTGGCACACAGTAAGCTAGACAGTCAGCGAGACACAGTCAGCAACAGTCAGCAGCAGGCGTAATTCATAAGCGGGAGCAGTCATTGAACCCATCAATCTCTGCATCTATAGCGCCAGTTATCAGCAGTTTCTATAAGGCCAGCTTTATTAGCTGTTCATGTAAGTTGATAGTTGAAGATGATGTAGCCAGCTTTCATCACTGGCTTCCAGCGCTCCAGCGTCACTTGATAGCGACAAAAATTAACTCGCTAAACAACAGATAACAAAGAACTACACTGCATGCTTCACACTGACACCGAAGCAAGCGCTTGTTACCTTTGCTCTCCTCGTCCTTAACCGAAACAAGTGAACACGGGTTCCATGATGCATTAGCATCGATATTTATCTCTTCCACATCAGTTTTCATGAGTTGCTCCATTATGCCCCACAAGTACTGGTCAATCTCCAGGTTCTCAAGAACTGCACTCTTGCTATGAAGGAATCAATAAGATTTGAGTGATAACGCCTCTATCTATCTAAGGCAGCCACGATAAAGCCAGGTCTATGAAAGAGGAAGAGAAAAGGTGGGAAGGGAGTGAGGAGGAAGAGAGGAGGTGGGAAGGGAGTGAGGAGGAAGAGAGGAGGTGGGAAGGGAGTGAGGAGGAAGAGAGAATGGAGAAAGGGAGAAAAGAGGAGAGAGATGAGAGGAGCGTAGCGAGGAGAGGAGGGAGGAAGAGAAGAGGAAGTGAGTGAGGAGGAAGAGAGAATGGAGAAAGGGAGAAAAGAATAGAGGAAGAGGAGAGAGATGAGAGGAGGGCAGCGAGGAGAGAGAGGGAGAGAGCAGAGTGGGATCTAAGCAGTTGCAAACTGGGATGATTGAAAGACAAAAGGCTCAGCGACTTAGCAGGTCTGTGCGTGAGTAGAGACAATGCCTGGGTGCATTAGTCAGCTCTTACTTGCAGATTGGACATTTCCAATAGCTACGCTCCAAATTCAACTCCAAATACGTCTCGAGATCAAAGCACTTTGTATGGCAGCAGTCTTTGCCTCTTGTTGGCAACATTATGCGACGGAATGTAACTGGGCACGTAAGAGAGATCTTCATGGACGTCTGTTCGACACCGTCAGTGTCACCAGAATTTGTGCCAACAGCAAAGCTTTTTTTGACTGCGAAACGAGAGACAGAGAACCATGGCTGAGTTGGCTGACAGTAGGTACATCACATCATTGACAGTGTTATACTAGCCGCCATGGTTGCAGCTGTATAAGTTAGTCTAATGTGTACACTGACTGCTAGCGAAGTTCCTCTAGCTTCTTTCAACTTCAATACATCTCTAACCACAAACCACAGATAACGAACTGGGAACACTGTCGAGCTCTATTGTCACTGGCAACCACTCTCGCCGCCGCGTGTTCATACGCTGCTGTTTTACATCGCAAGACTGCACAACCGTAGCAGGATTGCACGCATGACTTGGCTCCTCTCTCTCATGAAGCTAATAATTCTGCGGGCTCGGCCACGTTTGGCAGAGCAGCAATGGTTCTCACTTTTCTCAATGCATTTCTCTTTGGGCAGCAGATTCTTCTTCAGCAGGCCGTGCTTCACTGAGCGCAGAGTCGGGCGCTGAGTCAATTGCAGCGTGAATAAGTGAGACTGCAATCAAACGAAAGTTGGGTCAACATGTGAATTCTGAAGGATGATGATTTGGTTTACTCACATTGGAACTTACGCAGCAGCACGCGTATACTGTAATCGTTATCATGTTCTTTCCCGGGATGCAATGGTTTTTCAAATAAAAAGGCTTATGTTGGGTTCGGCCGTCTGGGGAAGGCATAGGCAGCGGCGTTCCGTTCACCTGTATTCCCACAGATGCCGGCCAGTTGGTCAATTGGTTTCTGTCGTTGTGGTGATAGCATTTAAATTCCAACTCCAAGTCAGACCTACAACAGGAAGTTCCACGACATACAACTCTCTCACCCCAGCTGATAGACAGTCCCGTGGCCGAGTACGTACTACACCAGGCATTGGTGGCTCGAACTAGATGGTAACTAAATGAAACGCTAATGAGAAAGAGGGATATTTACTAATGAAATGAGCCAATTAATTTGTGTGTCTGCGAGCCGTAGCGTTGAGCAAGGAGACCAAGGAGACCGGTATATCAATTGACTTGATGTGTTATCACTTGCACTGCTTCACTAGCTGGTCATCGATAGAAATCTGGGAGTTCAATAACCAAAAACTATCTGATAGCAGAGTTTAAGACCTACTTATCCATCAGCATCTGGTAGACAGTCTCCTTCAGGTAAAACATGTGCTGAGTGACAGGCATGTTGTGCTCCAGTTTGAACGGTGGCAGTATGACGCCGTCTCGCACCGGGAACGTCAGCACCATATTATCGGCTGTCGAAGCTGGGAATCATAAAAAAAGTTGGCAGCTGAAGACGCGGCTCAAGCGTAATGGTCGTATGCCAAAGGTGAGAGTTCAAACCGCAGGGTACAGTTTCTATGGCCGGATATACGCTCTATGTAGAGTGGGGAGGGATACAGCTACTTACAACGATGATAGGACAGATTGATAGGAAAGATTATTACCGTATGGTAGAGGCGCAGGTTTCACATCTGGTTGACCTCCTGCCACTGCCGGAGGAGTGCATCCATTCTAAACAACAAACACCGCGGCAGGTTAAGAATACGTAGGAGACAACTTCTCATGTTAAGTCTGGCGCGCAGAACTAAATGGTAGACTATTTACCTGGTACGCAGGAACCATGGGATGTGGGGCGGGATATGCGCTTCGATTCATTGCTGAACTGTAGGCCGGGTTCACATAGGGTGGCGGTGCTCGTGACTGCTGTGGCCCACCAGTCACCATCATTTGGCTGGGTCTACCGTGGACATGAGCTAACATCTGCTGCTGACCATACTGCTGCTGGTGGCCAGGGTGCTGGCCAATAGCCTGCTAAAACAGAGACCGTAACAGAAGTGAAGTTCTCTCTCTCTCTCTCTCAGAGCGCAGTGCTGCGATACACCTGTGCTGACAATAGAGGTGCACAAGGCGCCAAGGCAAACTCATTGAAGCTCGAAGCAGTACAGCATTCCTGACAATAAGTGCTAGTATTGATATGAGTTGCTTCTCTCTCTCTCTCTCTCTCTCTCTCTCTCGCCAATGAGTAGGGAGAGAGCGAGAGACGGCTTGACGCAATGAGCCTTCATGCACAGCCAGATGAGGTCCGATACACAGCTGCTTGCTGATAAGACTGAGTGAGCCTAGTTAATACCTGAACTCTCATCATCTTGATTGACATATCAGAGAAATATCTCTACGTGAAACTCCATAGAAAGGCCACCTCTTCAGTCTACACAATGGCATAGTGTCCCTGCCTTTTGTCTTGTGACAAGTGAGGATGAGAGTGACACAAGCACTTCTCAGCCTGTCTTTTGCTCCGTCCCTCAGTCCCTTACTCTGTTCCTCATCCACTCCCTCGCTCTACCTCCAGCCCCTCAGTCAGTCACCACACCACACACACACACACCAACCCCCCCCCCAACAACAAACCCCACACGAAAAAACCAAACAACAAAAC
>ERZ1740065.2375-NODE-2375-length-11689-cov-11.257435_pt1 | contig 11689 bp, 12 predicted proteins | sample MGYA00581738_ERZ1740065 | MGnify/ENA primary metagenome ERZ1740065 (study PRJEB43018, sample SAMN04849749) | marine metagenome | isolation source: floating plastic debris | place: Pacific Ocean | collected 2008-09-01 | study: EMG produced TPA metagenomics... | reverse complement strand
ATTCTGTCAAAACGGCATGGCTTAGGATTATATTACCAACATATTCAACTTCTAAAGCATCAAGTTAGTGGGTATACGTGGAGATACCTGGTGATGTCACCCTTTTTGTAAGTTGAACGGCATTGCATGTAGTTGAAAGAGTGCACATGCGCGTACTTCAGCGAAAGAGTAAAAACAGCTATACCAGAAAGAGAGGAGCAGTACACTCGAAACTACGTCGTTTCAATGGCATGCGATCGCCCAGAAGAAACCAGCCTTTTTGTACCATCCGACTAATAGTTTTTAAAAGCATGCAATATCAAGCTCTACTAGGCATTAAGATGACACTATCATCGAACTAGAGGTTCTCATGACATGATCAACAGCTTTGCAAAGTGTCTACAGCAGCCGTTACCACGCGCGAAGAGGCAGATTGTTTCCTCCAACGGGTTTCCCTTCCATATCGACCTTGACCTTACTGTTACGGGTCATGTTTTAGTCTCAAGTAAGTTCTTCCTTATTGGTACGAATTATAGTTCCGCTCCTCATCAACCCATATATTGTTATGTGATGTATTTGGACCCATTACTGTAGCGATATGTCATGGATCATTCATACTCCTCAGACTTGATCTGTATAGGCATGGTTTGAGACTTATCCTAGATTCCCTTCCCTTTCCCTTCTCTTTGGACTTATCTGCCACTAAATATTGAGTAGTTACGCACATCCCTGTTCAATGGGGCTGAGTCAGATACTTGAGAATCTCTACATTGGATGTTTTGAAGATGTGAGACAAACTTCTGAGCTAATAAAGGCAGATGTCACGGCGATACTAACGGTGGATCAGAAGCCATTACCGTCCCCGTATCACGAAAGTTTTGTGTGCAAGCATGTCTTGCTCCTAGACTTGGAGGAAGAAGACCTACTTGGCAAGCTCCCTGACTCGATCGAATTTATTGATACGTATAGGACTGATGGAAAGTCCGTCTTCGTGCACTGGTATGCCTTATTTTCCATTGATCATCAATTCAGTCACGTTGCTCATACCAAAATAATACGATACCTTATTATAGCAATGCAGGTCAATCTAGAAGTGCATCCATTGTGATAGGTTACGTTATGTGGAAGCTGAACATGGAATTTGATGATGCATACCTACTAGTTAGAAAACTAAAGCCGGATATCAGGTTGGTATCTATTTATCTTCTGTCAGCTGTTTTTTCTATTTTCTGTCTCAGGAAAACTGAATACAGTAGCACTATTGCTTCTCTCTATTTACCAGGCCAAACGATGGATTTCAACATCAGCTGAAACTATTTGAACAGATGGAGTACAGGATAGAAAGATCCCATAAATTATACAAGCAATACCAGCTGGAGAGGATAAGTCATTTCATATCATATGGCAAAGGTGCACAATCTTATGACTTAGACTCACTGATCTCATATGTTTAGCTTCTCTTCAACCGCTAACCTTCAACCCTTTAACCTCTCTTACAGCATTCTCAGAAATGCAAGTAGACCTGAATCCAGGTAGCACACAGCAGATAGGCTCGGAAATGTTGTTCAAGTGTCGCAAATGCAGGTAAATGGTCACATCGCATGCAGCGCCATATAATACAGTACGCCTAAGTAGCAGCCTGTCTCGTGTTCCTGCAGAATCAAGACACTAACGTTGAGGGAACCTGTAGGCATTCGTGTTTCGCTAGGTTGAGATACAGTGTCAATTTCATGTGGTGTATATATACTCATACTATTATTGGCCAAGACGAGTTTCCAGCTACATTTGGCCCCTGTTTATAATTGGGAGTTTTCCTCTCTTAAGGGGCCAATATTTATATAACTTTCAATGTAACTCGGCTCTATGATTGCAGTTTCAACGGAGGCTATTATGGCTACACATGTGTACCCCAACTATATTACACTACATGCATCCCTCTTTATGTCGCCGAGTTAGGAATAAATCATGCTGGTGCAGCTTTTGTAAATGAACAGGGGCCAAATGTAGCTGGAAACTCGTCTATTGTTATTTCGGAGTTGACTTACCTTACTTACTGAGACACACATTATTCATGGGGAGTAGAGTAAATAAACCAATTTTAGGAGTTTTCCTGTCATTCAATCTCCAAAAGTATACTCGTGTGTAAAAGTGAAAATCTTCATCTGGTCAAAGCTCTCCATCATTGATGGGAGCAACACACAGCTTTGCGACTTGTGACGTTGGAGTGTTGTTGTGTGTGTGATGGGTGACATTGGAGTGTTGTTGTAGGCGCCTCCTATTCACCGATGTAAATGTGCTCAATCACCCTCGCGGCGCTGGTGAGACAGCATTCCTGAGGCCCTGGCAGAAATTAGGATCTGCAGGTGCTGACCTGCAGGAATGTACTGAATCTTTATTTGTCGAGCCGACGAAATGGATGGGAGAGTTAGGACTGGATGAACTGCAAGGAAAGGTAAGTTTCACAGAGTAGGAGTAAGTGTCACTGAATAGGAGTAAGTCTCACAGAGTAGGAGTAAGTTTCACAGAGTAGGAGTAAGTCTTACAGAGTAGGAGTAAGTCTCACTGAGTAGGAGTAAGTGTCACAGAGTAGGAGTAAGTCTCACTGAGTAGGAGTAAGTGACATGCCCTGTAGAAGCCTCCGTTGATTCTGCGGCTATCAGTTATTGTCGAACCAGATTTAATAGTGACTGAAATTGCAGCGTCCCGTTTGGAATGCTCAAGAAATAGAAAGGATAGTGATCTACCAGTAGCTATTCCATATGAGAAGAACAACTCCCGTGTGTGGTATAATGGACGCAGTGTCTACTGTGAAACAGCAGATTTTTGAGACAGCAATCTTTGCATTTTTAATTGTGATAGTTTTCCAGAAATATATTTTCGCATTTCTTGCTGCTATTATATAGACAATCGATTGAGCGGAGAAATATTTGCGTGCTCAATTTTTGCGATCGGCCAAAAATTTTCAAAAACGCAAAAATTATCCATTCTACAGTATAGTGCAATAAAATGATAGCAATGAGTTTTCCGCCATCAAAATTCACTTTGACACTATCGTAAGATTACGATAGGTCTCACCGCTGTATGTATCATCAAAAACTTTCAACATGTAAATATTTTAACGTTAAAAGTGTTTGTCACATTTATTTACGTTCTAGCTGTGCTCTAGCTGTATTCTAGCTGTACTCTAGCTGTGCTCTAGCTGTATTCTAGCTGTGTTCTAGCTGTGCTCTAGCTGTATTCTAGCTGTGTTCATTCTCTACAATATAGTTTTGATCAAGGTTATGAATTTGTTCTATTGTTCTCGTTGTTGTTTTGTGTAAAAGTGATGTTCCATTTCTGTTTTTCTGTAGATCTTATGTCCCAAGTGCTCGTCTAAGCTTGGATCCTGGAACTGGTCTGGTGAGTTGATACCATCTCTTCCCCTCTTGTTGTTTTCTTTTCATACAAATTGTATAAGCACATTGAGGATTTTTTGGCCCCTGTCATTTATTACCGTACGATTACCTTTGTCCATCTGAAATATCTACTCATCAAATGAAATCCATTCCCAACACGAAGCTGATTCATGCCGCAGCGTTGGGCTCTGCTGTCTTCATTTCTATGGTGCTCAGATTTATTTCTTCGGTGGATTTTATAGTGGGTAGCCATCACTAGTGACTAGCGGATACATAGCATAGGTTGAGGTCGGATACATAGCATAGGTTGAGGTCGATCCTATGCAGCCTCACTGGAAAAGCTTCCTCAATCCGTCTGTTTGGTGTTTGCCAGCAGCCATATAGGTCTCATAGGAAGTTCATCAGAGCACCTGCGGACTAATGCCAAACACTTGGCTCACTGAAACAAGACTTCTCTAATAGACGTACTTTCCGACCTAAATACTCGTGATAGGTAGTTGCATTGTGTATTCTGTTACGGACGGAGTGTGCTGTGGATGTAACATGAGAATGATAATCAAACACTTTGTCGTGAAAATACAATTGACTTTCTTATTTTTGGTAAATGAAGAAGCACTAATCATGTATCATCTAGTCTCTATAAGTGGGCGGAGCCAGAACTATGTACTGTAAATCCAAATATTTAGCGGACAAAATACTATAGCGTTTTGCTCAAATGAGCGGTATCTTTAGTAACAACGGCTAGAATTTTTAGCGATTTCCTTCAAGCTTGTGTATAGCATAAAGAGCTATCAAAAATATAACGTTCAACTTAAATAGCATTTTCTTCAAGTCGCTATTGTAACTATTATTGTGAGGTTGGAGGTCGGAGGTCGCTATTGTAACTATTATTGTGAGGTCACTAAAATATTTGGGTTCACAGTATCAGATACTTAGATCTTAGTACACACGTACCTGACACATTACTATTTAGGTTGTCTGTATGAAGTGTTTTTCAATAGCTTCCTGACGCTTTATGACCCAGTGGTACATATTATAGGGATAGTCTTGTTACAAGGTTAGCTCTAAAGTATTGTGGAAATGTTAGCGTGGAAAACTATTTAGTGAACAAAGCGATTTACAGGAGATCGCTAATGATAAATCCAGCTGCGTTTTCTGTTGGAGTTGTCACATCATGGGAACTTTTGGGAGTTTTCATCTCATTATCAATAACAAACCCTACAATGACTGTTATAGGCATGCTCATGAGTTTAAAGACATTGATTCCTTTTGTGGGGAGGTGCTTTTGCTTCATTTTTTTAAATGGACTCCATCCACAAATGCTAACATTTCTTCTCGCCATCATGCTCATTTGGGGAAAACATTACATATGTCTTCCGCTAAAATTTCCAATCTGCGCGGTGTGCTGGCTGTGCGCAGTGCGCTGTGTCAGTACTGTGCATTGAAGGTCAAATATATCTTAAATGTGGGGGGATCAAAATGAGCTTTTCATGATGTACCACTGTTTTACGGACATACCCGCCCACACAATATGAACTCAGTTACGACTGAATCCTCTCTCACAGTCAGTGTTTTTACTCTGTCTAGGAGAACGATGTCGCTGTGGACAATGGGTGGCCCCATCTTTTCACATGGACAGAAAGAAAGTGGACTTGACAGCCACTCTTCCATCTCTAGCCGGACGCAAGCAAGCTGCTTCATCTGTCACCTGATACGGTATGACAACGTCACTGATCCAACAAACAGCTGGCCGTTTCCTCTCTTATCGAGTTTTATTGTTATATTGACATGTAGACTCAGCTCTCCCATCGCCGTATTGAGTTTCCGTACCAGGAAAGGATTTGAAGATTTTCAATCGGATCAATAAACATAATGCTATAGCAGTTGGTGCAGAGCAAAATCATGTCGCTGTTATTTCAATACCTCTATACAGTCTATGGCCTCGTTTTAACCAGAATTGCACTCATGTCACGCAATTCAAATCTGTCTCGTCGCACTAATACAGGAAATTGCTTTTGCTTTCTTATTTGCTGTGGAATGAAGTATAGTTTATTTTTTTCAACCTTTTTCTATGTCTGTTGTGACCTGATGACAACTGAAGGCTTAGTCGGCAGGTAATCAAGTTATTGCACACACCAGTAACATACAATGGGTAGCTATCTATAGCTTCATGCCATGAATGACTAACCAGATAGATGGAGCTGTCACATATCTCTGAACTAATGCTGACACCACAGTATCCTGTACAGTTACTATAAAATATCCCATCATTTATAGTTCCCTAAGCGCTCGCTGTTACGCAGTCTGTGATTGGCTACTGAGTCTTCTGTTGTGTTTGAGTAAAGCAGCAGTTTTATTTTATTATTCGTCTCAGTCCGAGTTTTCCTAAAAACTCTCCATTTTAATTTCAATATCAGCTCTGCTATATTCCTAGAATATTCGTCAGGGCTGAACTGAAAACGGGATTCACGAAGGAGGCTGTTACAACAGCAACGCCGATGGTCATATGTATGCGTTCTTCATACTGCTGAAGTGGCTGTAAATACTGAAGCGGATATTGTGGTTTCCAGGTGATATCTTGCGCAATAAGCTCAACTGTCATCTACATTTCACTATTCACATATTGCTCTACCGTACACCATATGGAGTGATTGAGAATGAACTACTTTCTCCTCACAGACCTGTAGAACGATGCATATAAACGGCAATTAGTTCTGGAAGTGTTGATTAAACTCAGCCCCCCTCCCCCATCCCATCAATATTCTGTTCCCAGACTTAGCATCCATGTACTTCCCTTTGCTTGTCAACAAAGTTGCATCTTCCTTTACTGTCATAGAAGTTACTGCGTTAAGTTATATGCCAACAATCTTTCTTGCTATAGTGTATGAGCTCCATGGCTTGTCTGAATTTATTATTTCCCAATACGTGACCTTGAAATAACCAAAAATGGTCACATGGTATTTATTTACAGCTCTGAAAGCTTCCGTACTTGTCTTGGTTATTGAAGCAAATCCAGGAAAGGTCGTAGAGCTATTCTTCATCATTGATTGCCAATAATGAAAATCGACCGAGTGACATAGGCACTACTCGAGTTCTATTAAAGAAGTTCATCACTTTTGTTTGCATCATTCAAAAATCAATACAGGTTTCGATGAAATTTAGTCCAATTCTACAGATGATGAGTGGATAAGCGTATATTTGACAGTAGTTTGTAGTACTGCACTATAACACTGGTAGGTTTTCTACCATCTCCATTATTCCTATATGTGTCGTGGACATGTTTTATGTGGCAGAAAACTTGTAGAAGTTGAGCCGCTGTCGCTGCCTGCTCTTCAATTGGAGAGCCTTTCAGTTATAGGACACTGATATCACCAGTTGGTCAGCCTCCTCCACTGAAATACAGACGTGTGGCTGTCACTGACCTATATATACCACTTACCTACATATGCCAGTGACCCATATATGTCACCTATATATGCCACTTACCTATATATGCCAGTGACCCATATATGCCGGTGACCTATATATGTCATTGACCTATATCTGTTACTTACCCATATATGTCTCTGACCTATATATATGTCACTTAGCTATATATGCCAGTGACCTATATTGAACTAAAGTCAGCTGCTATAGAGATCTAGCAGGTCTTTGCCTAACTCTTGATAAAGCTGAGTGACCTAAGCTTGATCAGAGAAAGGATGCAACAGTCACCTCATTACAAAACATCCATAGATTGTAAAACATTACACCCTGGCTCTCAGCAGACATACACTCTGTGCAGGCTGCAGATATTAGGCTAGTTTTCAATACGTGACTCGATCCATGTCAAACAATTCTTATCTCAATACCCATAAGTCTGTCCATAAGACTGTCCACAATTGGAAATATTAGTGTTTTGAAGATCCTACCTTCGTCTAAGTGGACTATCAAAATCTAGAACAGCCGTGTCATGACTATCATCAGTAAAGATATGTCTGATTCGGCTATGCTAACCATTTTCATCTACTGTAGAACCTGAAATTTTTGCGTTCATTTAATGTTTGCATTTTCAAGAATTTTCGGTTCATCGCAAAAATTGTGCACACAAATATTTCTTTGTTCAATCGATTGATTGACTAGCAGCGTGAAACGCAAAATACATTTTCGCAAAATTATATCACAAACTAAAACGCAAAGAATGTGCTTTCAAAAATTTCCTGTTCTACAGTATGCAACTGAACAGTGCCATGTTGAGTTGTAGCTCTATGTCCGTCTTATTTCTATGCTGTGTATGCAAGAGAACTGTTGGGCCGAGATCTATGGGTTTAGAGAACAGGTCTATAATGGATGCGACTTACAATCGTAAGCGTTCACGGCCGTGGAAGCCGGGCTGTATCGCAGCAGCGGTAACACAGTCAAGTCCTTCTCATAATCGCAGACCGAATCTACCATATTCTGGGTCAAGAGCAGCCACACCCAGTCGTTATGACAACCAAAGTGACCCTGAGCCAGATACATACCCCTGCACGTCAGTCTAGAGAAATGCAAGCATAGTTGATGAGATATTGGGAATACGTGAGGAGGGTTGAGTAATGCCTTAGCAATGCATACTGCGTAGAGGAACCATCGTAGTTCAGCCACCAGTCCAGGTGGAAAGGCGCTGGATTAGATGTCAGGTCGGTGTATGGGGACTCCAATAGCCGAGAGCTAGTGAACCACGTAAGTAAGGTAGTAGAGCTGCCATTGAATACGTAAGTTTTATTCTCAATCATCTCATTGTATACCGAGACCTTGACCTGCCGAACAGGAAATTAATACCAAGAGTTAGTAGCAGAGCTAGACAGCTATACACCACAGGGAATACAGAGACGTGACTCACCTTGTCGATGTTCATATACTGCCAGGCATTCACCAATGAGCTCTTCAGCATTCCTTCTGTGTTGTTGAGAAGAAGGGTGTCTATGTCTACCGTTGGATAATTTGAGAACGTTGTGTCCATCCATGGCCCTGTCACCTGATTGGTGTATGAATTGCCGAATCGGTTTGGATACAGATACATTGGCTTGAATTTATCTGTAGCAAGAAATTATTCACATCAACTGGCAGTTCAGAGTTCAGAGTTCAGAGTTCATACATTGATGATCGTCCATCAACTTCTGCACAGCGCTGCCCATTCCAGTGAGAACATGGAGCGAAACTCGAACTAAGAATCATCCTTAGCGATTGTCAACAAGGATTGGACTGGATTGGATTGGATTATCCAATGATTCAATCAATCATGAAATCACATGAAACTTGCTCCTTTCTCTTTCTTTACACGGGTGCTAGGAGTTCATTGACACACTTCACACAGTAACATGTACTAGAGAGTCAGTGATACACTGCACACAGTAACATGTACTAGAGAGTCAGTGATACACACTGCGCACAGCAACATGTACTAGAGAGGCAGTGGTACACACTGCACACAGCAACATGTACTAGGAATTCATTGATACACTGCACACAGCAACATGTACTAGGAATTCATTGATACACTGCACACAGCACAGCAACATGTACTAGAGAGTGATACTAGCTACTAGATGAGACAGCAATATGTTATATGCTATCAGAAATGTGATTAGTACATTGATTGTGAGGTACTCTACTACATTGTGTGGTACTATTAGTAGTTAGTATTACCAGTAGCAGTTACTACTAATGGGAATTAGTACAGTATATCACAAGTTTCTATTAGCATTGGTTAGTATACTAGTGGTTAGTAGTTGATAATATTAGTAGCGAGTATTAGTAGCGAGTATTAGTAGCAAGTATTAGTAGCGAGTATTAGTAGTTTTTCAGTATGATATTACGATGTAACGGTCCTGTGGAGAGATAGTACTTATGTGATCCTACATTAAGAGCCACTTTCTTACCAGATATGTGATAGTAACAGGATACTGCTTCTGTCTCCTCTTCATGAGACACCCACGACTCATAGAAATCCGCAGACGTCATCGTACACTTCCTGTCTACCTCACTGTACCTACATGTAAGTAAATTTATACCACAGGTTAGTAGTGTCTGGCTGTATGCTGCTGGTACTTACTTACAGGGAAGCAGATGTTTGTTTGGGTAATGAATACATGCCGCTGGTACTTACAGCTGTTTTTGCTACTTACGTGAACATCTGACAGTTTGAGAGGTACACCAGGATGCAACTTCTAAAGCAGGCGCTGTACGACGTGACGCTGTTGACTGTGACCATTTGTGATGTTCCTGATACACTGGCCTGTAGACGAATTCCCCCCAAACATCGGTAGGCTTCATGCAGGGCTGTGTAGTTAACTGCATAGACAATCACAGACCTGTGAATCTATACAAAAGGTCTGCTAGTGACACGGGAACAGTTGACTAACCTTTCCACATGTAGTTAGAGTTCTGTGACAGGGACTGAGGGAGAATGGTGGTACCCCCGTATAGAGAACACTCTCCATCCAAGAATTTACATGCCAGACAGTCAGACCCATCAGAGCAGACTTGGAGACAATCAAGCTGTAGTACATGCAAAAAAGCAGGTATCACTTACACACACGTAGTAGACAGAACCATGTGATTCGAATTCAAATATATCACTCTATTTTATATCTAGAAAGGTGGTATACTTACCCTCCTAGTTACAGATAGCGTATCAACATGCTGTAGGCCAACCTGATCTATATCGAATCCAACAAAATAGTCACTGTCGCCGACAACGACGTTTGAATTACTGAATGCAACGCACAGCAACCAGAGTATCATGACTATCTGTGCCATGGAGCTCAGTGCCATGTGCCAGTCACATCACCAATATCTGAGCTTATAGCATGCTGGTGTCTAATTGCACAGCATCACAACTTCAGGTATTGATGTTTTATGACTCCATGAAGCAGCTAGCAGTAAGTCATAACTGCCATTGGCTATATGGCGTTATGATATTGGATACAGGATAGGTTAATCCTGGTAATCAAGATCATAGCTGTAGGCTTTTGAGTTATGGCTTCTCAAAGTTCAGAGAAATGGAGCCTCCAGTATTTTCAGGTTGACAGGTATGACTGTGAATCGTGTTATGAACCAATCAGCAGTGGCGTGTCTTTCCATTGGCGTGCTGCGACACTACTTCATCCTATGGGGTGAGGGGAAGGGGAAGGGGGAGGGAGGGTTTGGGGTTTGGTTTAAATTAGCGGGTTGCGGGCATTAATTGGGTCAGCTCATTTATACAATCATAGTGTATACATAAAAATAATTGCAATCGAGCATAAAATGCTCTTATCGATCAAATCACTTCTTGTACATTTATTTTGCGGTTCGTTTATTTTTCAAGAGGTATGCAACTACTTGCAGTAGATGCGAGATCGCAATTTATACTCATCGCATTCTTTCTCAACAGGCTTTGTGACATTAATTTTTACTTGCACAATATACTTATTGTCAGAAGAGATAATTGGAGGATAACAGTGCAGATGTACCGTCAGAGAGGAAAATCAAATAAAGAGACAGAGAGTAGGTTACAGAACAACACTAAACAGGAAACTTCATGGCCGCTGGAAAGTTAGCACGGTCACAGGAGGGATATAGATATTACCAGCTGCCTCGCGCCGATCACTGCAAACAATCGTGGACAATGTAGATACTCATGTCGTCATTCTCCTTTAACCTAGCATTTCATTATTACTATATTTTGTTTTTGTTGCTGTTGTTTTTGTTGTTTTTGCTGTTGTTGTGGTGGTTGTGGTGGTTGTGGCAAGGTTATTATTTGATGTTAGAGTGAGAATAAATTTGATAGAGGATCGAGGAGTCATACGATACGAGTCATCGTGTGACTGAATTTCTGCGTACTACAGTATCATTGGATGAGATATCAAACAAGGCCATATAAATTAGTATATTAGCAATCGATTAATATATAATTGATATGAATGATTACATTATTATATTAATTAATTGATATTAATATATAATTCAAATATAATGGAGTGAGAAAATGTTGAGCTGGCAGACAAGGATAGCTAGCTATGTCTGTGCTGCAGCACAAGCAACTTACGCTCATCAGCGACTGCTGCAGTTGAACCAGGACTATATAGGAGTTGTGGTATCCTGTCTCCATACTTAATCTCATAGTTACACATATTCTCATCCTTGCCTTGTAGCATCATTAACCACAGTTCATCTTCAGCACAATTCACATGCTTCTTGGCCATATACATACCTCGACGTGTCACTCTAAACAGAGGTGCATATCATTGATGGAGAGCTGCCAGGAGAGAGAGAGAGAGAGAGAGAGAGAGAGAGAGAGAGAGAGAGAGAGAGAG
>ERZ1740065.2374-NODE-2374-length-11689-cov-12.115094_pt1 | contig 11689 bp, 7 predicted proteins | sample MGYA00581738_ERZ1740065 | MGnify/ENA primary metagenome ERZ1740065 (study PRJEB43018, sample SAMN04849749) | marine metagenome | isolation source: floating plastic debris | place: Pacific Ocean | collected 2008-09-01 | study: EMG produced TPA metagenomics... | reverse complement strand
ATTGGACTCTAGCTTACGCTCTCTCAGTCCTGTCCTAATTTTGGGGGGCACTACATCATATGTTTTACGTTCATCCTATAGATGCTATGGTGCTCAAAACCATCAATCCCCTATTAAGAAAGGGATTGCTTAGGCCCACTCCAACTGTATTTGTAGGATTGCAGCCGTTAAAAGCTCTGGACTGACCTTCCAATTCTGCAAATATTACCCTTAAGGGGGCTGTGGATATGAATCTTAGCTCGCCATAATGCCAATGGTGCACAGAAAAAATAGATTTAGAACGTATAGATAGAACTATCTAGGGAAAGTACTGATAGTTGATATCTCAAATATCAGAGAAAATTGATACTAAATAGCTTTTCTAGTCGGATTGATAGACAAGGTAAATGTATGTAGTTAGTACAATTCATTGAATAACGTTACATATCTGCTTCTGGCAGAGTTGATACCAAGGGACAAGCTCTGAATTGCAGTCGGAGTATCTGCGTTAACTAACCTGATTTCAGTTATTTAGCTTGTGTGGTTAATCTATCGGTATATTTCCGATGAATAATTCTGTGCCATTCAGCATTCAACTCTCATCGACTTATGTGGTGAGATATTCCTCGACTGCATTACTAAGCGTGATGCTGGTAAGTAATGCTACAACCGCATCTGCAGAGGCTGCCAATATCACAGATCAACTATCCTTTGCCCAAACTCCTGCAACATCTCAACCCAGCCTATTTCCTGCAGATCTTACAACTGAGCCAGCCCCACCACAAATTCCTGAGCCAACTGCTCAAGGAGTGCCTCAGTTTAGCTCTCCTCTCGAAATTGCTCAGACCATCACTGCAGCAGAGGATGGTACTGGTACAGTCATTGACCAAACTGGAAATACCTTTGATATAACCGGTGGAACACATGCTGGTAATAATTTATTCCATAGTTTTGAGCACTTTGGGTTAGATGCCGGGCAAATAGCCAATATTGTTTCCCAGACCGATATTGACAATATCCTGGGGCGAGTTGTTAGTGGAGATCCCTCTGTTATCAATGGTTTAATTCAGGTAACTGGAGGAGATTCCAATCTGTTCCTCATCAACCCAGCAGGCGTCATTTTTGGTTCAGAGTCTCAAGTTATAGTTCCAGGCTCATTTTCTACTACCACCGCCAATGGTATGAAAATAGATGACTATTGGTTCAATGCTGTCGGCCCAAATGACTACGATAAGCTAGTAGGTACTCCAAATGGTTTTGCTTTTACCAGCGCCGAACCAGGAAGTATTGTTAATGCCGGTCATCTACAAGGCGAAAGCGTAACGTTGCTAGGGGGTGTTGTGGTGAATACCGGCACCATTGAAACCCCAGGCGGAAATATTACTATTGCAGCCGTGCCAGATGAAAGCATGGTACGCATTACCCATGAAGGAAGTTTACTAAGTTTAGAACTATCGGTTGAGGGGCACTCAGGCATTAATATTGATTCTTCAGCTCTTACAGCTAGCAATCTTCTAACCTTGCTGTCAGGTGGAACAACACCTGATAATTTAGGCATTGTGCTAGAAGATGGTGTGGTAAAGATAGCTAGCACCAATACAACAATACCGACTAATCCTGGTACTACCATTATCTCAGGTACCCTAGATGCAGCCAATGAAACTGAGGGTGAAATCGGTGGAAATATTGATGTCTTAGGTAGTCAAGTTGGTCTATTAAATGCTGCTTTAGATGCTTCTGAAACTGATGGTGGAGGGATCATCAGAATCGGGGGAGATTATCAGGGGCAGGGGTTACTACCTACTGCTGAGCATACTTATATTAATGAAGGCTCAACTATTACAGCTGATGCATTAGTCAGCGGTGATGGTGGACGTGTCATTGTGTGGGCCGATAATACGACAGAGTTTTATGGAGATATCATAGCCCGTGGGGGTAGTTTGAAAGGAAACGGCGGATTTGTTGAAGTTTCAGGTCATGAAAATTTATCGTTTCATGGACAAGTCGATATCACTGCCACCAATGGTTTACCTGGAACTATGTTACTAGACCCAAGAAATATTAATATTGTTTCAGATGCTTCTGCCCTCAATAATAATCAGCTAAATGATGGAAGTATCTTTGCAACTGATGGAAATACATCAGACTTCACAATTTCTGCCAGTGAATTAAAAAGCATAGAAGGAGACATTCAGCTTCAAGCAGATGAGGATATTAGAGTTGAAGAAGGTTTGTCATTAAATTTTGTACCTTCACCTATAGCGGGCTCCATAATATTTAAGGCTGATGCCGATAATAATAACAGTGGTGATTTTATAATGGATCAGAGCCAAGAGCTAATAGCTGGCTCTTTTAGGTTCGTTAGAGACTTAACAATTTCAGCAGTCAATATTCAAACCGGAGATATTAGCAGTGGAGGCCTAACTCTACAATCTTCATATGAGGGAAATATTGAAACAGGAAATATTGATGCTGAAGGGATTACAAGACTAGAAGCCGATCAAGGAGATATTATTATTGAAAGCATAGACGTTAAAGTTGAAAGCTTTTATGGCTCTTCACCAGCTGAAGAAAATCCATCTTTGTCAATCAGCACAGACGGACTTGTTAGAATTGAAGGAGTGATAAATCCAAATGATGAGTTGAGCATTGGTGTTAGCTCGGATATGTCAAGAGAAACTGTTTCTAACCCAAATGAAATTCTTTCAATTAGACATGGTGGAATTCTCACAGAGATTGCAGAGACTTCAGGAGGACAGTCCCTGATTATTGAAGGTGGAGATAAACAATTCGGGTTTGTGATTGGACCAGATTCTAGTGGTTCTCCTCTGCAAAGTTCATCATCAGATTTTCCCGTAGGCATTAGTGGGATCAGTGGATCTGTTGTATTAGGAGGCCGGGTTGTAATACGAACCGCTGGTGGGTCAGTACTATCTGATTCATTTTCCACTTCAGGTATATTGGGGATTGAAAGAAATAGAATCCCTTCTCAAGAGGTAATTGATACAAGAAACGAGTTCTCTTCCTCAGGTATATTTGGAGTTCCAAGAAGAAATTCTTTGCCAGGTGATTTAGCTCTTCCGAGAGTTGAAAGCATTGAAACTCTCGGAAGCTTACAAGGAAATAGTCCTTCTGAAAAGCAAGATAATTCAAACTCTGGTTTGCCTGAAAATGATGAGGATAACCATGAAAATAATATCTGTAATACTGTTTACTCCAGTGACATTTTAGATATTTCCTCGGTTATTTCAGAGCAGTGCCAAAGCTCGCAAAATCCTAATCATAATATCAATGAAAATCGTACTTCAGATAATAGCGTTAGAGCTTCTATAGATAATTCCGATGATGATAGGTCTATCAGTCGAATATTAGACCCTTCAGCAGAAGATATAACTACCTATTTGCTACATTCAGAGCGCTTGAGAATAGGCAGACAATAGGAGCAAGCTCAAATCCATGAATTCTTATACTTTGAGGTATTGAGTACTTTTGCGTTTTTTTACTAGAACCTCACTACTATTAGTCTTGCTCTTTGGCCCAGCAGCAGCGGGTTTATTGGATACTGTGAGACCAAAAATTGTTTTGGCACAAGTAGAGCTAGATGACCAGGCAAACTTACTTTTAGAGCAAGGGATTGAGTTTTACAAAATCAACAAATGGAAAGAAGCCTTAGCTAAATGGCAACAAGCTCTAGAGCTGTATATACAAACAGATAACCATGTAAGACAAGCTATTACACTAAACAATATTGGTGAGGCTTATCGATTGCTAGGTAGCTATCCAGAAGCATTGCAATCTTATGAACAAAGCCTAGCCCTTATGCAAGAAATGGAGGATTTTTCAGGCGAAGCTACCATTTTAAGTAATATTGCTATTGTTCATAGCGTGTTAGGCAACTATTCAGAAGCACTGAACTATTACGATAAAAGCCTAATTTTCTGGCAAGAACTACGAGATCATACAAGTGTTGCTAATACTATAAACAATATCGGCATCATTTATAAAAATCTGGGAGATTATCCAAAGGCATTGCAATATTACAAAACTAGCTTGACTCTCTCTCTTGAGTTAGACGATTACTCGGGTGTCGCTGATAGCTTAGGTAATATAGGTGTTGTTTATCGGTCATTAGGTAATTATCTAGAGGCCCTAAACCATTTTGAAGCAAGCTTAAATTTGCTTCGCGATTTAGAAGATTATGCAGGTGAAGCTGATATCACAAATAATATTGGTATTGTTTACAGAGATTTAGAGGACTATGCGAAAGCACTTCAATATTTTGAAAGCAGTTTAGCTATCCACTATGAATTAGGAAATAATGCAGGTGTGGCAACTGTATTAGGTAATGTTGGAATTATTTACAATGACACAGGAAAGTACAAAAAGGCATTGCAATATTTTGAAGATCGCTTGGCAGTCAAGCGTTCGATTGGTGACCGTTTGGGGGAAGCTTTTACTTTAGAGGAAATTGGTATTGTTTATAAGAATCTTGAGGACTACTCAACAGCATTACAGTCCTTTGAGAGAAGTTTGATTCTCTTGCGTGAGATAGAATATCGTGCAGGTAAAGCTTCTATTTTAAAGAATATCGGTTCTTTATTTGAAAAACAAACTGAATATGAACTGGCAATTATCTTTTTCAAACAAGCTATCAATATTCATGAACAATTTCGAGAGCGTCACCGCTCCCTCGATCAAACTGAGCAAGAAACGTTTACCGCCAAAGTTGAAGACGTCTATCGTAACCTAGCTGATCTGCTGCTACGACAAAATCGCATCATCGAAGCACAACGGGTGTTAGATTTACTCAAAGTGCAGGAGCTCGACGACTACTTTCGTGGTGTACGAAGCAGTTCCAGTACTCAAGACGGTGTTGCCTATTGGCAGGTGGAAGAGACCTTGCTAAAGCTATATAAAGAGCTTTTGCTAGCCGGAGATGAACTGAAGCTGTTACAAAGCTTCAATTTTAATGAACTTACCCCAGAGCAGGAGACTCGTCTGGCTTATCTTACACCCCGTAAACAGGAGCTTTTAGAAAACTTCCAACAATGGATTGACCACCCTGAAGTCTCAGAAGCCCTCACTACCCTACGCACCAGTACCGAGGGCCGCAACCTGGAAATTGAAGACTATGCCACCCTGCAGGCCAACCTGGCAAAACTCCCCAAAAACACAGTCCTTCTGTATCCGTTAATCCTGGGAAAACGTTTGGAGCTTGTCCTGCTCAGTCCCTATGCCCCCCCAATACGGCATCCTGTCGATGTCCCCGCTGAGCAGCTTAACCAGGTCATCACCCATTTTGGCCAATCTCTCAAATATGCTCGTCCCGATATCAAAATCCATGCCCAAAAGCTTTATGAGTGGCTGATTCAACCCTTAGAAGAGAATCTCAAAGACACTGAGGCAGACATGATCATCTTTGCACCTGATGGTCCTCTACGTTATGTGCCCCTGGCAGCCCTCCACGATGGTACCAACTGGCTAGCAGAACGATTTAGCTTTACCCACATCACTGCAGCCGCACTCACCAACTTTGATGCTAAACCTAAAGATAATCCGCGTTTGCTAGCTGCCGCCTGCTCCAAATGCAATTTTCAATATCAGGTAGCCGGTCAGGACTTTCGATTTTCTCTCTTACCCTATACCGACCGTGAAGTCTCATTACTGACACAGCAAATTCCCAACACAACTGTATTACGCAACCTGGACTTCACCCCAGATGCCCTGCAGTTAAGATTGGGCAGCTACGAGATTCTGCATCTGGCCACCCATGGAGCCTTTGTCACCGGGCAGCCGGAAGAATCGTTTATTGTCTTTGGTGACCAGTCGCATTTGAATTTAACAGAGATTGAACGCAAGTGGAAAGGAAATATGCCCAATGCGGATCTGGTGGTGCTGAGCGCCTGCGAAACAGCAGTAGGTAGTGCGCAACTAGGGAGCGGTGTTGAAATTTTAGGCTTGGGCTTCCAAATTCAACATGCTGGTGCAAAGGCGGCCCTGGCCTCCCTCTGGCAGGTCAGCGATGGTGGTACTCAGGTCCTGATGAATGCATTTTATGCGGCACTGGCATCAGGCAAAACAAAAGCCGAGGCGCTTCAGCTGGCCCAGCAGGCATTATTAACCGGCGATGGAACGGATGTTGGCCTACCACGTGGGGGACTGGTGCCAGCGGATTTGCCTGATGAGGTAGCCGCTGGCATGAGCCATCCCCATTATTGGGCTCCGTTTATTCTGATCGGCAATGGGCTTTAGGAGTGACGACTCCCCAAAAAATACAGGGCGAGATCGCAACGGCCCAATTACGTTCAATCCAAAAGTACTACTTTTAGCTATGCTCAGAGTAGATCATATGTTTTACGTTCATCCTATAGATGCTATGGTGCTCAAAACCATCAATCCCCTATTAAGAAAGGGATTGCTTAGGCCCCCTCCAACTGTATCGTTAATCTAATAGCGAGTTCACACCGAGTTCAAGACAGGCACCCGGCCATGATAATCACGGTAGCCAGCTTTAAAGGGGGGGTTGGTAAAACCACGACCGCCATTCACCTAGCCGCATTTTTTCAAGGGAAGGGCAAGACGTTGCTGATCGACGCCGATCCTAACCGCTCTGCCCTAGGTTGGTCTGGCCGTGGGGAACTCCCTTTTGAAGTGGTTGACCAGTGGCAGGCCGAAGCTCAGAGTGAGGACTATGAGCACATTATTATCGATACCCAGGCCCGCCCGACTACCGAAGACTTGGCAGCCCTAGCCAATACGTGTGATTTACTCGTGCTGCCAACCATGCCAGATATTTTGTCTCTGGATGCTCTGGTGCTTACCATTGAGTACCTCAAATCAATTCAAACCAGCCAGTATCGAATTTTAATCACATCCATACCACCCAAACCCAGCCGAGCGGGTGATGAGGTGAAAAAATTACTCAAAGACGCTAATATCCCTACCTTTGATATTGGTATTGGGCGGCTGGCCGCTTTCCAAAAAGCCGCTATGCAGGGGATACCCGTCTATGACGTTAAAGATCAGCGGTCTGAACGGGGGTGGCAGGATTATGAAACCGTGGGGAATGAGATTCTTAACCTGATGAGGGAGCGATAAATGTTAGCAGGGCGCACGTACAGCAAAGCCCCGGCTGTTATGGCCGGGGCTTTGCTATGTTCGGATTAGATGGCCTGTGCTGATTTAACGACGGGAGGACATCAAGATACGCAGCACGTACCAAAATAGGAGCATCACTGCAGCAAACAGTTCTAACGATGCGGCCACATGCTGATTTGTGGAGTAGCGGTGCATGACGTTAGACGTTTTGTACAGGATCGCGGCAGCAGCAAAGGCCACCATAAAGAATGAAAAGAACAACCCCAGGGAGAACCCGAATAGCAGGCTGCAAACGATCAGCCCTAGGGCTATCATGCCGCCAATTTTGAGGATGCCGCCCAAAAAGGCAAAATCCCTACCAGAGGTAAAGGCTACTGCTGTGAGTCCACCAAATAAAAATAGGGTGATAATTCCGGCGGTGGGAATAACCGATGGGTCTGAAAAATATGCCGCCATGTAAAGCAGGGGCGCGAAAATAATTGCTTCACCGACAACGTACAGACCTAGCCCCATATACTGAGCGTTCACATCATCGGCTTTGGCCGCCATGTTACTGGCTAGATAACCCAGTAGGGCAAATCCACCGAGCAGCGCTAGCCAACCAAATCGGCCGCCGCCAAGAAATACATTGGCCAGTAATTCAGCAATGCCGAGCTGGAAAAACAAAAATTCGACCACCACAAACGCGCCTACGGCCCCAGCAAGGTGAGTGTAGGTACGTTTAATAAATTCTGCTCGCTCATTGGGGCGAGCCTGGGCCACCATAACCATGAACACATGCCTCCTATGGGCAAAAATGACAAATCACTCTGACAGGATGCATCCCTTTAGACTGTCATTTAGTGATGCTTCGATCAGACGCTAACATATCTACTTAGTTTACAGTTTCTCCTTAGAAGATGGCCTTTCTATGGCGTCATCAATCGCCCTGGGGCAGGGGAAAATAATATAAAAATGTATTTCTTAATACAAAGCTGACGATTTGACATATAAAGCTGTTAATAAGGTCTTTTATGTCTGATTTCAGTACAAGTACTGGAAATATAAGATGATTATCACATTGTCTAAAAATTACAATGGTTGATCTTGCCACTGCCTCCGTAGGCCAGACGGTCTATCCTCCTAACCTTTCAGAAACCTCGATTGAGCTACGTCAATCGTTTCAAGGGGAACGAGTGTTAGCCGCTATCGATGTTGGGACCAACTCGGTTCACATGGTGGTGGTCAAAATTCAACCAGAGCTGCCTGCATTCACTATTATTGGTCGCGAAAAAGATACTGTGCGTCTCGGTAACTTTCGTCCGGGGACAAACTGCCTGTCGGACGAAGCGATGGATCGAGGTATTGCTGCTTTAAAGCGATGTAAACAAATTGCAGATAGTCATCAGGCCGATGACATTGTGACCGTAGCGACCAGTGCCACCCGTGAAGCTATCAACGGTCAACTGTTTATTGATCGAGTTAAGCAAGAGGTTGGGCTAGATATCAATCTGATTTCTGGGCTTGAAGAAGCTCGACGGATTTATTTAGGTGTGCTTTCTGGCATGGAGCTCAAGGGTAAACCCCATGTCATTATCGATATTGGCGGTGGTTCCACTGAGATAATTTTAGGGACTGGAGAACGCCATCGATTTCTTAGCAGTACTAAGGTCGGGGCTGTGCGGCTCAATGCCCAGATGGTGACTAGTGACCCCATTAGTAGGGACGAGTTTCTACAGCTACAAGCCTATGTGCGCGGGCGGTTAGAACCTAATGTTGACAAGCTTAAAACTAAACTTTCAGAGGGTGAATCTCTATCCTTAGTGGGGACATCTGGCACGATTGAGTCGATGGCGATTTTAACTGCCATCAAGAAATTGGGCACTATGCCTGCTTCTATGAATGGTTACACCATGACTATGGACGAGCTGGAGCAGGGCATTCAAACACTGCGACGGATGAGCTTTAGTGAACGGTTGAAGCTGCCAGAGATTTCGGCGCGCCGGGCTGAAATTATTGTGCCAGGGGCGGTGATTTTGCAAGAAGCGATGCGGATGCTAGATGTGGATCGCATCACCATCTGTGAGCATGCTTTGCGAGAAGGGTTAGTGGTGGACTGGATGCTGACCCACGGTCTGATTGAAAACCGGATGCAGTATCAGCAGTCGGTCAGGGAGCGAAGTGTGATGAAAGCGGTGCGTAAGTACCAGGTTAACAGCCCCCACAGTCAGCTGGTCGCCACATTTGCCCTGGCGTTGTTTGATCAAACCCGTGGTGTATTGCATCAGTGGGGACCGTTGGAGCGTCAGGTTCTATGGGCGGCGGCCATGCTTCATAACAGTGGTCATTTTGTTAGCCATGGCTCCCATCACAAGCATTCCTATTATCTGATTCGTAACGGTGAGCTGCTGGGGTTTACCAGTGCTGAGATTGAGCTGATTGCCAATGTTGCCCGATATCATCGAAAAAGTGCCCCTAAGCTAAAGCATGAGCCCTATAAGGCGTTGACTAAGCACAGTCGTCGAGTTGTGAATCAGCTGAGCGCGATGTTGCGGGTGGCGGTGGGGTTGGACCGCAGACGGGTGGGTGCGATCGCAACCTTCCAAACCACCTACGATCCCGATGCCCACACCATGACCCTGGGCTTTACTCCCAACCATCCTCAAGACAGCTGTGAGCTAGAAATTTGGAGCGTCAACGATAAAAAAGGCTGCTTTGAACAGGAATTTGACCTGACATTAACCATCGAGCAAGCTGCCTAGGCATCGACGTCTCTCAGGGGGGACCCTAGCAAAAATGTGCAGTAGATAAAACAGCTATAGAGGGCACAGTCGCGTAATCTACAACATTCCCTGCAAAAAGGTTTTAACGGTCGGCGTCATTTGATCTTGTTTCCAGACAACACACACTTCAGCCTGGGGGGTAGAGTCTTGAAACGGAATAAAACAAACACCGCGACGTTGGAGATTTTGTAGAGATGCGGGCACAATGGCAACACCAATTTCAGCGGCTACCAGGCTCAGAATCGTCTGCATCTGAGCCGCTTGCTGCACTACTGTGGGGCTAAAATCTCCTTGATGACACAGGCTAATAATTTGGTCATAAAGGTGTGTGGCCATAACCCTAGGAAACAGTATAAATAACTCTTTCTGCATCGTTTGAATAGAAAGAGACTGTTGCGAGGCCAGTCTATGGGTTAGGGGCAAGGCTGCCACCAGGGGCTCCTTTAGCACCGACCTTGAGCGCAGCATGTCATGCGCTATCGGCGGTCGCATAAAGCCGATATCCAGACGATTATCCAACAGTCCTTGAATTTGTTCTTGGGTGGATAGTTCATGGAGAACAATCTCTACCTGGGGATACTGTTCTCGATATTGTTTGAGATAGTCGGGTAGCAGGCTGTACATGGCAGAACTGACAAATGCGATCGCAAGTCTTCCCACTTCACCTCGATTGGCTTGCTGGGTCTTTCTGATAGCCTGCTCCAGGTGTTGCAACAGCTGTTGAGCTTCCTGCTGCAATACCTGACCTGCGGCCGTTAGTTCTACCTTTCGCCTGGTCCGAGCAAACAGCTGGACGCCCAGCTCGGTTTCTAACTGCTTGATTTGTTGGCTCAGGGGTGGCTGAGCCATCTGCAATCGTATGGCGGCCCGACCAAAGTGCAGTTCTTCAGCAACGGCTAGGAAATATCGAAGATGTCGCAATTCCACCCTGTCATCCTTAATACTTTTAAAATATTAATAGATAGTGAATCATATATTGGACATCTCAATGGTTCAACCTTAGCCTAGGGATACGTTTTAACCTTAGCTACTATGACCTCTGAAACCCTTCAGCCTCAACAATCTTGGGATGCCGACCGCTACCAAAGTCAACATAGCTTTGTCTGGCAGTATGGGGCTGCTTTGATTGACCTACTCAACCCGCAGCCAGGAGAGCATATCCTCGACTTGGGCTGTGGTACGGGCCAACTCACCAACACACTGGCAGAAACTGGTGCCACGGTGAGCGGCATCGATGCCAATGCCAATATGATTAACGCGGCCCAACGACAGTACCCCCAACTATCGTTTGCCGTAGCCGATGCCTGTAATTTCCAGGTAGATTATCCGGTTGACGGTATTTTTTCTAATGCGGTGTTGCACTGGGTTAAGCCCCCAGAGCGAGCTGTCCAGGCTGTGGCCAGGGCCCTAAACCCTGGCGGTAAATTTGTAGCCGAGTTTGGCGGCAAAGGCAACGTGCAAAAAATCGTCGGTGCGGTCGAAACCGTCAGACAGCAGGGAAACCTCAGCCCCTGGTATTTTCCGAGTATTAGCGAGTATGCCCAACTGTTGGAACGCCACGGACTAGAGGTTACCTTTGTCGCGCTGATTGACCGTCCCACCCCCCTAGAAGATGGTGACCGAGGTCTTGCCAATTGGCTCAAAATGTTTGGCAGTCAGCTTTTGGCAGGACTGAGCCCGGACGATACTGAAACCGTGCTACGTCGTGTAGAAGCCCATTTGCGACCCCAGATGTATGACGGACATCAGTGGACGGCTGACTATCGTCGCTTGAGGGTCGTTGCTGTGAAACAGACCCACTAAACAGACCCATTAAGATGATGGATTGCCCATGGGATAGTTCATGCCAA
>ERZ1740065.2373-NODE-2373-length-11692-cov-5.456819_pt1 | contig 11692 bp, 7 predicted proteins | sample MGYA00581738_ERZ1740065 | MGnify/ENA primary metagenome ERZ1740065 (study PRJEB43018, sample SAMN04849749) | marine metagenome | isolation source: floating plastic debris | place: Pacific Ocean | collected 2008-09-01 | study: EMG produced TPA metagenomics... | reverse complement strand
ACGCAGGAGATTTAATTTCTGATTAGGTGCGTTGTGCGCGCACTCTACGCATTGATGGTTTTGATCACCACACAAGAGTGTTTCATTAAAGTTACGCAATCAGGTTCCCCAGGGTAAGCAAGATCTATATAACAACCATGGTTAACGCAACTCCTGATTCCCCGTTTTAAGTTTCCTTTTCACTATTACGCGAGTGCAACTCAACAGCGCAACGCCTACAACGCCTCATTCCAAAAAATGCGTTTAAAGCGCCCTTTTTTTTTTGCACGCCAGTAGCATCACAGGAAATATTTCCATTGCCTCAGCCTCCTTCGTCTGTATTACGCTCGAGCGTTTAAAGATAGCGGCGTAAGCCTCAATATCTTTATCAATTTGACCTGAGCAAAATACGAGATTCGCAAGCTGTGACCCACAGCGTAGGGCTTGAGGAACAACGCTTTATAAACTGACGGTGTGATGATATGAGACCTTACGTGTTAACCATCCCCGCGATCGCCATTGGCTTCAGTATCAACGCGATCGCTATCCCCTGCGCCCAAGCAAAGCCCCAACCGGATGATGTGCCTGAGCTCAGGTCCCATTTAGAAGAAGCCCTTAAGGATGAACAGGTACCATCGGCAGCAGCACTACAGGCTCAAGTTGATGAAAGCGCCCAATCGCAGGCTGAGACAGATAAAGCACCAGATGAGACACCACAGGAAAACGTAGCCGAAAGCGAACACATATCCAATGAAGACGCCACAGGCGACGGTAGCCCAACCCTAAGAATTACCGTTACCGGAGAAAAATTTGAAGATGACATTCAAGAAGTTGCTGGCAGTATTAGCGTAATCACCGCCCAGGAATTTAAAGACTCCGGCATTCGATCACCCCAAGAAATAGCGCGTCTAGTTCCCAACTTCTCCTTCTTTGCCAGCGGTCCCCGCTCTAACAATCCGATTGTCAACATTCGTGGACTAGCTAACGACCCTGCGCTTGTGGGAAGCCCACAATCATCAGTAGGCATCTACATTGATGACGTTCCCGTCGATATCGCCACTTCCGCAACAGCTTTATACGACATTGAACGCATTGAGATTTTACGAGGGCCCCAAGGCACCCTGTATGGGCGTAACTCTCAAGGAGGCGTTATCAATATCATCACCGCCCCACCAGACGACTCCACCCGCTTCAGTGGTCTAGTTAACCTCGGCACCGATGCCTTGCGCGAAGTCCAGCTAGCTATCAACACTCCCCTAACGGACAACCTCTTTTTTTCTCTAGGAGGATCCTACTTTGAGACTGACGGATTCATCCGCAATACATTCCTAGACGAAGACGCGGCAGAACGACAAGACTACGGATTGCGCGGACAACTGCGTTGGATTCCTTCCGATGAGTGGGATATACGTATCGGCGCAAACTATGAAAAATTTGACGACGGTCGTTCCTTCGTTAGAGACACTGACAATGAGAATTTCAGTGAGGTGCGGGATGATTTTTCGGGGGGGTTCTTCGAAGCTGATAGAAATGCACAGTTTGCCCGAGTGCGATACACAGGTCCAGACTTAGTCATAACCTCTATTTCAGGAAGGCGAGAGTGGGATCAAGAGAGCAGAGGGGACGCTGATTTTACTAGCGCAGACATCGCCATTGGCTTCACTGATATTGATATCGTGCAATATAGCCAAGAATTACGCATCCAGTCACCGGATGACAACGGACGCTGGCGCTGGTTGGTTGGAGGCTTCTTTGAACATGAGGATTCTGAAGTTGGGGGAGGTGTCGAGTTTGGAGAAGTCGGAGCCATGCCTGACTTTGGCCTTTTTCCTGGCGCTACTAACACAACTACTGGAAGCTTCACGGAAGATACGTACGCTATATTTGCCCAAAGCAGCTATGACGTAACCGAGAAATTAACCTTAACAGCCGGACTTCGGTTTGAGTATCGTAACTTCAGCATTGATCGGCGTTCCAGATTTACGTTTGAGGGTAATTCCACTGCCACCGTACCGGATTATTCGCTCACCTCAACCGAAAGTATTCTGCTGCCGAAAGTCGCTATTGAATATCGCTTTCAGCCCAACATTCTCGCCTATGGCAATATCAGCCGTGGTTACAAGCCTGGTGGCTTTAATACCCTTTCTGATTCCCCCGACGAATCAGAGTTTGAGTCTGAAACCACCGTCAACTATGAAGTTGGTCTAAAGACATCTTGGTTGGACAATCGCCTGACCGCTAACCTTGCCCTATTTAAAACTGACGTTAGCGAATATCAAGTCGTTGGCTTTGTTGGTGAACTATCCAATCAAATCGTAACGGTTTTGAACGCCACCGATGCTGATATTTTGGGAGTAGAGCTAGAGCTAAGGGCTAAACCCACTGACCGTATTGATTTAATCGCTAGCTTTGGCTACCTCAACACCGAATTTCAGGAATTTACTGACACCTTTACAGGGGAAGACTTATCCGGGAATCAGTTGCCAAGCTCTCCTGAATATACTTACGCTCTGGCAGCCCAATATCGAGATCCTGGCGGCTTTTTTGGGCGGGTGGAACTAAGCGGATTCGGCACCTATTTCTTTGACCAAAGTAATACGAGAAAACAGGATCCCTTTGTTTTGGTCAATGCTCGCATCGGCTATGAGTTCGATAATTTTGCCCTCTACGCGTACACCAATAATCTATTTGATAAAGATTATTTTGCCAGTGGTTCAAATGGCGGCGATGGATCTTTTCTAACGACTCCTGGCGACGGCAGAGTGGTTGGAGTACAGTTCCGAGCCAGCTTTTAGAGCAGCCGTAGCATGCCAAATTGAATCCATTTTTCAGTGAGTTCGGCGATCGCTGAAGCTCTTGTCCAGATTTGAGTCTCAGCTTTATCGACCCCATGAGCTGCATAGGCTCATTGGGGTCGAACTCACTTAACTTTTAGCTATCACGATATTTTCGAAGGCAAACCTATGGCGATCGCAATTACCATTGGCGGACTTGTTACATCACTCATTCTTTTAGTGTTCGTTTTATTGTCGTGGGCTGTTGTCCCAGAAGCCTACTTGTCAGAAGTAACGGCAGGCAAGATTAAGTCACCCAAAAATTGGAAAACCTACACAGCGCTTTTTAGTATCCTGAGCATCATCATTGCAGGACCGATAGCCACGGCTTGGTGGGTTGCCTTAGCCCATAACGCTAATTTTTACGAGCGACTGCTGGCAGCCTGGCTAGTAATGGTCATGATCAATATTATGGATTTAATCGTGATTGATATTGTCATATACATGTGGATTTACCCCTCATGGATGAGGATCGAGGGCGTTGAGCCGCTACATGAGCTTTGGCCTCACGTTAAAGGGGCACTCACTGGCTGTTCAACCATTGGTGTTCCTACTGCCCTGATCGCGGCAGGAATAACAACTTTCGTTTGATACTCCCCCGGATTCATCTGCGGGGAGTGTCAATTCTCAAGATCATTAAATGTTGAAATTCTAAATGGACAGAGCAATCACTTTCAGAGCAGGACTTTCTCAGAGGTTGCCCTAGGGCGATCGCAAGTACGTCAGCTAAAAATCATCTGACTTTAAGGATTACCTCCCACCAGATTGTGGACTTAGAGGATCTTAAGAAGGGCGAGCTTCAGTTCTTCAGCAAAAAATGCGTTTAGGGCGCATTTTTTTTTTTGCGAACCAGTAACATCACCGAGAATATTTCCCTCGCCTCAGTCTTCTGAGTCTGTAGTACGGTTGAGCACTTAAAGATAGCGGCATCAGCCTAAATGTCTTTACCCATCTGAACCCAGGCAGGCATAACAAGAGATTCACAGGCAACCATCCGCTGCTTAGGGCTTGAGGGACAACCTTTTATAAACTAACGGTGTGATATGAGACCATTCGTGCTGACCATCCCCGCGATCGCTCGTGGATTTTGTATCAGTGCGATCGCCCCGCCCCCCGCCACAGCCCAATCCCAACCGGTAACTGTACCTAGACTCAGAGCGCAACTAGACGACGAAGCCTCTGAAGACGGACAGCTTCCATCAGCGGCAACGCTACAGGCTCAAGGGGACGAGAGCACCCAGTCCCAAGCTGAGGTGACACAAGAAGCACCAGCAGAAGACACCCCCATATCAACCGAAAGCGAAACGGACGAAGACAGCCAAACCATCAGAATTACCGTTACCGGGGAAAAATTTGAAGAGGATCTTCAAGAGGTGGCCGGCAGCGTCAGCGTAATCACAGCACAGGAGTTCAAAGACTCGGGTATTCGATCGCCCCAAGAAATATCCCGCCTTGTTCCCAACTTCTCCACCTTCGCCAACGGTCCCCGCTCCAATAATCCCGTATTCAACATTCGCGGACTCGCCAACGATCTCAACATCGTCGGCGTAGGACAGTCATCCGTGGGCATCTACATTGACGATGTTCCCGTGGACATTCTCACCTCCGAGACCGCCTTATACGACATTGAGCGCATCGAAGTTTTGCGAGGGCCCCAAGGCACCCTATACGGACGAAATTCCCAAGGGGGCGTCATCAATATCATCACCACACCCCCCAATGAGTTCACCCGCTTCAACGGGCTAGTCACCCTAGGCACCGATGATCTACGGGAAGCCCAGCTGTCGGTCAGTGCGCCGATCACCGACACCCTCTTCTTTTCGCTCGGCGGCTCCTATCTCGAAACGGGCGGATTTATACGAAACACTTTTTTGGACGAAGACGCAGCAAGTCGCCAAGACTATGGATTCCGCGGCCAGCTCCGCTGGGTGCCCTCCGATGAATGGGATATACGCATCGGAGCAGACTACGAAAATTTGGATGACGGTAGCACCTTCGGTCCTCCCATTGGCGACGATCCGAAGGAAGTCGAAGAAAATTTCCTGGGCTTCAACCGCGTTGAGCGCAATGGGCAGTTTGTCAGAGTGCGCTACACAGGGCCAGACGTCGTCGTTACCTCCATCTCAGGACGGCGAGAGTGGAACCAGGAAAATGCAACGGACTCTGACTTCAGTCGTTTTGACGCTTCCGTGGGATTGGCTGAACTGGACACTGTGCAATATAGCCAAGAACTACGTGTCCAGTCGCCGGAAGACAATGGGCGCTGGCGCTGGCTCGTAGGCGGATTCTTTGAACGTGAAGAGTCTGAGCTGGTAGGAGGCATTGAATTTGGCCCCGCTGGCGCCATTCCAGACTTTGGAATCTTTGCTGGCAGCGTCAACACCAACGCGGGTGACTTTATAGACAACACCTACGCGGTCTTTGCCCAAAGCAGTTACGACATCACCGATCAGTTCACCGTTACGGCCGGGCTTCGGCTCGAGCATCGTAATTTCAGCATGGACAGACGATCCAGGCTGACCTTGGATGGTAGCTCCATCGCCCCAGTGCCAGATTATTCCGTTGAAGCGAGTGGCAGTATTTTGCTGCCGAAAGCGGCTCTGGAATACCGCTTCCAGCCCAATGTGCTGGCCTATGCCAGTATTAGCCGCGGCTATAAACCCGGTGGATTTAATATTATTTCTGACTCTCCCGATGCAGCGGAGTTTGACTCTGAAATCAGCCTCAATTACGAAGTGGGTCTTAAAACCTCTTGGCTGGATAATCGTCTGACGGCCAATCTTTCCCTATTCAAAACCGACGTTAGGGAATACCAAATCGTCGGGTTTGACTTGCCCAATCAGGTCACTACAGTGTTGAACGCCACGGATGCTGATATTTGGGGTGTGGAGCTGGAGCTAAGGGCTAAACCCACAAGTCGCATTGATTTAATCGCAAGCTTTGGTTACTTGAACACCGAGTTTCAGGAATTTACCGACACGATTACGGGGGAAAACTTATCCGGGAATCAATTACCCAGTTCTCCTGAATATACCTATGCATTGGCAGCCCAGTATCGAGATCCCGGCGGCTTTTTTGGGCGGGTAGAGCTAAGCGGATTTGGCACCTATTTCTTTGACCAAAGTAATGTTGCCAAACAGGATCCATTTTTTTTAGTCAACGCTCGCATTGGCTATGAATTCGATGATTTTGCCCTCTATGCCTACGCCAATAATCTGTTTGACCAAGATTATTTCTCAAGCGCTTTGAATACCGGAACTGGAGATTTTTTAGGTTCTCCAGGCGACGGCAGAGTGGTGGGTGTGCAGCTTAGGGCAAGTTTTTAACTGAGCTTTCTCATTCATTCTCAATGGGTTCGGCGATCGCCACGATCTTCACCTTTACCTGGATATTAATCTCAACCCCATGGCACACGGTGCCATGGGCAGGTTGATCAGTGCCGAACTCATTTTACTGCCGCTTATTACAGTACTTTTGGAGAGAATCCCATGGCGCTTGCAATCATCGTTGGCGGGCTGGTCACATCGTTTATTTTTACCGTAATCGTTTTGGTCTCGTGGGTTTTTGCCCCAGAAGCCTGGTTATCAGATTTAACGGAAGGACGGGTCAAACCACCTAAAAACACGAAAACTCACATCGTATTTCTAAGTGTCCTGATCACCGTATGTGCAGGTCCACTCATTACAGCGTGGTGGGTGGGTGCAATGCATGACGCTAGTTTTTATGAGCGATCGCTTGCCGCTTGGCTAGTGATAGTGATCCTCAACATCATTGATTTAATTGTGATTGATATCGCCATCTATATGTGGGTTTATCCTTCATGGATGAAGGTTGAAGGCATCGAACCCTTACATCAAGTTTGGCCCCATGCGAAAGGAGCACTTATTGGTTGCTCAATCTTCGGTATTCCTATTGCCTTAATTACAGCAGGAATCACAACCTTCGCATAGCCAATTTATATCGCCCCAAGTCGCCCAAAGAGAAGGTTTGATCGTCCTTAAATAAGGGGCAAAAGATAGGAGTCAATATCAAAGGTTTGGAACGTCCAGGCATAGGATAAGCGCGATGGATGGCGGGGGTGACCGTCTTTTCGTAAGGGTCCAAAGTGTAACCAGCAGATGTTTTGCGATCGCACTTTATTAGCAATTAAAGATAGCGATCGCCTCAAATACTCCCGAGTTTTAATATCGCCACCCCACGCAGCCCAAAACGTTACTGCCCCATATTTCTTCGCGCTAGACGCGATGATTTCTGCATTTCTGCCCACTAAGGACATATCAACGCACTGGGGCAGCTCCTTTGGATTTGTTGAGCGTAGGGAGTATAAGTTCGCCACAATAAAGCCGTCAAAGCCATTGCTTAAAGCTGCCTTACCTATTTTTGAAATCGTCACGTCCGATTTATTTTGATTGGCTTTACTGGGATTCAGCCCAAGCACGAGTAAGTTTAACTTTCCCTGTTTCCCGATTACAAACCGGTGTCGATCTTCAGCGTCACAACGATAGATATCAAACATTGATTAACGCCGACTTAAATCATGTCAACTTAACGAGTATTTGACCTTAAAAAACTACGACCGAATTTGTACCGGCATAATTAAATGGGTCGCTTTTGTACCTCCCAATGGCGTTACAACCACTGGCGACGTGGGCGTATTCAACTGCATTTGCACTTCCGTTACGGTCAAATTCTTGAGCGACTCCATCAAATATCGTACGTTAAAAGCAATATCTAACCCATCGCCCGAAATCTGCACCGAACTAATCGTTTCTCGCCCGCTGCCCACATCCTGAGCATCAGCTGACAGGGACACCGACTGGGCAGTGTCGTCAATTTCAAACTTCACAATATGGTTACTGCGCTGATCCGCTAGCACCGCAATACGTTCCAAAGAGCCTAGGAGCGATCGCCGGTCAATGGTCACCTGTCGCTCAAACTGCCGGGGAATCAACTGGTTGTAGGCCGGATACTGACCATCTAACGTGCGACTGGTTAAGTACGAATCCCCACACTGAATGGCCACCTGTCCTCGCTCCAAATAAACCGCCACCGGCTCCTCCGACTGCTGTGCCGCCACAATCCGCTCCAGCTCCCGCAGCGCCCGACCCGGCACCGTCACCTCAAAAGCTTCAATCTCCGCATCCTCCGGCATCTCCGTTTGCACCACCGCCAACCGGTGCCCATCCGTTGCCGCAAACTCCAGCCCTTCACCGCTAATGGACAAATGCACCCCCGTAAGCACCTGCTTTGTCTCATCGGAACTGGCGGCAAATAAAGACCCTCGCATTCCTTCTAGCAATCCTTCCGCAGGCAAATATACCGCCTCGCTATCTTCCACCACCGGCAGGCTGGTAAATTCCTCAGCCCACAAGCCTTGAATTAGATATTTTCCCGATAACGCTGATAGGGTCACCGATTGATCTTCGGTCACTTCCAAAGACAAACTCCCGTTCGGCAAGCGAGTCACAATATCCGACAGCAATTTAGCTGGTAGGGTAATTTCCCCGGACTGCTCCACTTCGGCGGAAAAACTGGTTTGAATCCCCAAGCTCAAATCAAATGCCGTTAAGCTAACGCGCTGGGTGCCCGCATCACACACCATCAGCACATTGGCTAGCACGGGGTGGGTGGGGCGAGATGGAACTGCCCGACTAACCAACGACAAGTTGATGTTGAGATCGCTTTGGGAACACAGCAGTTTCATAGGTCAAGAATTTGAAACGTAGTTTTTAAAGCGCAATTCACTTGAAGCGCAGTTTTAAGCCTATCTAAGGCTTGAATTTAAATCGGATTTTAATCTAAATTTGAATACTATTGTAATGTTTCTAGCCTATTAAAAATCTAAAATTCACCCTTAAAAACTTTTAAAAAGCCTTTTAATTTTAGCTTTTATCTATTGATTTTGATTTATCCATCAACTTAAATTGGAGTTTTTAGAGAAGATTTCTCTGTCTAACTTTTTTAAAAATATCGCAGAAATTTTATACGCATCGCTTTGAGAAAAGCGGCAAATCCAGTGCATTGGCTTTTGGGTGTTTCCATTGGAGCTTGCTAGATTTACTTTGTCAACTGTTCAAAAAAATACATTTTTTCTTTCTACAGTAATTGTCTTTTTTAAAAATAGATCTCGCAGTAGTAGGGCCTGTGGAAACTGGGGAAAAGATCTCAAAAGCTTATGGATACTTGATCCCAGCAATCGCTCTCTGTGGAAATACTGTGGAAAAAAACGTAGACTTTTCCACAGAGTATTTATACTCACTCAATCTTTTCCACAATTTGGTCAAATTTTTCCACAGCAACATCAAAGTTTTCCCCGGAAAAAAAGCGTTTTCCACAGGTTTTCCACAGGTTTTCTGGGATTTTTTGTTGTTTTCCACAGGTTAAACGGATAGTTTAGTCACACTTATTTACGATTTTGAGGGTACCTGGTGTCAGTTTGGTCAAAAACAGAATGGCGATCGCAGCTAATGGCGATCTATCGGTGGGGGTTTCTCCCAGAAGCCCAAAAGGGTGATCGCCGGTTTTGGGGCGTGTTGATGATGGCGATCGTTTTGGCGCTGGGGTTAGGGTTTTGTGCCCTAAGGGCAGGGCTGTCGGATCCCCACAGTGTCCAGGACGACGCCCGCCAGCATGTTTTTTGGATGGCGCGGTTTGTGAATCCAGCGGCTTTCCCCAACGACCCCATTGCCGACTACTTCCAAACCGTCGCTCCGTGGGCCTATCAGGGGATTTACCGGCTGGTGTCTGTGGTCATTGACCCCTTTGTTTTCAATAAACTGCTGCCCATGGCACTGGGGCTGGTGGTGGCAATTTACAGCGTGATGTTGGGCTGGCTGATGATGCCAGTACCAGTGGCGGTAGCATTGGGGGCAATTTTCCTGCAAATTAATCTATGGTTGCGGGACGATTTGGTATCGGGCACGGCGGTGGCGTTTGTGGTGCCGTTAATGTTGGCGGTTCTGGTGCATGGCTTGCGAAATCAACGGTTGCCCCTAACGATCGCCCTGCTGCTGCTGGCAGGCACCTATCCCCAGTGCGCTTTGGTGATGCTAGGTACCCTAACTTTGGGAGCGCTTCCGGGCTGGTGGGTCATGAAGCGATCGCCCCGCCAAACTCAGATTACAGTGGCGATCGCCTGGGGCGTGGTGGTGCTGGGTCTGTTGCCCTTTTTACTGCGCGATAATCCCTTTGGACCGGTGATGCAAGCTGCCGAAGCGCAAACCTTGGGTACCTTTGCCCCCAAAGCCTGGTCTAGCTTTTTCACCGGTGACAGTTGGAATTTTTGGGTGTGTGGACAGCGAAGCGGCATCTTACCCCAAGAATGGTGCCGATTAATGTCAAACCACTCGGTGCTCTTAGTGCCAATGTGGTCCATCTTTTCCTTAGCTTTACCGGCCTTGATTAGCTTTCGCCGGTTGTTTCCCTTAAGTGTTTACCTGCAGCCTGCAAGCCGTTTAATGGGGCAATTACTATTATCATCTCTGGTCTTTTTTTCCCTAGCTCATCAGTTTCTATTTCGCTTACATTTACCAAACCGATATACGGAACATAGCCTGCGCATTATTACTGCTTTGGCTGGGGGAATTGCGATCGCTGTTGTTTTAGATCGCTGTATGCGAATTTTTCTAAATCCTGAAAAGGCAACGATGTTCTCAAAATTAGGTGGAATATTGGGGATAACAATTGCCTTAAGTGCTTTACTTTACCCAGTCGCCTTAAACGCAAAAAACTATGATTTTCCCACTACAAACTATACCGCTGGTATTCCTAGCCTCCATCAATTTTTAAGGAGGCAACCTAACAATATCTTAGTGGCCTCTTTAGAAAAAGAAGCGGATAATATTCCTGCTTTAGCTAAGCGGTCAATTTATGTGGGGTCTCAGGGATATATCTTGCCTTACCACAAAGGATTTTATGAAATGATGGTAGGACGATTGGGTGAATTAACGGATGCTCAGTATAGCGATCGCTGGGATAAAATTAATCAATTTCTCTTAGCAACTAAGATTACCCACTGGCTAATTAACCGTGCCAGTTTCTCTGAAAGCTACCTAGATTCGAAGCAATTTCGACAATTTAATTTAGGAAAAAATATTCGCAAGAATCTTAAACAGGGGCTACAGCCAGTTTTACCAGAAGTTTTAGATGATTGTAGCGTTTGGCAAGAGAATGATCTGGTATTAGTAACTGTCGACTGTGTTATTAAAGTGGGACTTTCTTAATAGTAAATATCTCGATTTCTTCCTGGTTTTCACCATATTTTCCCTGGGAAAAGGCCTAGCCATCTGATTCTGAAATCCTTTGCTCTAAACAAAAAGTATTTCAGGATCACTGCTACCAAACCCGCTCTACTCTCCCAGAACACTTGTATTCTGCTGAAACAGGCACTATTGTCTTCGCCAACTCTTCGCGAGCGGTAGGTGCAGGGCTTATTGACCTACGATTTTGATTTTTGGGTAGCCTACCCGAACCTGGCAGCAGGTCTCCTATTTGATTTGAGAAGGACCATACAATGCCTTATGCGAGGCGCGACCATCGCAACGCCAACGACGTTTCCAGCGAGAAGTGGGCTCCAAATCGCACTGGTATTGTTCCTGACGGCGGCGCTCCAAGATATTCTCTTGACTGTCAGTGCCGTGGCGATCGCGATAAGAGATCGCCGCCCGTCTGCTCTTCTGCGTGGCGGGCTAAATGACTCAATACCGCAATTGTGCGATCTACTGTCATCGCCGAAAATTTTACGGTTGGATAGGTGGGAATTATTGGGTTTTGTACCCGCCGCAACTGATCCGTAATTTTCGGGAGCGCCGCGATCGCCACGGACGAATCTAGGGCGTGTCATCAAATACGAGCTAGAAGACTAATGCAGTGGGGAGTAC
>ERZ1740065.2372-NODE-2372-length-11696-cov-12.986943_pt1 | contig 11696 bp, 8 predicted proteins | sample MGYA00581738_ERZ1740065 | MGnify/ENA primary metagenome ERZ1740065 (study PRJEB43018, sample SAMN04849749) | marine metagenome | isolation source: floating plastic debris | place: Pacific Ocean | collected 2008-09-01 | study: EMG produced TPA metagenomics... | reverse complement strand
ATAATTTTAAATTTTATGGCCCCCCTTGTGTGGTGGTTTATATTGTTTTACCCTTTTATTTGTTTTTTTTTCTCTCTTTTTCCCCCCCCCCCCCCCCCCCCATCAGGGGATTGCCTAGCATACGACTGGGATGAGCTCCATAGGCTTGGTCAGTAGCTTCTTTTGTCTGACTAGATCATAAATCATAAAAAAGCAGGTCAACTGCTAGGCTGCGCCCCGGTCTCAGGTGGCTTGCCTTGCACTGTGTGATTCAGCCAATTAAAGACTCTAGGAGCTCAGTGATATTTACTGGCAGCGGCTGCCATCTGTTTTTGGCTAGTGCTGCCAGTCTCGCTGTATTTAGGTCACCTGGTTTGAGTTTGCCTGGACCCTGCGTTGTTGTTTATTGTTGGCGGTGTTACTCCTGTAGGTATCTGACACTGTGGTGGAGCCTTACAATGCCACTCTTTCAGTTCATCAGCTCGTCGAGAACACTGACGAGACCTACTGTATCGACAACGAAGCATTGTACGATATCTGCTTCAGGACCCTGAAGCTGACCACCCCTACATACGGCGACCTGAACCATTTGGTGTCTGCCACCATGTCGGGTGTGACCACATGCCTTAGGTTCCCCGGTCAGCTGAATGCCGATCTGAGGAAGCTGGCCGTGAACATGGTGCCATTCCCGCGTCTCCATTTCTTCATGCCTGGATTTGCCCCTCTGACCAGCCGCGGCAGCCAGCAGTACCGAGCCCTGACTGTGCCAGAACTTACCCAGCAGATGTTCGACTCCAAGAACATGATGGCCGCCTGTGACCCGCGTCACGGCAGATACCTGACCGTGGCCGCCATGTTCAGAGGCAGAATGTCGATGAAGGAGGTGGACGAGCAGATGCTGAACGTGCAGAACAAGAACAGCAGCTACTTCGTCGAATGGATCCCGAACAACGTGAAGACTGCTGTGTGCGACATCCCACCAAGAGGTCTCAAGATGTCCGCTACCTTTGTCGGAAATAGCACTGCCATCCAGGAGCTGTTCAAGCGTGTGAGCGAGCAGTTCACGGCCATGTTCAGGCGCAAGGCTTTCCTCCACTGGTACACTGGAGAGGGTATGGACGAGATGGAGTTCACAGAGGCTGAGTCAAACATGAACGACTTGGTGTCTGAGTACCAGCAGTACCAGGAGGCTACAGTCGATGACGACGGAGAGTTCGACGAGGAGGACGAGGAAGAGGCGGCAGAGTAATGAATTCTCATTCTAGGTTCACTCCCTAGGCATTCCTAGTCCGAGATTTCACGTTACCAATATCAACTACTAAAACACTGCAGAAATTCTAACGCCAAATCTTCAGTTCTCATTTTCACACCGCATTTGGACACTTTGTGCTTGACTACAACTCGTTACTGTTGTTCCACTGATGTTTTTCATCGATAATTATTTCTCTGTTGCAATAGAATAAATTCGGCTTTGACGAGTAATCGGATATCTGATCATATAGTAGATAACTTGTAGCGTTAAGGAATGATGTTGCAGTGTGATTGACCCACAGCTGATCACATTACTCCAATCGGAAGAATTCCGTAAATCTCCATAATGAAATCGTAAAGAGAAGAATGTGAACATATACTTTTCTATCGATAATCGTGATCCACCTGTGCTGTCAACAGTATAGGAAAAAGCTTTGAGCACACCTACACACATGCTTATATACTTCTCAGCCCTAGGGCATTTTACGAGGACAGGACAGCCGTACAAATGATATAGTATTGGAGTTGTCCTCTCGTACCTAGCTAATAATAGCCAATCACAACGCGGTGCCAGCGGTTGCTAGGGATATATACGCCACATCCTGTAAACAAGCCGGCATGGTTAGATGCGTTCTAGCTCCCTCAGGTTTGTGATCTATATACATACATCCTCTCTGGTGTTGATTTAAAGCAAATAACTACTTATCAGGACAGTGTATATATTTTAGGGTAACCTAACTAAGTCATTTGTCAATAAATATGACCCATCTAATCACAGATGCGGCGGCTAATGGAGATATTGAGGTGAGTAGTAAGTGCTACCACTAATAATTTTTATGTGGCTGTTACTGCCGTACTGGTAGCTGCACATAGGGATAGCTTTTCCTTTCAAATAACTTTATGAGAATCTGTTTATCATTTACTGGGAATGAGAAGAATATAACATCGTCGTTCTGTAGAGAATGAAGAGCCTGCTAGAGAGAGGATGTGATATAAATGAGAAAGGTAACGATGGCATGACAGCTCTGTCAATAGCAGCTTTCTGGGGATATGCTGATGTCGTAAGCTTTTTACTCAAATCTGGGTAAGTGCAAAAACTCATTTACTGAGCTCAAATATCCAGCAATGCTACATTGAAACCTCGTGACACGAATAAAGTGATTAGAGGGAGAGTGATGAGCAACAATCAATATTTTTCCATTGTTATGCTATTCTTTACAACGATAACATTGCGGTAGTGCATTAGTACAGGAAGTGCTAAATGACTTAGTTATCAGTCATCAATTTTGCAGTGCTGACAAGAACATAGCCAACAATGGTACTAAATGGACGCCTCTACACTGTGCTGCGTTTCAAGGTCACGGACCGGTCGTGCTTAGCCTCCTCAGGAGTGGCGCTGACACACAGAGTGTGGACGCTGATGGAAGGTTAGTGGAATGGCAGCTGACACTACCGCGATAGGCGGTGCTGTCATTGATAGTAACATTTATTCTTCCACTCAATGCTTATAGCTGCAAAATACGAAACCAATAACACACAACAATCACCAGCCCTGTTAGGACCAGCGTGAAGTCTCCAGCAGTAGAAGTAGTGATTCTGTAAATATTCTTTGGCAGTCCTGGCTGGTAACTGTGGGCTTTCAGACAGCGCTAAAGCTAATAGTATATCTCTGGGCTTTTGGGAATAAGGCTTTTAATGGTAGCCCGGTTTTCTAGGTTCTGCAAGTATGGATGATAGAACGCTTATGAAAAAAATATTACATGCTGAGACTATTGCTGCATGCTGGGACTGCTGGGACTGCTGGGACTATTGCTGCATACTGGGACTGCAGTTGCACGCTGGGACTATTGTTTGAACTTCCACTGTAGTAGATACTAATCTAATACACATCTCAGCGTCTCTGTGTCATGGAAATAAAATAGTGACACCACAGGGATGATAGGTCTATTCTACTTGCAGGACACCGGCTGACTTTGCCTCCGCCATAGATGCAATATGGCCACTGTTTGCGGCCGCGGGCTGTCTACGAACACTGAAGGCAGAATTAATACAGAAGAGAATAATAATGAAGGTAACATCATTGATGAACTATCACACATTCCCTGATGTCGATACCGTGAGACCGGATATAGTGACGGCTGTAAAAGACACTGCTTTAGTGAGATAAATGCGAAAACTCAGCCAATAACCTGCAGAGGACATAAGCATGAGGCAAATATGGCTATCACAGTGACCCTTGACCTAGTTATCTGACCCCAAGAGCTACAATCATGCCAACATATCCTGCTTCATGGTGGCATCGGAAATCCTCAAGGATCTCTGATGGTGTATGTTGATTGCGAATTGAGATACATGTGCAATGGCGATATAGGGCAATAACACAGACACATGGTTAACAGAAAATGGGAGCATGGGTTGGATAGAAGGAGGGGATACCGATACCAGTAGACTGAAACATGTACTGTGTCTTATTCTTATTATGAATTTCAGAGCTCCAATGGTCGGACAGGCGGAGCCAGTGCTAGCAGAGGCGGAGTTTACGAGCCACACACATATCAATCTAGGCCGGGGTCGGCGTACGTCCTGGTCACCGATCAGAGTCTGCATCGCAGTCACCATAGCAACTCAGTATCCTACTACGCAGCACAAGGTGGAGACGTTCTCGCCAACCAATGAGGCGATAATCAAACTGTGCCACAATGAATTTACATGTATTGCTCAATCATTATATTTAATAAAAATTATTATGTCTCATAGCTCAATCTAGTAATATCTTGCGAGCATGACCATTTACCAACACGGAGGAGACAAATCCTAAACTATCAAATACCACACATCTGTGACTGCAGACCGGAATGGCCCAATTCCAGACTAGGCAGGGGGAGGAGTCGATACATACAGCCTAAAACGCACTATCTCATAGTACATCACTGTCCTTGACCCTTTGTATCTTTATCTCTTTTATATGATGCCCAGGTACCATAGCAAGACCAAGGTTGCGGGGCTCCCTAGGGTACCCTTGTAACAAAACGCGAGTTGATTTAAACATCAACTACAGCAGTTAATTGGTATCACATGATGATGGCATAAATTTTCGTTACCTTCTGGCAGATATTCTTCGCATTGCCCTATTATGATGTTTGCATCTTTGTCAGTGCAGCAAAAATTGCCTAAAACAGATGAAAAAGCAGTGTTAGTTGATGGTGAAGAATCTACAACTATTTTTAGTCATGAGTCAATGAGTAACAATTGAAGAAGGCGTTACACTCACCAATTAAGGTCCGCCCATCAGTTATGACGACACGAACAGTAGAATTGAGCCAACTTCTCAATTTATTACGAGCGTCTTGAGATCCAGTCGACATCATAGGATGGTGAATAGGATGTGTTTAAAGAGATGTCTAGACACAACGTCGCCAGCTGATACTCACAGCATATTCAACATCCGGATTCCGTTCGAAGTCAATGAATATTAATGTAATGAAATCTTGAAATCACACAGTGAAGAGCCGATCGAAGAAATGAGCCAACTATGCTGAGTCCGTGATGGGGAGAGAAGGGAATCCTTTTTCAACAGGAAGTTTCGGTGAAACTAGCTAATATCAATTCTACATTTTAAATATCAAATAAAGTAATTTCTAACGAGTAAAAAAGAATAAAGCAAAATTTTGGTTTCATCAGTCAAATTTGTTATTTATATTATAAATTATCAGCCTTGCGAGGCTACGTATCTAGGCAACTATTCACGCTTTACTTTACCATCGTCAATTTTCTCTTCGCGACTGCTGGCAGACTTGGTATATCATTGCCAGAGATGATCAGCTATAAGACTCCACAGAAGTTCGTACAACGGTACTACACGCCTAATGAAGTTTCAGTACACAATACTATAGAAGATTTATGGGTATCATTCCTGGGAAAGGTCTATGATTTGACCCCATTATGTGCGCAGTACAAAGGTAATTCTTTGGGTCTTCATTTCCTTCCATATACACGTAAGTAAATGCTGTGAGGAGATTGTGCATTCGATTTTAGGCGATGTTTTGTTGAAGCCTATCATTCAGGAGGCTGGGAAGGACATATCTCACTGGTTTGATAAGAAAACGAGAGAGGTATGGTGAAGAAGTATGAGATAAATCGCAATAGCAAATTGCTCATAATCTACTCTGGAATCTGTTTCTCAGATCAGAACGCACATAGATCCTATCACTGGGTGTCGAATTCCTTACACTCCTTCGGGAAGGTTCATCCATATCCCGCCACCCTGTCCAAGCTCCGACTGGGCCAATGACTTTGGTAGACCATGGTGGAAAGATGAGAGCTATGTTGTTGGATACCTTTCGCAGAAGACGAGAACTATCAAAATAATCAACACACTCACCTCCCAGGACCAAGTGATCGAGGTGAGCGAAACACCTGATGCCAGTGTGCTGCTTTTGGTAATCATAGAGTTGGGAGATATTAGACAATACAGCCATGCAAAGCCTCATAGAGTGATGGTTACCTACTAGTAATGAAGAATAGTTGTCACACAGATAGAATCCTATACCGACGTATTAGTAGAGGAAAATGTTAAAGTGATACCAATTTGCTACGAGGTTTTATACAGAGCTCACCTTTGACATAGCAGTGATGTACACGACAGTACGTGTACAGTGCTGTGCAGCACAGAGTAACTGTTGCCAGCAGTAAGTATTTTTAGCTAGAACTCCATGGGATCTAAGTTGCATGAGGATAATATGCTACAATAGAATCAGTACTGATGGCAGTTATCTATTTGAAAACAGGTCTGTGCTGAGGAGACGATGATGGAAATATTACAACGTTATCTTGTCTATAATTCGCATGCAGCCAGCTATACTTGGAAATACGACGGAAAGAACCTAGACATAGATAAGACCCTTGAGGTAAGCACTGTCTCTGGTTATCACATGCGATATGGGTGCTTACGTGTGCTCAACCGCCAAAATGTACATTTTAGGAGAATGGGATAGAGGACGAAGATGAGGAATTCTACAAGCTGTCTATGAACGACGATACATTCCTGCCGGCCATTCATCTTTACTTGAACGACGATCTGACAGAGGCGTAGTTTCTATGAAGTGTGGTACGGACACGTTGTACATAGTATTGAAGATACGAGGCACTAACAATATGTTTCATCGTTTTATTTTTATGAAAATAATATTACGTACATGATGCTATAAAATGGTGTAAGTAATTAGGAATTCAATTGCCTAGTTCCTCCATTAGACATGATAAAACCGTCTAGTGCGGAGGCAGCGGTACCAGTAAAATACTTGGCTACAGAATGGCATGAAGGGAGAGTGTTTATGTATCTACCTCCTGTACCGCTCTCTACTACGACTGCGACTCCTCTTGCTTGACGTATGATGGCGGTTTCGAGAGCGAGATCGTGACCTGTACTTCTTGTTCGACCTTTCGTAGCTCCGAGAGCGGCTTCGAGACCGCTTTTTAGATTTCGACTTGGACGATCTGATCACAAGACGAGACACTATGAGGAGCGGTGGCTGCAGAGGAATCTATATAAAGAGTAATTATGAAGGCTAACTTACTTGTGATCATGATGGCGGCCTCGCGACCTTGACCTGTCCCTGTATCTTTTCGGTAGTGGCCTGTGTTTGCGGGACGGAGAACGCGAAGCGGATCTAGAGGGAGATCTGTTCCTTTCCTTTAATTTTTTCTTTAGCCTTTGAAGGTACAGATGTGCATCTAGTCAACAGATGCCAACAAGCGGACGTAACACCAAGGGGAGAACAACTCCTTACCCATTGATCTCGAGATCGCCTTTGAGCCTTTGCTGCTCGGTGTATGGACTGACTTTGCTGGGCGTCGCCGGCCGCGACGTCACAGGCTGACTCGGCGTGTTGTTACCCAGACTACTGCGCGCCTTAGCCTTGGCCTCAAGCTGCGCTTTCTTTAGCTTAGACACTACCGCCTCCAGCGCCTCAGCGTCAGGCTTCTGTCGCTTGTACAGACGCAGGATCTCCCGACAGATGTCCCTGATGGCCTTCAGCGAAGTGCTCGGTATGAGCGTGTACCAGGCTGGCTCGGTGCTCGGCAGGGGCACCTGCCGAGAAGTGTCAGTTGAGCATTGCATAACCACATTACTAACCGGTGTCAGTGCCTGCAGGTGCTTAGTACTGCCATTACTCCACATAACATTCTGAGTGAACTGTGAGGCGTAGCAATTGATACTATAAACTGGAAAATGATTGCAAGAAAAAAAACATGCGTTAATTGCAATTTGGTCTAATCGCAACAAATACTTCTGCAACATTTTCTCTTTCAGTCAGTGAGTTTACTGGAATTCGCATTTTTTTTACAGCGCAAATAACTTACGATTTCTAAAGTTCAGTCAAAATAGCGATTATTTTTAATTGCAATAATTTTCCAGTCTACAGTAATCATAACGGATTATGAATTGAGCGCAGCGATATTGTACAGACTATGAAACTGCTATGGGGAACTGGAAGGGACATACGAACGAGTACCGACAACTCACCTGCGTCTGCCTGGCAGCGAGATATATACAGGCAGCGGCTATGGTTTGCGGTCGGTATCGGACGAACACGTTGGTGCGGAAACTGTCGTTCATATAATTCCTGAAATGACAGAAACGTTAGCTGCATGTCTAGCTAAGACAACATGGACACGCGAATCTGCTCTATGCGGTGGTCAAGGTCGTCCAGCCAATGAGATGTAAGGGGAGGGGCAGAGCCTGAGAGAGAGAGAGCTGTCCTGATATCAGAGAATCACTGATGGCGATGGGTGCCTGGCTAGCTGGCAGAAATGTAGAACGTTGGCGGTGTTGCGACAACCAATTTAGAGTCCAAAAAATGTCAGCACTGCTGCAGAAAAAAGCCCTTGATTTCTTGAGGAGTCGTCTCCACATGCGCCATAGCTTGTTATCCTGGTTTGAGTTAGGCTGCTTCGATTCAATCCAGATTCCTCACTCCGCTAGTCTGACAAAGTGACTGGCATAGACATCAAGAAAGTGTTAGTTGGAAGTGACGGCGATCAGTACGCGCGATCGTGTATATGCACACACACATCGCGGCACGTAAACATCATCGCGTAAGTCTACATGGCATGCAATGCTGATCCACCGGGAGTTGGTTTAGATCAACCATTGGCACTGCATCTCTGACGCGTCATGGATCGGTCTGTAGACAGCACCCCTTACCAAAGGCGCACAAATCGGGACGGCGGCTCATTGGTGGAGAGCCGCGAGCAGTCAGCTGGCAATGGCTGGAGACGAGGAGTGAGAGAGAGTGTGTTATCGTTGTGTGTTATACCTCACTGACACCGACCACCCGCACTCGCTCGTGTTTAGGTGGGCATCGCGTCGCGCTGCTGTTGCAGCAGCTGCGATTGGGTCAACCATCCTCAGTTCAGTGGTGGCTAAGTCAACCACCTAAGCTGAGTAGGCAAAAATATCATGTTAACATTGGCTGAACGACCTGATGCACGAGCGACCCTACGCCACAGAATATTACCCAGCATGCCCTCACAGCGGCGCAACCAAGTTGCCAGTTCTTTCATAGAATGTAGAATCATGGATAAAAAACATTCTCGCAGACCTCGATTCTTATGAACTGGTTCAGTTCGCTGTTTTTTGAGAACTCCATAACGAATCCCCATAGCATTGAAACGAATCGGAACTGAAGAGTCAGGTCAACTGTGAACTGAACTCTACACACAATAGAAAGAACTGGTGGATGAACTGAACTGTCTGTTGGAGAATTTTAATAAAGCAGCATTTCTGAGTCATGGATAACGCTTGAACTGAACTGATTTTGACTACATCCAAACAAGTACATTCGGAAACGTGAACTAAACTATGCCCATTAGAGAACTGAAATCTCTGAAAGTGAATTTTGGACTGAACTGAATCTATGATTCTGAGAGAGAATCGGAGCTGAACTGAATCCTAAAAACAGGGAATCTGCAAGGGTCTGCATTCTCAGATGGAGGGCAGTTGCTGTGAGGACATTGAGGAATATTTACTGCAGGGTAGGACCTAGTAAGTGATACACGTGTAAAAACCTACCATGCGTTCTGTGCGAGCTTCGAATTACTCTCTTGTTCGAGAATTCTCAAATACATGACAATGAGCTGAAATTGAACAACATACTTATCATCAACAACAGAAGGAACATGTGCTTGTCTTCAGCTAGATGAGCAACGCTACCTTATGGGGATGTTGGACATGAACACAGAACCCGAGTTCCTTCAGCAGTCGCCTTTCAGCCTTGATAACGTCGTTCTTCAATTTCACATAATGCTCATCCAATATAAGAGGGGTGAGCAGCCTAAAATACCAAAATAAACTTGGCATCAGTTCACATTCCTGAGTGGCAAATACACTCATGTATTATAGATTAACAAACTTTTTTTGTCGCATTTGCTTGATATGATGAAAAACGTTGATAACGTCACGGATTCGACGAGGAGACTCTTCAATTTTGGCTGCTAGATTGATAGAGGCCATGGCAACGCTATCCATATTGTGGTTCACAAACGATTTACAGTAGTAGAAACGTTGAAACAATACTTGTCCAGTGGCCATGGCAACCTAAAACCGTGTGGTGTTTGTAACAGCAGGGAAATAATATATTACAACAACATCGATAGGGAATTAGTTACCTGAGGTAGCTTTAACAGAATACCGTAAGTTTGAATGAGCTCACAGCCTAAGATCCTCAGATCAGTTTCATGCTCTCTATCTACACCATCTTGCATCGATGGTGTAGGAGAAAGTTTCTCATCAGGCAGCAAAACATTGTCCAAAGTCAATAAAACTCCACTGTACTCCCACAAACCTTTGTCAATGTTCGCTGCCATTTTCCTAGAATAGTGACGTCGATGAGCTTTGTGTTAGTGCCCGAAATAAAAGAGACAAATTCATAGAATATTTTTCTGTTATATTTCATACCAAAGTGCTATTATAAATAGTTGAAAATTGATTTAGAATGTAGATAAATAAAATAATGGCACCATATAATGAAACATAATCCATAAAGGAAATGGTTGATTTTTCCTACGCGGAGAGTTATCCTTTTTCAAAGTCAACAGTCTCTTACTACAGATCTTCCGTTTTTGCAATAGTAGGGTGTTCCCACGAATCGTAGGAGGATAGCTTTCATGTTTTCGGCTCTGTAACTTACCGCTTGGAATACGGCATCATTGCCCACAATATGTCGATGTTTGTACATCACTTTTGGGGCGAGAAGCATAATGGATTTGAAGTATTGAGTTCAAATCTCAAGCATGGTGAGCAGTCTTGCAGGGATCTTGAGGACTTCGTCAAGCAGTTGACAGTCATGGAGGAGCAGTATGTCAAGTCTTTGGCCAGGATAATAAAGACTGTGGGTAGCTACAGTACTAGCAGTAGTTTTTCGCCGATTTGGCAGGCGATTAAAACCTCGCTGGAGAAGCTCTCGTCTGCACACTCGGATCTAATTAAACGATGGCATGAGTTGAACAAGGACATACACAAATATCTAGAATCTTTGGGTAAGAAGCATAAAACGTTGAAGGACTCCCAGTCAGCCACGTTGGAAGCTGTCCAGTCTATGCAGGCGATAACAAACTCGCTTGCTAAGTCGAAGGAGAGCTACTCAGCCAAGTTCAATGACTATAAGAAAGTGCTGAGCGAGAAGACCAATGCTAAAAAGATAGAGCGATCCGAATCGGAATTCAAGAAGGCCACAGAAGAATACAAAACCAATGTGACTAAATACAACTCATCAGTGGACGAGTATAAACGAAAAATGACTGAATCAACTGAAGCGTTCCAGGAGCACGAGGTCGAGCATTTGTCTCAGCTGGAGCAGTTTATACAGAAGTTCTCCTCAGTTAAGGAAGAGAAGCACACGGAGATTGGGGAGTTGCACTACGAGTTCCACTCCAGCCTCTCTGGGCTGTCTGTCGAGAGTCTATTGGATACGTTCGTAGAAACTAAAGGGACAGGTGCCGACCCTCCAGGTATTGTTGACCTCTTTGCTTGTACTTATGTCACTCTACACCCCTCTCTGCTCTCTGTTTATAAGTATCTTGTGTCGGCTACTCTACACTATCAATTCAAATACTTTCTGAGATGACACATGGAAGTTTATGAATAAACATGTCTGGTTGTACTTCTGTTGTGTACATCAACGATTAGATTCACACAGAGCCATGAGCAAGGGCAGTAGTACTGCGTCAAGGTTCAATTGAGTGTGGCTTGTTATTGTTTAAAAATGTGTCTCTTCTATGGAAAATTGTTATGAAGTTTTTGCATCTAATGCATTTTTATAATGTAGATACAGTAGTGTACTTTTGTTATAGTTGACTGTCGTAGCCGGAGTATATATGTCAGCAAATCGCTCACTCCCTCCTCTCCCCCCCTCTCCCCCCTCTGCCTCCCTCTGCTTCCTTCCACCTCCCTCCCCCTCTCTCCC
>ERZ1740065.2371-NODE-2371-length-11698-cov-5.474019_pt1 | contig 11698 bp, 10 predicted proteins | sample MGYA00581738_ERZ1740065 | MGnify/ENA primary metagenome ERZ1740065 (study PRJEB43018, sample SAMN04849749) | marine metagenome | isolation source: floating plastic debris | place: Pacific Ocean | collected 2008-09-01 | study: EMG produced TPA metagenomics... | reverse complement strand
GCTGCATAGCGGTAGCCGCGTCTATTTTCTTTTGCTCGGGCGGGCGCGACGCGCGCATCGAGATAGGCCTGAACATCGTTGAAGCTGGAAGTTTGCACGCCGTTGTCGAGCAAATCGGGGAAGAGATACCACTCATCCAGAACGGCCTCGGCAAATTCCAACTGCTGCGTGATACCACTGGGTGGCGGGGTCGGCGTTGGGGTGGGCGCTACAACGGTGGTTGGCGGCGGGTTGGAATCGCCTCCTCCACAGGCGGCCAGTGCCAGAACAAGTGTTGCAGAAAGGGCGGTGCGACCAAACGACATCTGTAGGGAAACTCCGAATAAAAGCTGCGATCCAAGACCTGCAACAAATCGGCTGACGATGCAATCGGCTGTGAAATCAATACGCATCTGGCGAGTAATGCGTTCATTTTTGGAGGAAAAAGGCGATTTGAGCTCCAATTTTGCGCTTTTTCCTCAGGAAAACGGGGCAAATCCCTGCGCACTGCCTCGTCTCTCCGCCGCGATCTCACTAGATTTGGGCCCAATGGAAAGACTCACACCATGACTGATTTTCCCGATTGGCTTACCGGCGCCTTGCCTCCATCCGCGCGCCACGCTGGCCTTGCCATCGCAGGTCTGGGCGACAAACGCAGCTTTGCGCGCGGTGGCTTCGCGCTTACAAGCCCGGCTTTTGAATCGGGTGAAGAGCTTGATCCGTGCTTCAGTGCGCAAGAGGAAGACGCGGTCGCGCCGCCGCTCGAATGGAGCGCGCCGCCCGCCGGAAGCCAGGAACTGATCGTCATTGTCGAGGACGCCACCGATGCGTCTTCGGCTCCGCGTGCGCAATGGCTCGTCTGGGGCCTGGCCGGTCAACGCGGCAAGCTGCTGGAAGGGGAAGTGCCCCCGCGCAGTGGAAAGAACGCATTGGGCAATTCGGAATGGCTCTTGCCCGATCCGCCTGAGGGGGAAACCCGTCATTACGTCTTCCAGATCTTCGCAACCGAATTGCCGCTGACGCTTATGCCAGGGGCAACGCGCGAGGAACTCATCGCCTCGATTAAGGGCTTTGTGACCGCCTGCGCAGTGCTCTACGCACCGTTCACCGGCACGCCTGATGAGGATGAGGACTTCGATTTCGACGACGAAGACATGGAATAATCCGCCATAACCATAAGGGAGAAAACACTATGGCAAACGCACTTCAAACACCGGTGAAGCTTTCGGCTGAACTCGAAGCGGTTGTGGGCTCAGGCCCCATGCCGCGCACCGAAGTGACTTCGAAAGTCTGGGCTTACATCAAGGCCAACGGCCTCCAGAAGGAAAGCGACAAGCGCACGATCGTGCCTGACGCGAAGCTGGGCGCTGTCATCGGCAACGATGAAATCAACATGATGAAAATGACTGGTCAGATATCAAAGCACCTGACCAAGGCGTAAGCCCGTCATTACAAGAACCGATCGGCGGCGTGCGATCCGATTTGGGCCGCGCCGCTGATCGTCCTCTTTCTCGTTTCAGCGAGATCGGATGTTGGCTGATCCTTGAAGCGCGTCGGTGGATTGATGTGCGATTTGTAAATCGACATCCCCTTGGCCTTCCGCTCAGCCAGAACGGCTGCGCTTGCTCTTGGGCAAATGGCCTTATCCCGCCACAGTAACGACTTGCTGATTGACCGCTTTGCGTTGTCTGGCGGAGCAGTCTTGATAATGGCTCAATAAGGCCAAGCGCTCCGGCCATTTCCGCAATCCCAGTAGAGAAAACAACTCGCTCAGGCCGTGGCCCCGATCCTGGCATGATCGTCAAGAGAGGGTCGGGGGCACCAGATGCAGGTATCCCGCAAAGGCTTAAGCGGCGGCGAGCCGAAGGCGCGCGGTGTCCTTACTAAGGTTGCTTACCAGGCTCCCAGTGGGGCGGTGCAAGCGTAAAGCCGGCGAAATTGAAGCCTGGCACAACGACGCAAGAGACCAGGCTGTAGCCATGGATTCCCGCTCTGGGCACCGCGGCTTGCCAAGCGCCTGTCGGAACAAGACCTTGCAGAGCTTCACCCGAGCCAACGTCACGGCCAAGCGTGATCATTTCAACGGGCCCCTCGTCGCTTTCGGCGATTTGCAAGACAAGCGGGTCACCCGCCTGCCAGAGCCACATCTCCTCAGCATCGACCGTGTGCCAATGCGAGCGCTCGCCAGACTTTAGCAAGAATATGATAGCCGTGCCGCCAGCGCGTCCGTCGGCGCGATCAGGCCCGCGCCAGGTCTCGCAATACCAGCCGCCTTCAGGGTGCGGCGCCAAGTGCAATTGCTCGATCAAACCCTCTGCGGTATTGCTTTCACCCATGCTGTCACCCTCCGTGACGGCGAGCTGTATCGGGACCTTGAGGGATCATGCAACACCGTGTTTCGCTTTGTATGTCGGGCGCTTTGCTGGCGCTGGTCGGCACTGGAAGCCTTGCCGCCCAAGACGCGAACGAACCGTCATTTTCCGAGCAAATTGACCTTGAGGGCCCCGCACCCGATCCGGCCATGGAAATCGCTTTGGCCGCGCTTGAGGCTGCGCCGGTGTTTGACGGGCACAACGACACTCCGCTCCAGCTTCGCATAAGGCTTGAAAACCAGATCAACCGATTTGACTTCAACGACACGCTTGTAAGCGCAAAGTCCGATCCTTTCGGGCGGGCAATGCATACAGATATCAAACGCTTGAAGAAGGGGCGCGTGGGCGCGCAATATTGGTCTGTTTACGTTCCTGCGAGCTTGCCCGAGCCTCAGGCGGTGCAGATGACCATAGAGCAAATCGATGTCACCAAACGGCTGATCGATCGCTTTGCGGACGATATGGCCTATGCGGAGACCGCTGACGAGGTCGAGAGCGCGATGGTCGAAGGCAAGATCGCCGGGCTGCTTGGTATGGAAGGAGGGCATTCGATCGGGTCGAATCTGGGCGTCTTGCGGCAGATGTACACACTCGGCGCGCGCTATATGACGCTTACCCATTCGCGCAACACGCCTTGGGCCGATAGCGCCACGGACGAGCCCGAGCACAACGGCCTTACCGATTTTGGCAAGGATGTGGTGCGCGAAATGAACCGGTTGGGTATGCTTGTCGATCTCAGCCATGTGAGCGAAAAGACCATGATCGATGCGCTTGAGGTTGCTCGCGCACCGGTGATCTTCAGCCATTCCGGGGCCAAGGCCGTAACCGGTCACGCGCGCAATGTCCCGGACAGCGTCCTCCAACTTCTGCCAGCGAATGGCGGGATAGTGATGGTGGTCGCTTTGCCGGGCTTCCTGAACGAAGAGCGCCGCCAGTGGCACTCTCGTCGGCAGGCGGAGAACGCGCGGCTCGAAGCGCTGAATCAGGGGCGACCCGATATCGTGCAGGCGGCTATGGAGGTATGGGACACAGCCAATCCCGAGCCAGCCACCTTGGTGACCGACATGGCCGATCACATCGATTATATCCGCGATATGGCCGGGGTCGAGGCGATTGGGATCGGGGCGGATTTCGACGGTATGCCGACCGGCCCAGTGGGGTTTGAGGACGTTAGCGGATATCCAGCGCTGTTCGCGGAACTGGCGCGGCGCGGCTACTCGCAGGCTGAACTCGAAATGATCGCAAGCCGCAACGCTATACGCGTGTTGCGCGAGGCTGAGGCGTTCGCCGCCAGCCAGCGCGGTGTGCGGCCGATCGAAACTCGCTTGGCGCAGGAAGAGTGATGCGACGAGTTCAGTCTGCGCGCGTCCGAGGGGGCCGTTCCCTCTCTTATTGACGCACACCCATTACACAGCTGAGCGTTTCGATCGCGTCATCCCCACAGCGCCGGGATTATCCAGGCCGCGCTCATCGCAAGGATAGCGAAGAGCAGGCTGAAGCCCAAAACCCGGCGAACAACACCCGGTGTGTGCGCCGCGCGTGCGTCGTCGTCTTCGATACGGATTGCTTCGTCTTGGTCACTCATGGCGGTCTCCCAATCGGCTCCCTTGGCTTCCGTAAGGGAACCTACCGAAGAAAACCTTGTTAGTCGCGCAAAAGTTCGTTGATACCTGTTTTTGAGCGTGTCTGTGCGTCGACTGTCTTCACGATTACGGCGCAGTACAGCGACGGCCCCGGCGATCCGTCTGGCAAAGGCTTGCCAGGAATCGTCCCAGGCACAACGACCGCGTAGGGTGGGACTTCGCCCATATGTATCTCGCCCGTGGCGCGATCGATGATCTTGGTCGAGGCGCCGAGATAGACACCCATTGAAAGCACGGCGCCTTCGCCCACGCGCACGCCTTCGGCGACCTCGCTGCGCGCGCCGATGAAAGCGCCATCACCTATGATGACTGGCTCCGCTTGCAGCGGCTCGAGCACCCCGCCGATGCCCGCCCCGCCAGAAATATGGACACCTGCGCCGATTTGCGCGCACGAACCAACGGTCGCCCATGTATCGACCATGGTGCCCTCGCCGACAAAAGCACCGATATTGACGAAACTTGGCATGACTACCGCGCCCTTGCCGATAAAGCTGCCGCGACGGACCACAGCGCCTGGCACGACGCGAAAGCCGGCGTCACGGAAGCGGTTGTCGCCCCAACCGGCGAACTTGAGCGGCACTTTGTCGAAGGCTGGATCCCCTCCAGATGCGCCGTCCATCACTTGGTTGTCAGCCAGACGGAACGATAAAAGCACGGCTTTCTTGAGCCATTGGTTCACCCGCCAGCCGCCTGCTCCGCTCGGTTCCGCAACCCGCGCCTCACCACTGTCGAGAAGGTTCAGCGCGTCATGTACGGCGTGGCGCACGTCGCTGCCCGGCGCAATTTCTGTCCGCTTCTCCCAAGCGCTCTCGATTTCGGTGATAAGGCTTTCGGTCATGTAAACTCCGCGCGATAAACCCGGCTGAAAGGGTCTGAAAGGGTCTGAAAGGGTCTGAAAGGGACTGAGAAGGCTGTGAAGCGCTGCTAGCGCTGTGCATACGACGGAGCAAGCGGGATCGGGCAGACGAAGACACGCACGACGCTTGGCATATCGGCAACGCCGCCGAATTGGATGCAATTGCCGATCTGGAATCGCTTGTCATCGCCTTCATCGCGCGTTTACGCTGAAAGCCTTAGGGGGAAAAAGAGGATTCAGCTTATGTCCAAGAGCCCCCTTGGCGGTGACGCCGATGCGCCCTTTGCCAGGGCGCCGTCTTATGACCCCGCCGCTCCGATCGTTTGGACGCCTGTGCTGGCTGCCGTCGCCTGCGCGGCTTTGAGCGCATGTGGCGGCGGAGGTGGCGGCGTTCCGCCCATCGATTCAACACCGCCTCCACCCCCACCCCCACCCCCACCCCCGCCGCCGCCTCCTCCTCCACCCCCACCCCCGCCTCCGTCGACCAATTTTGATACGGCCGAGTTTCGCCGCTCGGATGGGCCTGAGTTCCACGGTGCGCAGCCTGTCTGGGAACAGGGCTTCACCGGGGCGGGAGAGACGATCGCCATCATCGATTCCGGTATCGACAGCGACAGTCCAGAGTTTGCCGGAAGGATCCATCCCGATTCGGCCGACGTTGCAGGCAATCGCGGGATCGATCCGGAGAACGACCACGGCACCAATGTCGCGCTGGTAGCGGCGGCTGCACGAAACGATTCGGGAGTAGTGGGCAACGCTTTTGAGGCAGACGTCCTAGCCATTCGCGCTGACTTGCCGGGCACTTGCGGGGCTGACTCGCCGCAGGATGCGTCATTGGGCTGCCTGTTTTCGGACAACGATATCGCCAACGGAATCGACCTCGCCATCGCGTCGGGTGCGACAGTTATCAATCTTAGCCTGGGCGGCGGGGGTGCCTCGCCCGGCTTGCAAGCCGCGTTGACGCGCGCGGCGGACGCTGGCGTCGTGGTGGTCATCGCCGCTGGGAACGGCGGCGACGGCTCTGACCCCAACATCCCGCCTGACCAGCCCGATCCGTTCGCCGTCGACGCTGTTAACGCGGGCAATGGCAATGTGATCATCGTTGGATCAGTCGACGACGACGGGGAATTTTCCGATTTCAGCAATCGCGCAGGGGCCTTTTCAGACTCCTATCTCACCGCGCGAGGTGAGAGGATTTGCTGCGTCTACGATGATGGTGAAGTTTTTGTCGAAACGGTAGGCGGCCAGCAGTTTGTAACGCTGTTTTCCGGGACTAGCTTTGCAACCCCGCAGGTCGCTGGAGCGGTCGCGCTCCTTGCAGAAGCCTTCCCCAACCTCACCGCGACGGAAATCGTCGACATTTTGCTTGAAAGCGCCACCGATGCGGGGGCTGTCGGAGCTGACGCGGTGTACGGGGCTGGCGTTCTGAATATCTCCGCGGCTTTCCAGCCCTTGGGATCAACCTCGCTGGCTGGAACAAACAACGCTTTGAGCCTGGCGAGTGATTTCGCACTGGGATCCGCGGCGATGGGTGATGCACTCAAGACGGCGCAGCTTTCGACCGTTGTGCTCGATCGGTATGATCGGGCGTTTGATGTTATCCTGGGACCGGAGGCGACGCAAAACGCGGGCCAAGTTCCGCGTCTGCGGAGCGCGATTGAGCGCGGGACGATTACACGTTCAGCCTCGCGCCCTGGCTTTTCCGCATCGGTCACCGTGGGCGAAGGCGAGTTGGCCGCTGGCTTGAACTGGTCCAGCGCTTTGCAATTGGTGTCCGAAGGCGCGCGCCAGGCGCCAGTTATGGCGGCGCGGGTCACCGCGGATCTCGCCAAGGACACCCAGTTTGGCTTCGCGCTCTCGCAAGGGGCTCAGGGCCTCGTGGGCGTTATGCAAGGGGCACCAGCAGGAGCTTTTGCGATCGCGCCAAGCGCGGGTCGAGATTCAGGCTTTACCAACAGCAGCGAGGCGGCTCTGGCGGTGCGTCAACAGCTTGGTGGGTGGGGCATTACCCTATCGGCAGAGCGTGGGCAGGCATGGCTTGCCGGCAATCGCCGGATCGGCGGTGCCACCTTGCCCGAGCGCGAGCAACGCCCGACGGCGACTTTCGGCGTCGCGGCGGATCGCGCCTTTGGCGGCTTCGAATCCCGCGTCTCTCTCAGTTGGCTCACCGAGGAAGAGACCTTGCTCGGTGGCCACTTCAACCCCTCCCTGGGCTTTCGTGGGGCCGAAACTCTGTTTCTGGACGGCGAAGTGGGGCGCCGGTTTGGAGCCTGGCGCGTCGGTGGCGCGCTGCGATACGGTCTCACCCGTCCGCGTGGTTCGGACCAGATTGCCGACGGTTCGCAACTGACGAGCGACGCTTGGTCCATTGATGTCTCGCGTGCGCAATTCACCAGTCTTGGCGCAACACTTGGCGTTCGTATCAGCCAGCCCCTGCGGGTAACCGGGGGAAGCCTCGCCTTCGACCTGCCTATCGCTTATGACTACGCCACAGAGACGCCAATCCTTGGGCGCCAGAGCCTTAACCTCTCGCCCGAGGGCCGCGAAATTATGACGGAAATCGCCTGGGCCGCGCCGATCCTGTTCGGTTACGCGCGCGCCAGCGTGTTCCACCGGAGCGAGCCTGGCCATATTGCCAACGCTCCGGAGGATGTTGGCGGCTTGATTAGCTTTAACGCAAGCTTCTGAGCGAAACCTGAGCCTTCAAGGGGCTTCGGGTTTCAGACCTTGGCTCACTCGGGCATGCCGGCGGCGAGCGCGAAGTGATAAGACCGATCCACCAGCGGGGCGACGCGGTCGCTCATCTGCTTGGCATGAGCCGAGGAGGCTGTGCCATCAATCACACGCTTCTTGATGCCCTGCATGATGCCGGCCAGGCGGAAGAGGTTGTAGGCGAAATACCAATCCATCGGCGGCACTGGATAGCCGGTGCGCTCGACGTAGCGTTCAACCGCTTCTTCAACCGTCGGGAAGCCCAAAGCCGGCAGATCGCGGCCCAACAAACACGCGCGCCCATCGGCGGGTTGGAACCAGTTGAGCATCAGATAGCTAAAGTCCGCAATCGGATCGCCCAGTGTCGACAGCTCCCAGTCGAGCACCGCAATGATGCGGGCTTGCGTCTTGTGAAAGATCACGTTGTCCAAGCGGTAATCGCCATGGACGACGCTGCTGCCATGCTGCGCCGGGATCGTCTCGGGCAGCCATTCGATCAGCCGCTCCATCTGCGGCATATGCTCGGTTTCCGAGAGCTTGTATTGCTTGGACCAGCGCGAGATTTGGCGCGCGCAATAGTCGGTAGGCTTGCCGTACTCGCCGAGGCCAATTTCTTGCGGGTCGTTGAGGTGCATATCCGCGATCGTATCGATCAGCGCGTTGTAGTGGGCGCGTCGTTCGCCGGGTTCGAGACCCGGCAGCGCGCCGTTCCACAGCGATCGCCCATCGGCCATGCTCATCACGAAGAATTTGGAGCCCAGGACCTCGGGGTCTTCGCACAGGCCATAGGTTTTGGGTACGGGAAAGCCGGTGGGGTGCAGGCCCGTCATCGCGGCGTATTCGCGGTCGACCGCGTGCGCGCTGGGCAGCAATTTGCCGAAAGGCTGGCGGCGCAACACATAGTTGGTTGAAGGAGTTTCAATCTTATAGGTCGGGTTCGACTGGCCGCCTTTGAATTTGGTGTAGCTGATCGGGCCAGCGAAGCCTTCGACATGGGCCTCAAACCAAGCGGTCAGCGCGTCGAGATCGAGCTTGTCGCGCTCTTCCACCTCAATGGTGCCGACCATTTCCTTGTCGAAATCGATATCGCTCATGCCATCCTCTCCCGATTGGTATCGCCCCGATGCTGATGCGCAGGGCGTGGGGCTGGCACACAGACCCCATGGTTTTGCAAAAGTTCAGCCGACCCGGTCCAGCCCGGATTTCCGCCGGTTTCCGGCCAGAAGCGGGTGTTTTGGTGTAACCTTCCAGAATCCAACACTAGCGAAGCGTCCCTTTGCCAAACTTCGCGGATTGTAAGACCAAGAAGGCGTGTAGGACAGCCTGTCCGCCGCTGAGCCGAACGGCGCCCTTTGACGGGTTCAAAGACCGATCAAAGGGCGCAAAGTTCGACCCTCGGTTTCTCAGCGAGCTACGCCAATATCGCCCGAGCTCAGGCCGCCATCATTGGCCGCCGAGCCGACACCGCCGCGCAGGGCGTTGGCGGTGGGGCCTTCTTTCGGCGGGTGCTTGGAGATTTCCATGCGAGCGATCGAGCGGGCGTGCACTTCGTCCGGGCCATCGGCCAGACGCAGCGTGCGCTGATGAGCGTAGGCGCTGGCGAGGCCGTAATCCTCCGACACACCGCCGCCACCATGGGCCTGGATCGCGTCGTCGATGATTTTCAGAGCCATGTTGGGCGCCTGAACCTTGATCATCGCGATTTCCTGCTTGGCGCCCTTATTGCCGACCTTGTCCATCATGTCGGCCGCCTTTAGGCAAAGCAGACGCGTCATGTCGATATCGATGCGGGCGCGCGCAACGCGCTCTTCCCAGACCGAGTGCTTGTAGATCGGCTTGCCGAAGGCTTCGCGCTCCTGAATGCGGCGGCACATCTTGGCCAGCGCCTCTTCAGCAACGCCAATCGTGCGCATGCAGTGGTGGATACGGCCCGGCCCAAGGCGGCCCTGCGCGATCTCGAACCCGCGCCCTTCGCCCAGCAGCATGTTCGAAGCCGGGATGCGGACATCCTTCATTTCGACTTCCATATGGCCGTGCGGCGCGTCGTCATAGCCAAAGACGGGCAGGTGGCGGATGATGTTCACGCCGGGGCTGTCGATCGGCATCAGGACCATTGATTGCTGCGCGTGACGCTTGGCTTCGAAATCGTTCTTGCCCATGACAATCGCGATTTTGCAGCGCGGATCGCCCAGCCCCGAAGACCACCACTTGCGTCCGTTGATGACGTATTCATCGCCATCGCGCTCAATCCGAGTTTCGATGTTCGTCGCGTCGGAGGAAGCGGTGTAGGGCTCGGTCATGAGGAAGGCAGAGCGGATCTCGCCGTTCATGATTGGGGTCAGCCATTCGTCTTTCTGGGCGCGCGTCCCATAGCGGAAGAACACTTCCATATTGCCGGTGTCAGGCGCCGAGCAGTTGAAAACTTCCGAAGCCCAGCCGATGCGGCCCATTTCTTCGGCGCACAAAGCGTATTCGAGGTTGGTGAGGCCGGGGCCGTCAAACTCATAGGTTTCGTCGACATGGTGGTGGCTGTCGTTGCGCGGCGGCATGAAGAGGTTCCAGATGCCCGCTTCTTTGGCGAGCTTCTTCTTGTCTTCGATGATCTGGATGACTTTCCAACGGTCGCCCTCGGCGTCCTGAGCCTTGTAAACATCCATGTTGGGGCGCACTTCTTTCTCGATGAAATCGCGCACGCGGCCGGCCCAATAGGCTTGGCGTTCTGTGGGTTCAAAATCCATGGGGGGAGTCCTCTCTCGTCCGTTTCAAATCGATACGGGCTCTAAATGACAGAGCGGTGCGCCCTCGCCAACCACTCATTTTGCGGTCTCGATTGATCAGCGCGCAAGCGAACGCGCATCAGGGTCTGCGTTGAGGGCGTCGTCTATGGGATCATCGTGTATCTGGTGCCCCTCGCGCGCTTCGCGCGCTGCGACGCGCGCTTCGTGCTGTTCGCGGGTTATGGGAAAACGCCAGAGCCAGAAGGCCGAAAAGCCCGCGACCGTCACCGCAGTGACCATGTAGAGGATTGCCAGATTACGTACAACGTCGCCGCTGACCTCGGCTTGCGGGGTGCCGGGCTCCAACCCAACAAGCGAGATCAGCAGTCCAGTGAGTAGGATGCCGCCCCCGGTGGCGCACTTCTGAACCAACCAGTTGCCAGAATAGAAAGTGCCCTCAGCGCGCTTGCCGGTGCGCTCTTCAAAGGCTTCGACGATTTCAGCGACCATGGACGTGGCCGAGATAATCGCAACGATGCCCGCTGTGTTGCCTTAAGTCAGGATACCCAGCACCAGTCCCGTGGATAGCGTCGATCCGGTTTCGGGCCACACGCCCAGCAAAAACAGCGCGTAGGGCAAGAAATAGATCCCCGCGCTCAGCAAAGCGGCGACCGCGGCGCTTGCGGGCTTGCCAAAGCGTTCGTGTAGCGGTCCGACGATGAAGAACATCAAGATGACCGAGACGAACAAAACCAAAGGGTAAAGCCGGAACGCGGTGTCGTTGAACTGCCAGATGTAGAGGTTCACATATTGCGTGATTGAGAACGTCATCCCTTGACCGACATAGGCGGCGAGCCCACCCAACGCGAAGATCACAAAGGCTTTCTCGCGAAACGCATCGATGATTTCAGCAAATGCCCCGGTGATGGAAAAAGGCGGCGGCTTTTGCTCGGGAAGCTTGGCGATAACGCGATGCTGCCCGGCCGCTGATCCCACAACCGATATCACCATCAGGATGGCGCCAAACATCCCATAGGCGGCGTAACCTTCGGGCTGCAATTGCGCTTCGGGCGTGGGTAGGAAGACACCAAAGGCCATGATCATCATCAACAACCCGCCCAGCCATCCCGATAGGAAACGAAAGCGGAAAAGCGTTGTACGCTCGACGTAATCGTCAGTGATTTCGGGCACGATGCTGATCGATGGAACTTCGCACGCGGACAGGGTGAGGCGGACGCCGACAGCCAGCGCTACGATTTCCCAGAATTCCGGCGTGCCGGTGAAGGGCGGGGACCACAAAAGCGTCCACAAAACGGCCAATGGGAAGGGCGCGACATAGAGCCATGGCAGCCGGCGCCCCCAACGCGTGTAAGTGCGATCGGACAAGTGCCCCAACAGCGGATCGACAAAGGCGGCGAC
>ERZ1740065.2370-NODE-2370-length-11699-cov-11.491412_pt1 | contig 11699 bp, 12 predicted proteins | sample MGYA00581738_ERZ1740065 | MGnify/ENA primary metagenome ERZ1740065 (study PRJEB43018, sample SAMN04849749) | marine metagenome | isolation source: floating plastic debris | place: Pacific Ocean | collected 2008-09-01 | study: EMG produced TPA metagenomics... | reverse complement strand
TGTATTGTTGTATTTGTATTGTTGTATTTGTATTGTTGTATTTGTATTGTTGTATTTGTATTGTTGTATGTTTTTATTACACATTTTTAGCATCATCAGATGTCATTAAAGTTGTTATCCGCGGACCTTTCGGCCGCCAGATATGGATCGTGGAAGAGAAATCTCAGGCTACAAATGCCACCCCCCAACCCGTTGCCACCCGACCTCAGTCATATGCCGATGTAAAGGAGAGGCCGAGAGTAAAGCAGCGGTGGTGGCCCAGCGGCGTGGATAACATCCCTCTAGTCAAGGCGTGAGTGTCAGCAGTGACTGTGTCTCTCACACACACCACCTGTCAACCTGTCAGGCTGAAAATACTGGAGATTTGGTTTCATTGAACTCTGAGAAGTCATAGCTCAAACCCCCACTCTCTACAGCTACGATTCTACTATGTCTGAGCTCAGCTCGGTAAGATCTAACTAATAAGCCACAGGAGAACGCTAGAATACCAATGGTAGAACATGTCGGCACACTTGAGTTTCAAATTACATATGTCAACACACATGTATGTTGACATAGTATCCGTGTATTGCTATCATTTTCCGTCTTTACTCCCATCAGAGACAAGTCTCTGCCGACCATCGACGACCTTGATGACCTTGATTCTGGCCTGGCAGCATTCCTGACCGACCGCATAGAGAAAGAGCCGAAGATATCGTCATCTCCACCTCCGTCAGTGCCGGGCAGTAGAGTGTGTACGATGCCAGAGTCATTCAAGCAGACACAAGTCGCGAGAGTTATCCTCTCTCAACTTGGCCTCATAGGCTCTCAGTGCTTGCAGGTGAGTGTACATTCAGTTTGGATTCCGTAAACGTACTTCTTACTGTCACTCCTATTATTCTTATTGTTACTCTTGTTATTCTTATTGTTACTCTTGTTATTATTATTGTTACTCTTCTTATTCTTACTTCTCGTATTGTTACTCTTGTTATTATTATTGTTACTCTTGTTATTCTTATTGTTACTCTTGTTATTATTATTGTTACTCTTATTTTTATTCTTGTTATTCAGCTCATTATTCTTACTGTTATTCTTAATATTCATATTGTTATTTTTACTTTCATATTGAATTCGGTAAACCTACTTCTTATTGTGTCCTAAACCATAGCGGAATCAGAATCAGATGAAGAGCACTAAGAGAAGATGAAGCCAAATTACTATAGCGAATGTTTTGATAGCATTGCTGGGAAGTTCTTTGTAACCGCTATAAATAGAGCCGCATTATGAGAGAGCATTTACAGTAGTTTGATCCTTTAGAATGAAAAAAATAAAATGGATTGAGTTTTAATTGGCTCATGACTGTTCTAGGAGGGCCAGAACTCCGGGATGCCACCCTACCTCAACCGATTAGACTCTGCTGCTGAAGGCTTCTTCGACAGCCTTTCAGTTCTGGATGGGATGCCTAACAGGACAAGAGACACGGCTTATGTGTTCTACGTGAAATCGGGTCAGACCAGGGTGTCTGATATCCTCGAAAACACAGTGAGTATATCTATGTCGCTTATTCCTATATCAATTACAAACTCAAGTGTGAAAAGAAGTTTTGCGTTGGTTTAATTTTTGCGTTTTCGACCACTTTCTATGATTTGCAAGAACTCTAAGTCCAAGTTCAAACGTTACCAAATACATCAGATCATTTACTGAATCATTAATTCAAACAGGTTCATTATTTTATAATGGAATTTATTGTGATAACTCTCATACTTACCCTCACACTTACTCTTATACTTGTATTTACTCTCAATCAGCGAGGATACAAAACACTGAACAAAGACTACAAGGATTTTCTTCTGTCACTCGGATGGCCTGTGAATTTGAAGACTCATGCGGGTTGGGCCGGAGTGCCTCGAGCCCCAGTGTCAGCTAGGAACGTCAGCCAAGAACAGACAGGTACAGTGACTAATGTCATCTATCAATTACGCGATGCCATGCTTGTGCCATGGCAGGAAGTTGTGACGTGACTGACCATCCATGCCCGTCACATCTCTACACATACAGCATTGCTTCTTATTAGGGTGTGGTGACATGCTTATTGTTTGCACTCTGTGCCAGTTCATGCAACGCACAAGTTATTGCTGATGCAGTTATCTCTGGTAATAGAGCAAAGACCTTTTAGTAGATTGACACGCATTGACACTGTCACACGCCACACATATATCGTACAGCATGTTTGGCCTCGGGAGTCGTCCTTGCAATATTTCTAGGCAAGAGCCGCATTGCATTGTGTCTGCCATGCCCGCTCTTTGTCAATATGGCTCTCCACAGCTCTCCCTTCCCTACTCACTCCTATCCTCTCGTTCCTCTCCTAAGTTTTTATCCCCATCACAGCCTCTCCTTTCTCTCCTGCCCTGATCGCGTGAGTGCATAATGTTGTAGTTTACTTTCTCTCCAATCACAGATCAGATACCGTCGTCGAGTGGGCCCGCCGCATTCGACGGCACTCACTGGCTGCTCTACTGGGCGGACAGTCGGTCCGAGGTGGCATTCATTGTACCCACCGAGGAGAGGATAGCCATGGTGTATAAACTCTCGCAAGGTAAAATCATTTCTCTCCAACTGTCTCTAGACTAGATCGTGGCATGGTCTATGCTAGTGTCCCTAGGCTTCACTTAGCCTTAGGTGTTATTTTCAAATTCTAATCGGCATAGAAACAAAGAGAGAGGAGGTGAGCTTACTCTGTCACGCCCCAGCACGAGTATTGATGAGAAGGAAGCGATCTTCTACTGAGTTGGTTACTAGTGTTGGCATGTTAGACTTATCTGACAGCAAGCCTCGCTATGGCCTGTCTGCTGCGCCGCTGCAAGAGTGTTCAGACGTGGAGTCAGATGTTACAGACAGTGACAACCTCAGCCCTGATGGAAACACACAATTGACATTGATGGCTGACTCAGATGTCACTTCCGTGTACTCAAGCCGGTCCGCAGACTGTAGGCTTGACGAGACTGACAGGACGGTGGTACATACAGATACTTCCTCTCTCACGTCTGAACCTGCGAGGCTGCCGGCTCCTTGGCTGGAGTGGAGGAGGAAGAAAACCTATGATCTGGCGATGGGCGTCATAACGGCCACCGATCTGGGAATGCTTGCCGAAAGCTACTCTGCAAGGAAGAAAACGGGACAGAAAAAGAAAATGAAAAGCGATACGGGTATGTGGGAGTCGCCGAGATGGGTCTACTGCTCATCTCTCCGCCCACTTCCTGTTTGAATGATGTCATTATGAATTATTTATGATGGTCAGATTTGAGTCGGTCCGGAATTCATGGGAAGAAGAGAATGTTTGATTTCATATCCAGCACACCTGGCCATCGGCTCATTAGCAGTGGACTCAGAAAACTGAACAAAACCCCGCTGTTGCCGCTTAACCTCGGCACTGCTTCAAACGTTGACCCCGCCAGCGCTTCCGGTATAGAGCGTAATGTCGCCATGCACCAGCTCAATCTTCCTCAATGGCTGACGATAAAGAGACACAGCGTATAAAATCTCTAGGTGGTCACCTGATTGATCACATGATTGATCATGTGATCCACAGCACTGTTGACATTTGATTAGCACTGCTACTGTGTGAGCGGATGCTGCTCATTGGATCACCGTCTCACGATTGTGTCTGTCCCTGTCTGTCTCTAAGCATTCGATTATTGTCTTCTACTGGTCTATCTGTTGTGACAGCATGTCAGCCAAGGCTATGCGTCTGCCAAGGCTACGCGTCTGCCGAGGCTAAACGTCTGCCCTGGCGTCTGCCCAGTCGTCTGCCGGGACTGAAGGTCTGTTTTTGTGAATTACAGCTGCCAAAGGAGCGCAGACAGCTGAGAGTCAGATAACGTTCAGTACAGGCAGCGACGGCAGCGACAACCACTCTGACTCCTCTACTGGACAGCCAGCCAACAAAGATGGCAGCCGACCACAGCACAAGACGTCCGAGGTCAGGGTACTGATCATATGGTGTGAGAAGATAGAAGACAAGGATAACATTCCATTGGGTATGTCTTACAATTAGGGACAACACTGCTGCTACTATTTCAGCTGTAGTGCATTTTTTGTTGTTGTGATTGTGACAAATGTTGATATCAGTCCCAAGCATCTGTGCCTTCCTTATTGCGGGGTAACCCCCTCCCTCATCAGTAAGGTAATAGGAATCGCTCCGGATGCCAAATACGGGCGTATGGTACAAAGTCGTTGCCTACCATATTTGGTCTGGGTGGTCACTATATGGCTATACAGACTCTCCAGTTCGTAGTTGTTTTCCTACCAATACTTCATGAGCGGCTGAACCGATTCCCTCACAGTGAGTTACGTGCCTTGTTGTGAGGTGCATCTTTACAAATGAGGTTGTAGAAATTTGTCGAAGTGCAAAGCATCTATCTGCCAAAGGTTCTGCTTCTGCCATTCCTAAACTTTTAGTGTAGTTCCATATTTTCATGGTACTTTATCAGATGTGTATGCCTAGATGAAGTACTGGGCCAATCTGCTGCTTTTACACGCATGATTAAACAAGACATCGGATGCCAACCTGTTTGTTCAGCATGAGGTAGAAACCTACGTGTTCTATTCAAGGTTCTATTTATAGCTTCAACATGAATTTCTCAGCAACGCTCTCAGAAATTCCACTATATTTATTTATTTGGAGTCATCCTCTCTTGGGCTGTTTGTCCAACTTTTTTTGATCGATATCTTTTTCCATGACTCAAAGTTGTCATAGCTTAAGCCAGGGTTCTCCCCAGCAGGGTGCCAGGGGCGATGCGCCCCTATATCATTTGGGGAGAACCCTGGTTTAGGTCGCAATAGAGAGTATTTTTATGGTATTTTATCTATTTTTCATTCCCCCTCTCTGCCTTTTGAAGGAATATGATATTTTCATTGTAACTAGTCTTTTCCAACACTGAATACCATGGTGGGCTGATTGACACGAAGAGGGGACAACTCTCAATGCTTACAATTGTGGTCGTATTCCTGTCACTCATTACAAGATGCGACATTTATGATCAATTTGATCTTTGATGTCATTGTGTGCGTCTTTAGACTTCATAGAGTGCCGATTTACCTACTTCCATTCCATTATCGTCTGCACTAATACACGTCTCTCCCAGTACCTCTGACACGGCCCTGACGCAGCTCCGGAACGCGTGGAATTTGTTGAATGCCCTGTCCATTTCCTTCCATCTCTCATGAAGATTACAAGTCATCACGCGTTGCAGAAGAGGTCAATGTTGTTTATAAATTTTTTTCTCCAGAAGGCTTATTGAATACGACTAACAACGTCAACGACAGAGACAGTCCGTCTGAGTACATGATAGTCTATATCACTGTGCTCCGTAGTGGCCTGCTCCGTGTCCACATTACCTGTCAGTCTGAGAGGTGAGGGCCGCTAAGTAGACCGTGGTTCAGCCTGTTATGTACTGTGGTTTGTGACCACCTCTCTCTCTCTCTCTTTGGTAACAGATGTTTCACCCCTCTACCATTGATTGACGGTATGGTGTGCAGTAAGAGAGCAATGGGAGCTCTAGTCAGACAAACGGTAGTCAACATGTCCTCCAGGCGCAGGCTACTCAGTGAACTGTGAGTCCCTTGTTTTGATTTGTTTACAGTTTTTATGACTGACGTTTTGTATCAATATTATGCATGGCTTCTCCACTTTCAGCGGCTTGATACCTCATAACAAAAGAGTTCAGAAAACTCAAGAGATCATTGGCAAGTACAGGATGGAGCTGACAGAAGCTGAGTTCTACGAGAAACTGTTTACCATATAAGTGTTACGCCATGCTGTCTACTTCATATTTGCGTATCATCGGCATATCAGCACAGAGAGATTACTTTACTACCTATAGTTACTGGCCTTGCTATCTGACTTCTCACTTATTTATTATCGGTACCTCGGTAGCGTTTCAAGGTGCTCCACAGGCCTCGTATTACAACTGAAACCGTTCATACTAGTACCCAAGACTGCCTACATTCCACTCCAGTATTTTTTAACCAATAAACCTTGGCAGCCAAAAAAGTGTCTGCGTCAATTTCATGCCATCCATCCTGTCTGCCTGTAAGTTATGGAGTTTGGCGATTTGCCCCATGCCGCTCCCACACCCCGGTATAAATTACTAGCTGACGAATGGTTGGCCGGTTCACTCTTCACTTCGTCTGATCAGAGGTCACGTGGTATTGATATGACAACTTTGCGATCGTATCAGCAGACGATGCTGAGCCACTTGTGGTTTGCCAGCCTGCCAGCATAGGAAGGCACTTGCCGAGCTTGTCACCTCCAGCATAGTAAAGCACTTGCTGAGCTTGTCACCTCCTAGTCCCGGACACCAATCGAGGGCAACGCTACAAGTCATTGACCCCTCTAGGTTGAAGCACCACCAAGGTACTAGTAACCTTCGCTAGCAGTCTCTCATGTCATGATGCTCTATGTTCTCAGAGTCATTTCATTCCTGGCTATTATCGGCGTGATTAACAGTGCTGCAAATGGATCAGTGCTGCTATGATTTTCATGCTGACCTTTGTGTGTATAGCATTAAGCCGCCTTGCTCAGAGAGTTGTAGCTGGCTGCTAGTTCGCGGACTTCGATGACTCACCATCTGTCCAATAAGACGCGCGTAAAGAATTCATTCAATCGACTCTCAACTCTGTGTGATATTTGATGCTGCAGGTCTGTGCAGAGCAAGCAACCGAATGATGGCGAGGAGCCAAGACAATCTACCGATAGATCGAGGGTGGGCATGGGTCATCTGCTTTTGTAAGTGTTGTCCGTCTATTCACAACTATCCATTCCAAGCAGAAACGTATGTTGCAACTTCTAATACGATTTCCGTGTGACTATTCATACATAACTATCAGCTGTCATTGTTGTATGTATGTTTGTACGTATGGTGTATGTATGGTGTATGTACCTACGGTGTATGTACCTGCGCTTGCACTCTTTGCCTGTGTTTATCTGTGCAAGAACGGATTATGAGATTGGAAATTCCAATTGGTGTATGCTTACCCCCCCCTCCCATAGTAGCTTAATACTTTTGAATTCAGCGTTGGAAAGGAATATGTTATGAAGGGTAAGAAGACCGGAGATTTCTAAGAGTAATATATTATGATACCAGCGTTTCCTTTGAATGTCACAAATGAATAAATAAACCTTAAACTACCATAAATCTCATAACAGTAGCCATACTCCAACACAAGCCACATTTCAATCATAAGCCTCCGTCTGAGTCCATCTTTGAACTAAGCACCCATAGAAAGTTGTAGTTTCGGAAGAACCTTTTCCAGTCACTGAATGAATCACAATCCTACGAGTGACTGCTGTAATCTATGGTAAGATTTTTAGTAGAATAATTCTAGCTACTCCACTTTTTCGCCATACTACACCAATTTACATCTATATATACACCTGTATACGTCTATATACACCACTATGGGGCTATATACAATTATACTGTGACTGCTATTGGCATCAAGTGCCTGTGCTCCATGCTGTTTTGTGTGGCAGCAAACAATTTGCTATGTCCAGTGGATTTTCACATATGACATTTGAAATGCAGCGACAATGAACCTCTTCTTGCTGATGGCTGGCAGTTTCAAGGCGCAGGGAGTGGTTCTCGTGGAACTCCAGGAAAGGTTTCCCCAGTTCTCGGCCAGCAGTCTGCTCTGGATCATGAACCTGTCCCTCCTTGTCAGCAGGACAACAGGTGCTTGCTCAACCTCATCGCACTTGATATGCAGAAAGAGTTTGCATTTTCCGCTCTCTCATTGGCCCGGCTGTTGTCAGAAAATAGACTCCCACGCCCTGTGCGCAGACACAATGCCATAGAGAAGGTCATGCAGGGCAGGATGCTTACAGAAGTAGTTTCAGAGATCCTGGGCGACCTGGATCTTGTCCAGGACCTCTGATTACATGCTCGATCAAATCTGAGACCCTGAGCAGGATCTCTGATCAAATCCTTCTAAATATATATGAGTATACATAAGCTTATGGACAGCCTTGTTACAGCAGCATTACTCATGGCTTACATACAAAAAGGCTTGATGAACCGTGACCCCTATCTTTTTATGAGCTGGAGAATCTTGTGATCATTTTCTGTATGATGTCTGCGTCTCCGTAGCATTCAATGACATGACTTCATTCAAAGCTGAACTTTGCACTCTTGAGAGACGTGAGAAATAAGCAAGGCTTAAAGTCTAGTGAGAGCTGTGGGAACTGTGGGAGTTCAGTTCCTACCAGAAAATTCGGACTCTTTGTGTGGGAAATTATATTTCCTTATTTCAATCTTCACTGAGTTTTATCATCCTTCAAACTTGCCCCAAGTTGCCTTAAATGGGCTCTCAGAGCACTTCGAAAAGCCAAATGTTTCTGGATACCTATCTCATGTTCCTGTTGGTGCATTGCTGCATAGCTTTGCTACACTCAGATACTCCAAAACTGCCCCCCCCCTCCCCCCCATGTATCTGTGTGCCCCTTTGCTGGACCCTAGATCTGCTGGTGCCTTGGTGTAGTAGTGAATGAGAGTTCCCATAAGAAAAAAATAGGTATTGCTTTCTTCAAGGTGCGGTAAGCTTTGTTTGTGAGAAAGTAAATAGAGATGTGACATTGTTCACCAGTCAGTAGTTGATTTCAACAATCAGCTGATCGCCACTGCCCCAATACTCTGCTAGATAACGCTGCCAACTGGTCATGCACAGTTGCATATCTTCTGTATGATAAGTTAACAAACGTTCCACTGGTATCAGATGATAAACACTGGCTCTATGACCTTATCAGAAATCTAACAATGTCCTCGTGCCATATCGCTCCGCCCAAGTAGAATGTCACGCGCAGTGTCACGCTCAGTGGCATATATATGTAAACCACCAGCTGATAGTTGATGTGTTTCGGATCCATGCACCCATCCACCCATCGCCTGATGTAAACACCCTCAAGGTCAAACATCCATCAAATCCGCTTGGAGATAGCACTGGTTTACATTTCTCCAAATCATGTTTCATGTGCGCAACCTCCAGTTCCCTTCTCTCAAGCGAAACGAAACTGTTTCTGTAAACTGGAAAATGATTTGAGTAAAAAACAAACTGTCAACTGAGATTTGCTATAACAGGGAAAAGGTTTCCGAAATATTTTTACGGACTGAATTAGGTATCAGATTACCAGCCATTGCCAGTTTTATAATCGTTATTTGATGGCTAGTGAGTGGCGGGAGAGGTGAATCATATTTCTCATATGTGGAAGGTGTGAATTTTGAGTGGAAGACAGCACATTTGCACCGCTGAGTCAACAGTCTCTAGTCAACATGAGTTACTGGAATTCACATTTATTTTACAGCCAAATAATTTCCAATTGGTAAAGTTGAGTCGGCTTTTGTCATTCTCCCATCGATATTCGTGCATCAGCACGTGCAGGAGTGGTCGCGCGCGTGAGCGGGAGTGTGCAGGAAAAGCGCGGATAGGTATGGGAATGAATGCGGATAGGCGCGGGAGTGAGCATGAAAATCGACGGGAGAATGACAAAAACCGTTGAGTCAAAATCATTTCCCAGTCTACAGTATGTGATCTTTCTGCTTTCATGAGTTGCTGATGTGCAACAGGTAGTGAGTGTGCAACATTTAAGGCACCGCGGCGCGCGCGTTGTCTGTCCTCCTAGTTCTCAATGCAGGCAATTTACGTTATTTCAATTATCAATTATTGATGCCAGACGGTATTTCTCATTGACCACTGAAATTCCACTTGTGTACTTTATTTGATGGAATCAACCTGCTGGTGTCTAGTGTAGATAGAAATACCGATTACTCTATATCCTGTTTCAGGCCCGTTGAACAGCTACCTGATGTTGAAGACGTCGCACCGTTTCATAGCAATGCTTGGACTGACACTTGTTGGCGTCAGTATTTCAGTCTTTGGATATTTACCCAGTTTAGAATATATGTACGTCATCTACGGCATCGGTTACGGTAAGTATGGAATAGTGGATGGTTAATTCCCAGAAACTTGATCATGTAGGATGTGGCCATGTAGCAGCACCAGGGAGCCAAAAATAACAGATTTAGCCCTAAGTTTCAACCGCAAGAATACTGGAGTCACCCGTAAAAATGATCACAGACGTAGTATGGCTGTGGGTTGTAAGTGTGAAGAGGTACTTGCATATTTATGATATTGTGATATAGCATGTATATTACTGTGTACCTGAGCTGGGAACTCCAGTCGCTTGAGCCTCACTTCCAGTAGCTAAGGGGGTACTTTTGTGGTCATTTCAGATAGTTACTAGCTTCAACACATTTTACACTTCACCTTTGACCCCAAGACTCTATGTCACACTTCACTCCATCAACTCAACTCAATTTCAGTCCAGAGCCGTGTCCGATTCTGCGTCAGACTACCATCTATCTGCAGCGCCATCTGTGTCTTCCTCATCTTATAAACATGCTGTAAACATCACATGGTTTTTAGCTGTAGCAACCGTTGCTTACTGTAGAACAGGAAATTTTTGAGAGCACAATCTTAGTGTTTTAGTTTGTGATATAGTTTTGCAGAAATGTATTTTTACATTTCTTACTGCTAGTCTATAGACAATCATATATCATATCATATCATATGTATCAAATATTTGTGTGCTCAATTATTGCGATTAGCCGAATATTTTCGAAAATGCAAAAATTAAACGAATGCAAAAATTTCCTGTTCTACAGTACATTATATTGCTCCATATCTCATACAACTGTAGCCTCCAGTAATTTATATTTCAATGACTTGACCTTGACCTTAAGCTTAAGATACTTCTTTTTGACTTCCGGTAAGTTGTGCAGGAAATACTTCACTTGACTTCAGAACGGCTGATATCTTCGTACCAAGACTTACGAATAAAGACTTCAAAGACAAGGACTTCACACTTCACGTTTGGAAATGGTGACTTCTGCATACTCTGCAACTAGGAATTTGTTATTCTAGGTCTGGGAACTGGTATGATATCTATAGTAGCATTTACTGCGTGCCAGAAATACTTTGAAAAGAAGAAAGCCTTAGCCCTCGGTTTGGCATCCACCGGCGCTGGCCTGGGAAGTCTGATTCTACCAGCTGTGTTACGTCTACTGTTTGACAACCTACCATTTTCGTCGGCAATGCTGTTCTATGGTGGGTGATGCTAATGTCAAAACTTATCAATCAGCTCACAGGAAGTTCTGTATGCTGGCTGTGTTTGTATGGTAGTTTTGACCTGATTTCGAGACGAGAAACAGGTGTCAGTGTGTGGGACAATGTTTCTGATTGCAGGCGCTCTAGCATTCCAGCTATTGGTGACAACGGCCCTCCTTCGCCCAATCAGCTTCTACCAGCGCAAGGTCAAGCACACCGCTGACAAAGGAAAAGATTGCGACATGGACAATGGAATGCCAGATGGAGATAAACCTGCAACTGCAGTCTTGATGGTTTGTATCGAATCATGATGATCAGGTTGATGTAATTATTTAGGATGGTTGCCATGACAAATGCACCTCCTCAATGAAGTAACATGTTTGATCTTGACACCTTCATTCCTGTGCCTGACCGCAAACTTTGCTCTTCATATCGGATTTCCCTCAAAGTAAAAAGTATTCTTGGTTCGGGCAGGGTTTCCAGAGAAGTCACTGAGGGAGTGGGAGCGAAGGGGGCGAGAGGAGGGATTGGGAGGAGGGAGGCGCGAGGGGGGGGGGAGG
>ERZ1740065.2369-NODE-2369-length-11701-cov-11.924695_pt1 | contig 11701 bp, 9 predicted proteins | sample MGYA00581738_ERZ1740065 | MGnify/ENA primary metagenome ERZ1740065 (study PRJEB43018, sample SAMN04849749) | marine metagenome | isolation source: floating plastic debris | place: Pacific Ocean | collected 2008-09-01 | study: EMG produced TPA metagenomics... | reverse complement strand
GGGGGGGTTGGGAGTATTGACCTATGACATCTCAAAGTACAGAAAAGCCAAATCTTGTAATTCCTGCTTGACAGGTATGATGGGGCTGCTATCGAGACTGTAATATATATCATATAGTAATATACATGTATACCATGACTGGCCTGGAGCTGAGAGTTGTCCACTCAATGTAAAATCTCCACATCTCAGCTACCAAACATCGGTGGAGGTTTTTTATGTTGTGACAATGTCTGCGGTTCACTGGCTGCGGTTGCGGTGATATGAGCGAGTCAGGTGTTGAGAGGACAACTCCAAGTTGTGGATAAAATCCAAGAATATTTTCTACCTACTGTAGAACCGGATTTGATAGTGATGGTCTAACAGCTGCGAAAATAGCGACGAGAAATGATCGCTATCATTGGAATTCGCTGTAGAGATTATACCCATTATACCTCATATAGGAGTCGTCTTCCCATTTATCGAGTTGCTATCATTAGATTGCTATCATTTTTATTTCTTGATAATTTTGAAGGAAATGCTAACAATTCTGTCGCTATCAACTCCAGTTTTACAGTATATATTAAGGGAATGTGCTGGGATTTTGTGCCGCTAGTCCTGAGGCTTTATGAAGTTAGTTTAACTTGACACTATCTTATGTTTTATGTGCTGTTATTACTGTTATTATTGTTATTACTGTTATTATTGTTATTATTATTGTCATTACTACATTCTAACCCTTAGGAAATATTCCACAAGTTTAAATTTAGAACATATATGCTGGTATCATATGCGTGATGTTCTAGGATGTTGCATAAATCTCACTTCAGCTGATGGAGAGATGACTGGTACATCTTAAATTACAGAATACATCTCTATTCTCCTTCTTAGTATTACCCAGTGACTCCTAGCACCTGCTGTTGTATCATGTGACTCATTCTCATTCATTGTTTTTCTATGTTCGTCGTACAGTTTGCTCTCATGGACAGTCTCAAGAACCTATCCGAAGATGTCAACACCTGCTCAAAGGTAGGCCTGGTATATCTCAATACTTGAATCTAGCTCTACTTGCTTCTCCAAATGACCTTGACCTAATGAGCTCACTGATCTCTCAACAATGCCAAGATTTCAGCTGTTATCAATTCCTTTTTCCTCACAGAAAAGTCTTCATCATGTTTATCCAAATTTTTGAAAATGTCAATTCGAACCGAGATTTGATGTATTGATGCTGTTAGCTGGCAGCCTGTGTTTCTCTTTCTCTGACAAGTAGACCTGCTGCTTTATTTTTGGCGAGTGGACCTAGCGCTCTATTCTCAGCTATTCATCTATTCTTTCAGAAGAGGAAGTACCTGACGGCTCTGCTGCTGGACAGCATCCATATCTTGTACATGAACTCGTCTCCAGATGACCTTGACCCGACGGCCCAGAGGTCGCGTCGGCAGTCGATCATTGACTGGGTGACAGCTCACTCCGTATCCCCAGGCCTATGTGAGTAATTACGTCCTGCTCACTCCCTACTACACTCTCTATTCTTGGTAACGAGTAAATATAGACCATTGTTGCACTTTGCATTTGCCCTGTTGTTCTTCACCGTACACATAAGTTAGCGTACACATAAGTTAGCGTAACCGTTCTAAGTCAACTGCCCTCACAGTCACTCACTCTCTGATAGTGTGGGCTGTATCGAGCTGCGCACTAGCCTCAGGCTGTACTGGCGAGTGTGTGGAGTGCTGTTAGGATCTCTATGCACACTACTATAGGCTCACACTGGCTGTATGATCATATCAAGCACACACACACAAACTGTATAAAATAATGCGCAGGCATGACTTCGGCTTTATGTGATAATGTTTCTTGTTATGATTTTATCGTTGAAGCTGCATACACCTTGGATAGCTCTCTCCATCAGGACCTCGAATTGCTGTCCGGATCTCTGGTTGGTTGAAATTACACCATCACATAGTGAGGCTTACATTCAAACTGTTGATATATCGGTCAACGACAATCCTTGCGGAATTTTTTATGCTATGGAAAATTCCAGCTAATAATTATGGAATCAAAATGATCACAAACTGAGGTAACGTATCGTAGCGTATCGTAACGTATCGTGTGTTTCAGAGAAATCTAAGCCTACCAGCATCATTACTAGAATAAATGCAATGTAATTTTCTGTAATTCCAATTATCTGTGATAAATGACAAGGTGGCCGAGTGGTTAAGGCGATGGACTGCTAATCCATTTCCCTCTGGGAGCGTGGGTTCGAATCCCATCCTTGTCGATTGCTTTTTTTTATTGTGAACACCTGATTGGGATGGTGAGTGCAGAATCCACTGGCTAATAGTAGCTTAGCCAGCTCTCCGCCGTTTTCTGACGGTTGGCTAGGAATGTGAGCTCGACTCCATCATGCTCTGCTCTAGCCTGAACCAAGGGCAGCGTTTATTATACAGCAATTTATTTGTAAGCAAAGTATTTTTCTAGTTTACTTACAACAGTTCTATCACTAATAACAGGAATTCTACATACTGGCTCTCTATGAGAACTTACATCACTGTTGCGACGTCACATATTGTCATACATAGATAGATAGAAACTTACCAAGTCATGTCTCAATTCTGACAATTTGTCACAAGAAATGAGATAGTGTAGTGGCTGTCATAACTCCCTCAACCGTATCAAATCGTCTCAAATAGTTTTACTGCCTGATCACAGGTAACCAGATGTCATATCAGGCCGTGGAGCGCCAAGCAGACGGCTATCACGAATACCCTGACATGTTGTTTTGATGTCTACCAAGTTTTCACATCTTCACATGCCCATCATCCGTCTGTCTGTCTGTCGATCTAGTATGAGATGGCCTTGTGGGGCTGCGGCAGGAGGCTGCTGCCGTACGTCATCAGCAGACCCTGATTGGTCTCTAACGGGTAGACCTCACTGGCCAGCCCCTGTCTGTCACATAACTGTGTGTTGTTGACGTCTGCAGTGTCGTGGTATTCTGTCGCCCCGAACCAGCCGCCATTCATTGTCAGGTCTTGAGGGTGATCATAGTCAGCTGTGTGCACCAATCGTGCCTCGTTGCTGTAACTGGCACTGTCTCCTCCCTCAACACTACTCCAGTCTCCATGGTATGTTCCATAGTAGTTTTCATAGCCTCTAGGAATAGCAGACGCAGCCAATCAGGCAAAAGTAGGATATGATTTAGTTTCACATAGAAGAGCAAAAAATGGAGACAGCTTGAATTAAGTGTGCTACTAGAGAGGTTGTAGAGTGATGTGATACAGATATTTGATTGGTGGAGAAAATCTCACCTGCCGTCGTACAGCCTGTGGTCGCTGATATACTGATAACCTGTCTCATAGTCTGGGTAGCTGATGTAGCTTGAATCGTGCTCTCTATTATTGACTGCCTCCATCTCATTAGGCTGGAAACTGTACTGCGGAGGACTGGTCTGAAACCAGCAGCACATACCTTCACATCTACCACTACTTACCCCTGCTCTGGGCTAACTCTCACTTACCTCTTGGGGTATGTAAGACGGTCCACAGGTTGCCAGGAAGGGTAGGTATTCATTGGCTGTTGGGAAATTGGTAGGATAATTGTTCCTGGGTATGTTACTGGTGGATGTGTGAGTGTAAGATGGCCAGTTGGCGGAGTGGTGCGTCAGGCTCATCACTGTTTGAATTAGTGACAGGGGATTGATGGTCAGGAATGTGGACCTATGACTGGAGGTGTTTTTGGAATCTCTGTTTTTTTCTTGTGAAAAGTTGATTTGTTGCAGCCACATAAACATCTATTTAAAGTTTGATATATGCGGGCAGCAATCAGTTACGCCCTCGAATCCCCTTTTCATTTGTGGAAAATTTCCAACACTTTTTGAAGTTGATATTCTACATCTACTGACCTGATTGGTTGCGCCCGTTGCCCTGGTGGAGTGCGAGGTGGTGGAATGAACTGAATTTGGAGGCTCTGTCATAGTTTCTCTTGGATCGTCTTCTGCGTTGGAAGTTTCCGCCTTCAAACATTTCTTCGAAAGCGTATTGCGGGTCCAGAATCCAGTAATTGCCCTTGAAGAAAGCAGTAGGATGCATGTGTTATGAATAAATAATAATAATGAAAAAGAACTTAATACAAAGTTCATATGAATTCTCATGAGGCTAACAAGGACTATATGAATTTAGTTGAAGTCAATGAAATTCATATGAACTTCATAAAACAGTAGCTTCAGTGAGAATGGTAACAGTGATGGAGGTAATGAGGTGGGGGAGGTAATGAGGTGGGGGGAAGTAGATGGCCGTACCTTTTTATTCTGAGAACCCTCCTTGGGTATTTTCTTGAAGCACTCATTCAAACTCAAGTTGTGCCTTATACTGTTTTGCCACTGGGCGTCTTTCTTGCGATAGAATGGCCACTTGGTAGTGATTGCCTTGTATATTTCAGCCAGCGTCATCTTCTTCTCTGGACACTCTTGTAACACTGTGGCTATCAGTGCCACATAACTGCAAACAGGAATAGCATCAGCCTCGTCAAACATCAAACATCTACAAACCACTCTCACTCTATTTTTGGATGGAGGGTGTCATACCACAAATATGGGATAGACTAAGATCCAAACAGAGTGCTCAATGGCATCTCATAACAAGATCTTTATAGATATAGTAGAGTATAATAAGTAGTTAGTCTGAGAACTGAGTATTACAACTACAATGTATTATCCATATCAGAGGCAGGGATACGATGCTGTGTATAGATGACAAGTCTTAGCACCAGAAATACTGGAAATTTAGTTTTTCTGGACTTTGAGAAGCCATAGCTCAGTACCCCTCCCCTACCTCCATAGCTCAGTTCCCGAACCCCTTACAGCTAGGATTCTGTTGTATTTGATCTTATCTCAGCGAGATTTAACCAAGAAACGTTAGAAAAAAATAATAACTGTTTTAGCCGTAAACTTTGGCAGCTAAAATACAGAACCTTCCTGGAAATACTGGCGGCTTGTCATCTATGCTGTCATGCATGTAGCAATGATGGATAGCTTTCAGTTTTCATCATGTTTATTATTCTTTATTATCGTTGTGACGGTCTTACCTGTAAGGCGGTTTTTGATTGGACAATTTCCCTCTGGGATTAGTCTCTTTACTGCTTTTATTAGCGGATGTCGAAGGAGCCGGATCGGCAGCGTCTGGTTTCTTCTTGTTTTCTGTGAGGAAGGCAAGATATAATCAACATATCATAGAAATAGTACTGATAGGGAAAGGTAGAATAATTTTCAAAATGGCTAACTATTACAGCAGTGCTCTACACGTGTATACATGCATAGATAAACACTGCCTTCTACGCCAAGTAAACATATGTGAATGCTGCTAAACACTCTTCTGCACCGATTGATTCGAGCCTAAGCAAGGAAGCGAATGTAGTTCCTTATTTTGAGTTCCTATCAGCATCATGATGCATCTAAAGTCTTTTCATTCAATCAAAACTTGTTATACAACAATAACAGCGAGTGTTCCAAAACAATTAGACACTATTTTGCAGTCAGCTGTTGAGCGTGATGATAGATTTAGTAAACAATCTCTACAAACAAACAAATATACACAGTAAGTCTCAGTGTAAGTATCAACGAGTGAGTAGCGACTTACCGAGTCTGTTAGCCATGATGGATCGCTGTGCTATCGGTTCACCGCTGGACAGACAAGTGGCGAGTGTTACTCCCCGGCATCGCTGCCAAGTCTGGATTCTCATCGAATTAAAGCGATGATAAAAAATGGTCTGCTGTCAGGAGGGTGTTGATAAGAGGCTGGATACAGTGAACCACATAGGAAATAAAATATCAGCGGCCCGGCAGCATCGCTGCCACAGTCCTAGTAAACACGCAGTACATTGTTTATGGCCGGCTCGTGTCTGAGACCGTGCTGTAATACACTGTTTACATTAATTAGTCTGCCCCACTCGAGTGCGCTAACGATACAACGGTCTTATGTTTTTGTCTCGGCAATCTAAGTGGAAACCAATAAATAAAAGTTGTGGATTTTTATGTACTCTTATTTTGCACCACCCAACCGTTTATCTCTGTACCCAACGTGCATCACTTCACATTTCTGAGAGGATTTACACATATGACCAGCATTACGGTTTATTAACATTCACTTACCTAGGAAGTGTTACATAGAGTCAGCTACATTTGTTACCGTTGAGTGTGACGGATATCTAGAAGGAGGGTTTACTGTACTGAACATTCTCCTGTCAGCGAGTCGGCTGCAACCATCTTGTTCGGTTTGTAATACCAGCAGCGTGATTGTTGTTACATTCGTCTGTCAACACAATGTTAGCCAAACTGATTCTCTCTCTGAGAAAATTTGTTTTTCTCTCTTTTCTTCGAGAATGTAAGGCATTACTGTGGACAAGAACGTGTTTGAAAGATGAGCTTCCTGGTGGGAAAGTAGAAGCAACGCTATCACCCGCGCTGACAGAGATTAAGCTTTGGTTTATCACTTGGTTTAGTGGAGTTAAAAGTCCTAAAAACTGACCCCTTCAGATGGAAGCGCAGAACGGGAATACTGGAGATCGAATTTCTTGAACTTTGAGGAACCTCGTAAGCCTGAGAACCTCGTAAGCCTGAGAACCTCGTAAGCCTTATAGCTGAGATTATTCTGCACTTGAACTCAGCAACACGTAACTAATAAACCACAGGTAACCACTGACAACCCAGCCCGAATTCCGCCCTAAATTTCCATGCCTACTTCTGTCCCCTATTTCAATGACATTTCTACACACTGGAGTCACCTGAGGAAATACAGGACACTAGCCATCCTATATATAGGTACATATGTCTGTGAAAGTAGAGAAAGCACCTTGCAGCACCTGCTCTTGTGAAACCTGACCATCAAGTTATGGGAGTAGAATAGTGGCCTGACCATCGTTGGTGGGATATACATGTAGATGCTCAAACTGATGTCACGGACTTCTGTTTTCAGATTGAATCAGACTGAATTATGTAGTTGTCTTCTCTTGACATGGGATAACTTCTGAGATTGCACCTCCAGTCTCTGTCTAGTGTATCGATTGACTTCATATTACCCGCTATCTATCCAGTCACAATCATTATAATATACATATATGGTGCTCTCTCTGTAATCTGAGCATCCTATCATTGGCAGCAGACTGTGGCTCACAGTCATATGTGGCTCTCAAAGGTTTCTTGTTTTCCTGTCACCAGATGGCGCTATAATTAATCAATCATGACACGTGCAGTGCTGACTGTAACAGCCATATCATCAACTTTAGTCTTGCCGAAGCATATGTGGGAGAAGGACAAGGGTTTCGAGTCACTGTTATATCGATACACGGAAGTAGCCAATTTTTTCCTGCTCTGTTCTTTTTAGGTACAAGTAATCATTAAGCTGAAGTGATTACCTCCGTTGCTCATTGCCACATGTTGGTGACACTAATATTATTAGAAGCCTAAAGCTGATTGTGATCACCGTAGTAACTACTACCCTCTGGAACACGTGTTGTGGTACAGAAAATATTGTTTCATGCTGTCAGCGGGTACCATCCAAACATGCATCACGGCATCATGGCTGCAAGGTGACTGTGGTTGTGACTATTTTTTATAAATACAGTCATTCAGTCCACTTCTCATCAGTTGTCACTCGTCAGTCATGTCAAATCCAATGACATGGTATGTGATGTGGCTATAATTACCAAAACATCCCCTATCCGTGAGATTCCCATCACAATTCAAAAGCAAAATTTGCTTTATCGCGCAGTTATTTCTTGAGTACCTTGGTAAACGAGAGGCCAAGGCAAGGTCTCTGAGTAAATCTGCGCGGTTTACAAAATTAAAATCTCCTGGAATATAGCGATCCACTTTTTTTATCATGTATCAGACGTCGCGTATACGACCGAGATTACCACTGAGTGTCGAAACGATATAATGTTACGATCGCAATATCGCGCTATGTTATAAATTTTCATGATTAGTGTAACTAAACAGTCTCGAAGCGAAAATATATCGAACTAGCAATTTTCGCTCCCGAAACACGGGAGCACCAAAATGTCTCAGCAGCGGCGGTGATTTACAGCGGCTACATTTTCTTCCTGCAGAAGGCGAATTGAACTCCATCCAGATGATCTTGACTTGACTCGTTTTTATCTACTATATTACTAGGGAACTCATCAGCTTCTGTAGCTATTCTACCGAACTTCCTGCCGTCGGGTCGACTGGGTAAGTAGGGCAGAACTTTCAGTAACGCAAGTTTTTCCATAATATGATGGATTCTAACAGAGTTTACGCAGCAATGCCTGATTACTGAGCTTCGAATTTAACATCTAATCTAGCTTCGGATATCATTTCGACACTCGTGATGAGTTATAGCTAACCTTACTTCTATTGCATGTCCAACAACAGTCACTATCGTGTTGTAGGCTCCACTGTTGCGATTCCCGTAATAACCGTACTCAGACATGGGTACTTGGCTAGGACATGCAGCCCCTGGCACTTACTTCCTTGTCTTCTCAATATGGTGGACAGTAAGAACAATGCAAGACTACTATTCTAAACAGGGTTTGACTATCTCCCCTTCAGTTGCTCCTTGTCAATTTGGAAGTTTTAATTTCGGTTCTGAATCATTCAATATTGTTGCTACAGGTCGGTTCGTCAACACAGCGGGTAAAAGCTGTTGCTGTCAGGCTGGCTGCTTTAAAAGAACTCATGGAGAAGGAGTAGCTGTGGTGGCAACAGCCCTGAGTGGCGTGATTGCAGAAATCATTACAGGTAAGTGATAGGGGGCTGAGATAGTGATGGAGTGAACGAGAGAGAAAATGAGGGAGGGAGTGATAGGAGGGGAGGAAGTGAGTGATAGGAGAGGGAGAAAGTGAGTGATAGATGGGTGGAGGGAGTAGGTAGGAGAGAATGATACTGTCCGGTATAATGTGATAATTGATAACAGTTGTTGGTGGAGCTGTCTGCAGCCTAGGTAGCATTCAATAGCCATCTATCTCTCATCATCTATTCAGTGCTCCACTGATGTCCTCTCCCATGTTTGAGTATGGACATTCTTTCTTGAACCCCTAATGAATTAGTGCAATTTCTCTTGGGATGATACATAGCAGCAGGGAAACCGTGTGGAGAAGCTCGTGCCCTCCAAACTGATTTGCTCTTTTACTGGCTTGAAGCTGGCTCTAAGTAAAACGGTTCTACATCTGTGTCCCCAAATTCTGTGGGGAAAGTGGCAAGGAAGCCCATATCTGCCAGGCAAATACCAGTAACAGCTGAGTCACCTACTCCTAGTAAAGGGAAATCAGATATGATAGATAAGCCCATTACCATAACATTCTTACTAGCCAACTAGCCGTTATATAGAGGGCATGACTCCCGCCATCCCGTTAGTCGTTGTGTTGAGTATACCTGATGTCACGTCTCTCTCTCTTGTCACAGGTCTGACGTCGCAGGACTTACTGCCTATGGCTAACATACAGCACCTTACCATGTATGTCGGCTTTGGTATCGCCGGCTTCACTGAACTCATGCTACACCACCAGTACAAGTTCCTTCCCAAACGTATGTAGCCCAAATGTAGGTCATAGGTCGCCCAAATGTAGGTCATAGGTCACCAGTCAGCCTGCCCAAATGTACCTGTAGTTCATCGGGTTGGTGAGCAACTGCATACACCACCTGCTCCATCTTTCGCCCTGCGGATAGTCTGGGGGCAGTGGCCGCACACACGCAGGTCTAATGACATACATGTAATTATCTCCCTCCGTATCGTATGTAAGAGGCGGAATGGGTCTATGCATTGCGGCAGCATTGTATCATTATATGCGGTGATATATGGAAATGCATGTCAGCTGCGAGTTGCTGACTAATTATACAGTGATATGACCTTCCACTCTCAGCTAATAGCGCATCTAGGCTTGGCCTATTGTTATTACTGAGAGTTCTCTCTCCGTTGTATGGCTGCCAGCTGCTGCTGTGTCGAAGAATTGTAAACAACTTTTCCAAGTTTGGCGATAATGTGATCTGGATTTGGTGTTGCACAAGTAGCTGAAGATTGCTCTGATACGCTCGGCTTGCATCTATCCATCTCATAACATAACATTCTTTCCTCTCCACCACTTCCCTTCAGAGCGATATCTCATGATATCTCATGACACCGGTCATGCCAGAAAACTGCTTTGTTGTCACAATGAGTGTCATGTCACAAGTCTCTCTGCAATCTCATGTTGTGATGAGAATGAAATTAATTCTCAGTGAATAACTTTGGCAACACAACTGGTCAACCAAAAAGCCTGAAAGGAATGAACTGTGTAGTTTTTAAATCCAATGCTCTTGGCCTAGTACTCCATGATACTGTTCATAGACATTGGCACAGCTAAACTTATATGGCACTGTGAGGCGGAGATTTTATTGTCTATGTGTGTATTTGTCTAGAGTTGGACTATCTGACAATGATCGCTGCACTGCTGATAGAGATGGTACTGTTCGCCTTCCACCTACACGGCAGGTCAGAGATGGATAAACACGTTCACATGCTGCTCGTCTACACCATAGCAGGCTGCATCATCTCCACCGCTCTCGAAATGAACTTGAAGAGGAGTGTGCAGGCAGCCATGACCAGGTAAAGACTTAGTATGCATATAAATGTACTTCCCCTTCGACTCGGATCGCCGACTCGGAGCGCCGATTCTATCAGTTTATTCTTGTTTAGGCACTTCTTCTTTATGCTGCAAGGCACGTGGTTCATACAGATCGGTTTCCTGCTCTACAATCCTATACCCGGCTCGATTCCCTGGAATGGAAATGAACCTGAAAGCGTGATGAAGGTGACCTTGATATTTGCGTGGCACATGATTGGCTGTATCCTTGGTAAGTTCTTTTCTGATCTAATTATCTTGAAGGGAGTGCTAGATAGCTAATAGACTAGTAATCCCCAGCTAGTAGTACATTAGCCCTCAACTAATAGCCTAGTAGTCCTCAGCTAATAGCCTAGTAATCTTCAGCTAGTAGTCTGGCAATCCTCAGCTAGTAGCCTAGCAATCCTCAGCTAGTAGCCTAGCAATCCTCAGCTAGTAGCCTAGTAATCCTCAGCCAGTAGCCTGGTAGTCCTCCAATAGTAGCTTAGTAATCCTCAGCTAGTAGCCTAGTAATCCTCAGCTAGTAGCCTTGCTTATTCAGATTTGACCTACAATAACTTACTCTAATGATTTGTACTGACCCAAAAGATCAACAATAGATTTCTAATAATTTGCATCAAAGCCTGTCCTGTTCGGCTACGGAGGTGGTCAATCACGAATCATGTGTGATCTGGGGAGCATAAAATATCCAACTACCGCAGTTTGCCATGTAGAAAGTGATCCCATGGTACTATTAGTGGTGTGGAGGGAGAGTACAGTATACATCCATAGGGGACACAATCCTAACTGTGGTGGAATAGGGGAGGCATGTGGTTATGTCATGGGTCTGTATTAGGAGTTTTGAGATATGATATAAATATAATCAGGGAGTGACACTCTTTTTCCATGATGATGGGCTGAGGGAGAAACAAAAGTTTGAGAGAAAATAGCAGTAGGATATGGTAATAAGGGGTGAATGAAGCAGAGAGAATCAGGAATCTGAGAGAGAGAGAGAGAGAGAGAGAGGGGGGGGGGGGGGGGGAAGAGAGAGAGGGGGGAGGGGAAGAGAGGGAGAGAGGGAGGGGGAGAGAAAGAGAGAGAAAAAGAGGGGGGGGGGGAG